>WPCJ01055928.1_pt1 | contig 27187 bp, 28 predicted proteins | sample 5399831 | NCBI WGS metagenome assembly WPCJ01 (sample SAMN12869470, study PRJNA574797) | sludge metagenome | isolation source: wastewater treatment of pH10 | place: China:Beijing | collected 2019-05-20 | reverse complement strand
ATGATTGTCTTGCCTGTCTCTTCAACCTCAACTACATCGAAGTAGTCCGTCATGCCCTGGGGCAACAATAACTCGTATCCTGTCTTCATGCATGCAAAGGTAAACCTTTTAAAATCCCTCCACAACTTTTAGGGTTGATCCGTTAAATCGCTATTTTTCGTGGGCAAGGGGGTATAAAGAAAAAGCTCTGAAACCTTTGGATTTCAGAGCTTTGCTTCATTCTTCGAATTGTTTTGGCGGTATGGACGGGACTCGAACCCGCGACCCCCTGCGTGACAGGCAGGTATTCTAACCAACTGAACTACCACACCATTTTGGGTTATTGTGTATGGACTTGTTAGCTGCGACCCTCCCGAGAAAGCCGGGATATTCAAACCAACTAAACTACTACCACACCATTTTTGTTTGCTTTCAGGACTTAATCCACCACTGTGGTTCATCGTTTCGATAGCGAGTGCAAAGGTAAGGATATTTTCAGAATTACAAAACTTTTGTTGATATTTTTTCTATCAAAAATTTACTTTTTTACACTCGCTATCGAAATTGGGATTTATTTCAAAATAGTTTACTTCAACCACTCATCAAACCAGCGGAAGAACTCACGCTGAAACAGGACTCCGTTCTGAGGCTTGCTGATCCAATGGTTCTCGTCGGGGAAGATAAGCATACGCGATGGAATGCCTCTCAATTGGGCGGCATTGAACGCCATCATTCCTTGCGATGCCAGAATACGATAGTCATATTCACCATGGGTAATCATGATCGGTGTATCCCACCTATCTATGAACTTATGGGGAGAATTGGCATATGTCCGTTGTGCAATGGCATTTGACTTATCCCAGAACGGACCGCCCATATCCCAGTTGGCGAAAAACATCTCTTCCGTCTCCAGGTATTGTGCTTCCAGATTGAAGATACCTGCATGCGACAAAAACGCTTTAAAGCGTCCGTCGTGATTTCCGGCAAGCCAGTAAGTAGAGAAACCTCCGTAGCTGGCTCCGGTACAACCGAGCCGTTTCTCATCTACAAAAGGTTCTTTCGACACAGCATCGATGGCTGCAAGATAATCCTTCATATTCTGTCCACCGTAATCACCACTGATCTGTTCGAGCCATTCCTGTCCGAATCCGGGTAAGCCGCGGCGATTAGGCGCTACCACGATATAACCATTGGCTGCCATCATCTGGAGATTCCAGCGATACGACCAGAACTGGCTTACCATACTCTGTGGTCCTCCCTGACAATATAATAAAGCCGGATAGCTCTTTTTAGGATCGAAATCGGGTGGATAGACTACCCATGTGAGCATCTCCTTATCATCGGTAGTGGTGATCCAGCGCTCTTCCACCTCTCCCATCCGGAGTTGGTCGAGTATCTCTTTATTTTCAAACGATATTTCAGTAGCCTGTCCCGACGCAATATCCACACTGTAGATCTCGGCCGGTTGCGACATGGACTGCCGTTTCGCGATCAGTTTGCCATTTCCCAGGGCGACAGAGGTATAGTCATATTTTCCCTGAGTAAGAGGAGTGATCTCTTTGGTAACGATGTCTGCCGTGTGCAGTTGAGTGGTTCCTTTTACGGACGATACCATATATATAGTACGGTTGTCACTGTTCCAGACAAAATCATCGGTATTATAATCGAACGCTTCCGTAACGTAGGTCTTTTCACCTGTCGCCAGATCCATCACGAACAAGCGGTTCTTATCGGCCTCATATCCGTCGCGTTCCATACTCTGCCAGGCAAGATATTTCCCATCGGGCGAGAACTGCGGATTCACGTCGTACCCCATCATCCCTTCAGTCATATTTTGAGTCTGACCGCTGACCACATCGTAAAAATAGATATCGGAATTGGTAGAGACAGCATACTCCTTTCCGGTCTTTTTGCGGGATGTGTAGGCTATGGTTCTGCCGTCGGGGCTCCAGGCAAGTTGTTCTATACCTCCAAACGGTGCCATCGGCGCTTCATAAGGCTCTCCTCCCAAAAGGTCTTTTATATTCGACAACTTATTACCCGAAAGATCAGCCACAAAGGGATGGGGTACGCTTTCCACCCACTTATCCCAATGCTTGTACATCAGATCGTCTATTATCCTACCCGATGCATCCGGCAGGTCGGTATATTTTTCGGCTGCCGTCTCCACCATTTTCACACTTTTGATGAACAGCACTTTCTTCCCGTCGGGAGAATATTTAAATCCATCGATTCCACCTTCTACGTTGGATATCTGCTTCATCCCTCCCCCATCAGGATTAATAGTCCATATCTGCGAGGCACCGGTCTCATTGCTAAGAAAAGCTATCTTTTTACCATCTGCGATCCATTGCGGGTTATTTTCCTGTGTATTGGTGATGGTGAGTTGTTTCTTCTCCGAGCCGTCGCTTTTCATGATAAATAACTCCGAGTTGGTTTTATTCTGGGGAACACTCACATAAGTCACCTGATAGAGGATATGCGATTTGTCGGGCGACACCTCCACACTTCCTACCCTGCCGAAACTGTAAAGGATTTCAGGCGTCATGATACCGTCCTTTATAGTAGGTTTTGCTTTGCCTATAGTCTCGGTCAGCTCTTTATTTCCTTTTTTACCTGTCTCTTTGGAAGCCGGTGTCTGGGAAGCCTCGTTGCAGGCCAGCATGCTCCCGGTAATAATAATTGCCATAAATAGTGATTTACTCTTCATACGGTTTGGATCGATATACTTGATGGTTATACTTATGATTTTTATTGATCGACTATCTGTCCGTCTATCATGTGGATGGTTCTGTCGGTGATCGATGCCAGTTGTTCATCATGCGTCACAATGATAAAGGTCTGGTTAAGCTTGTCCCGTAGTTCGAAAAAAAGTTTGTGAAGCTCCTCCTTATTATCGGAGTCGAGGCTACCGGAAGGCTCATCGGCAAACACCACAAGAGGATCATTGATCAATGCACGGGCTACTGCCACACGTTGCTTTTCACCGCCGGATAATTCCGCCGGCTTATGGGTGATACGTTCTGAAAGTCCCATCATACGCAGTAAGTCCTTTGCTCTCGCTTCTGCTTCGGTATGTTTTGCATGCCCTATCAGCGCCGGGATCATCACATTTTCGAGGGCGGTAAACTCAGGCAGCAACTGGTGGAACTGAAAAACAAATCCGATATTCCTGTTCCGGAAATCAGACAACTTTTTTTCACTCAATGAGCTCAATTCGTGATCATCGATATAAATCCTCCCGGAATCGGCTTTTTCCAAAGTCCCCATAATCATCAGCAAGGTAGTCTTACCCGCGCCACTCGGCCCCACGATAGATACTATCTCTCCTTTCCGCACCTCCAGATCGATCCCTTTCAGTACCTGAAGCGGGCCGAAGCTTTTAAAAATTTTTTCTGCTTTTATCATCTGATCCGTTTACCACAACATAATCAATCTGCGAAGATAAGAAAAATGCATAACTATTTAAAAGAATCAACGTGGTTTTCAGCAGAAAATCATGTACTTTTGTGAGGAGCAAATGTAGATTTCACAGCAGATGGACGAATTAAGTAGAATGAGGCATGAATACCGGGCGGGAAGCCTGAACGAAACGGAGATGGCACCGAATCCTTTCGATGAATTCAAGGTGTGGTTGGAAACAGCCATTGCCTCCGGTTTGTCGGAACCCAACGCTATGACCGTAGCTTCAGCCACTCCCGAGGGAAGGCCTTCAGCACGTGTGGTACTTTTAAAAGAGCTGAATGAGAAAGGATTTGTATTTTACACCAACTATTTGAGTCGGAAAGGACAGGAGTTACTTGCTAATCCTTTTACTGCGGCCGTTTTCGACTGGCATGAGATCGAACGGCAGGTAAGGATCGAAGGTATTGCCGAGAAGGTGGAGGACGAAGAATCGGATGCCTATTTCAACGTACGGCCCAATGATGCCAAGATAGGGGCATGGGCATCACCCCAAAGCAGAATAGTGAGGGGCCGCGAAGAACTGGAAGAGTTGGAGAAGAGGTATGCAAATCAATTCTCTGGTAGTGAAATACCACGACCTCCTCATTGGGGCGGTTTTCTGATTCGACCGACAATGATCGAATTCTGGCAGGGACGCCCCAACCGAATGCACGACCGCATGGCGTATTATAAAGGAGACAAGGGCTGGAATATGCAACGATTAGCTCCCTGAGATCCTGAATTATGAAAGAATTCTATTTAACTCACTCCGGGTTAACTACGGAAATACAAAAAGAGGAATGATTAGCTTTTAACGTCAATCACCTTATTCTTTGGTATGGTAGCTACAAACTCTTTCAGGTAAAAAGGTTCAAAATAGGCTACATCCACAAACGTTTTATCGGCAAAGGCCTTTTCGGCCAGAGACACCATTGCCGAAGCCAGCGGATGAACATCATCAAAGAACAGCGCATTGGGATGAGTGATGACGGTACGGCACTTCTCGGCACCGTTCCCGAAAAAGATGATCTTCTGTTTCTCAAGAAGGTCGCTGTAACTGTCCTCTTTCACAATGTCGGCCGATGTTGCACGGATCATATTCAGCGACCGGTCGAAAAAGGTGGCATAGACTTCCATCCGCCGGGCATCTATCATCGGGCAAAGCAGCGTATCTTCATCTGCTTTCTCTCTCATCATCGAAGCCATGATACGGGCCGTGGGAATGGCGATCATCGGAATATCCAGACCGTAACTCAACCCCTTGGCTTCCGACACACCGATACGCAATCCGGTATAAGAGCCGGGACCGCTACTCACAGCGATAGCGTCCAGGTGGATATCCTGTTCTCTGGCATACTCCATTATCTCATGGACAAACAGACCTACCAGGCTTGCATGCGACCGGCCTTCATAATTCTCTTTATTTACCAGGATCTCCCCATCACGCGAAAGCGCACAGGAACATACGGGAGTGGATGTTTCAATTGTAAGCAGCGTACACATAAGAGGAATAAGGGCAAAATAGTTTAACGGCGTAAAGATAACAAATTTTCTCCCGGCAGAATCGAAAGAGCATAAAAAAACTGCATCGGTTGTGATGCAGTTTCTCTAAATCTAATAAAAGATTAATACCTGTTCCTGTCGCGGTTTCCGTAACCACCTCCACGGTTGTTATTATACCTCGGACGATCTCCCTCAGCACGAGGGCGAGCTACAGAGACAGACAATGTACGTCCGTCGTATTCAGCATCGTTGAGTTCTTCAATGGCGCGTTGTCCATCACCTTCGTTGGACATTTCTACGAAACCATAGCCTTTTGAACGGCGGGTTTCACGATCAGTAATAATCTTGGCAGAAGAAACGTCTCCGTATTCTTCAAACAGTTCTTTTAAATCGGCATCAGTAATCTGATAACTTAAGCCAGCTACAAAAATGTTCATGTAAAAAAAATAAAAATAAAAAAATAAATAAATTGTGCAGAAGTCCTTTCAATTAAAGAGGAGTTAGGAAATAACTTAACAATGAGTGAAGAAACTAAATAACGGCCCGCTAAAAAAATACTTATGCACAACAAAGATAGGGATAAATTAATTCCGACAAAACAAATCAGCAATAAATTTGCAAAAAAATTATCAAACACTATTTTAGTTATCAACACCATTTCTTCTGAGTAGGGCTTCCACACTGGGTTCCTGACCACGGAAACGAATAAAAAGCGTCATCGGATCTTTAGTGTTTCCTTTCTCTAAAATATTGATTCTGAATGAACGGGCAGTTTCCTTGTCAAAAATACCATTTTTCTTGAAAACGGAGAAAGCATCCGCATCCATCACTTCCGACCATTTATAGCTATAATAACCAGCCGCATAACCTCCTGAGAATATATGACTGAATGAAGCAGACATACATGTTTCGGGAACTACCGGCAGGAGTTGTACACGTGCCATGGCATCCTGTTCAAATGCACGGATATCTTCTTGAAACGGCGCTTCCAAAGAATGCCACGCCATATCGAGGTATCCGAATGAGAGTTGACGCAAGGTAGCATAACCGGTATTGTAGTTGGACGCATCCACTATTTTCTGCAACAGCTCTTCAGGCATCTTTTCACCTGTTTGGTAATGGAAAGCGAACTTGTCGAGATATTCCTTCTGCACCAACCAGTTTTCCATGATATGCGAGGGTAGTTCTACGAAATCGCGATAAACACTGGTACCTGAAAGTGTTTCGTAAGTGCATTTCGACAGCATACCATGCAACGCATGACCGAACTCATGCAGGAATGTCTTCACCTCGTCGAAAGTAAGCAACGCCGGTTTAGTTTCGGTCGGACGGGTGAAATTCATTACAATGGAAACATGGGGACGACTGTCTTTACCGTCTCTCATATATTGCTCTTTAAAAGAGGTCATCCATGCGCCGGAACGCTTGCCTTCACGGGGATGGAAGTCGGTATATAAAATGGAAAGGAAATCACCATTTTCATCGAATACCTCATAGGCCTCCACCTCAGGATGATAGACCTGAATATCCCTGTTTCTCACAAATTGTAAACCGTAGAGATCCGTTGCCAGTCCGAAAACGCCCTTTTTCACATTCTCCAATTCGAAATAGGGACGCGTCATCTCGTCATTCAAATCAAAACGGTTGTCTTTCAGCTTATCGGCATAATAGCTCCAGTCCCACGGTTGCAGGTCGAACGGTTTTCCTTCCATCTCTGAGGCAAACGACTTCACATCTTCCAGTTCCTGGTGGGCTGTCGGCGTAAATGCCCCTGCCAGCCTGTCGAGTAATCCGAAAACTGCCGCCTCATTCTTCGCCATCCTGTTCTTTAATATGTATTCAGAATAGGTGTTATACCCCATCAGACGGGCGATCTCCAGACGGAGATTCACGATCTTCCGTACATTTTCCTGGTTGTCGAATTCTCCACCGGCCACACCTTTCATGCCGTAAGCCATATAAAGTTTCTCACGTAGATCGCGGCGCGAGGAATATTTCATAAATCCCATATAGCTGGGCGCCGACAGATCGATCAGCCACCCTTCTTTTCCTTTCGACTTTGCTTTTGTGGCGGCAGCATCTATCAGGGTCTCCGGCAATCCCGTCAGATCGGCCTTATCGGTAAGCACCATCTCAAAAGCATTGGTTTCCCGGAGGTTGTTCTGCCCGAATGCAAGGCTAGCCTTGCTCAGTTCCATCGACAACTCGCGATATTTCTCTTTTCCTTCGGAAGATAGCGTGGCCCCACTGTTTTCAAAGTTCTCGTAGTATTTCTCGGTCAGCCGGATTTGCTCTGGAGTAAGTCCGGAAGTATGGCGTACGTCATACACCGCTTTTACCCGTTTAAAGAGCTCTTCATTCAGGTTGATATTGTTGGAATGTTGTGATAACTTCGGACTTAACCGTTGCGATATCTCCATCATCTCATCATTGCTCTCAGCGCTCAGCAGATTGAAGAAGACACTGCTCACCCGGGATAACATCTCACCGGAATATTCGATCGCTTCGATGGTGTTGCTAAAAGTAGGGTTCTGGGGATTAGCGACAATTGCATCAATCTCCGACTGATGTGCTTTTATCGCTTTTTCGAAAGCAGGTTCATAATGCTCTATTTTGATTAAATCGAACGGAGCCGTTCCATAAGGGGTAGCAAAAGGTTTAAGAAAAGGGTTCTCTTTTGCAGGGGTGGTCATCATTATCATTACACAGCTGATTGTTAATAATATTTTCTTCATAAAATTCGTTACATTTGTAGAATAATAGGGTGCACCTCGGATGAGTTCAACAAGTTAGACTTATCTCTCGGCTTCCACTATATTTATAGAATGTAAGATGCGTCTCGGGCAAGTTCAAGCAAGCTTGACTTGCCTCTCAACTTTCATTACATTTGCACGGGAATAAGAAACCCGGCAAAGATAGTTTTTTTGTTCCAGCAGAGCAAAAAATCATACAGCCCAAAACATTCTTACTCTAATTGTGTTTTTTATTACAATGGGTAGCGACAAACAAAGAATAGGATCTGAATTACACATATTAAATTAGAAAGATATGACAACAACTGAGAGTAAAACCAGCGGGAAAACAAAAACCACCGGAACAAAAAGCAAGAGTAAGACCAATACAAGACCTACAGCAGCAAGTGCCAAGAAAAACTTTATCCTCGACACGAATGTGATCCTGCATGATTTCAACTGCCTCGACAATTTTGAGGAGAACGATATCTATATCCCTTTCGTAGTACTGGAGGAACTGGACAAGTTCAAGAAAGGAAGTGACCAGATCAACTTCAATGCCCGTGCTTTTGTACGTGAGCTGGATCTTATTACCGATGACGACCTGTTCACCAATGGTGCCGATATGGGAGTCGGTAGAGGTAAACTCTATATCGTAAACGGTTCAAAAGATAACAGAAAGATCATCGACGCTTTCCCCGAAAAAACACCGGACAACCGTATCCTTACCGTGGTATCGGAAGTAGCTGAAAAGCATCCGGAGATGAAAACCATTCTGGTATCGAAAGATATTAATTTGCGGATGAAGGCACGTTCCCTCGGTATGCTGGCCGAAGATTACATCAACGACAAGGTGACGAATGTCGATATTTTTTCCCAGGGTGAAGAGGTGATCGAAGGTATTAATCCTGACCTGATCGATAAGGTATATGCTCAGGCAGGCGGTGTGGATATCGATGAGTTCAATTTCGAGATCCAACTCGATCCTAATCAATGTTTTATCCTGAAAAGTGAAAGAAACAGCGTATTGGCACGCTACAATCCGTTCACACAAAAGATAAAAAAGATAGAAAAAGAGGCCAATTTCGGTATCCAGCCACGCAACGCAGAACAGGCATTCGCATTCGAAATATTGAACGACCCGGAAATAAAACTGGTAGGACTTACCGGAAAAGCAGGTACGGGAAAAACGCTGCTAGCACTGGCGTCCGCTCTGAAGCAAAATAAAATCTATAGCCAGATATTACTGGCACGTCCTATCGTCTCACTGTCGAACAAAGACCTGGGCTATCTGCCGGGTGATGAGAAACAGAAGATCGCACCCTATATGCAGCCGCTCTTTGATAACCTGAATGTGATCAAATCAGCCCTTGGACAAAACAGTTCTGACCTCAGGCTGATCGACGAAATGCAGAAATCGGGGCAATTGGAGATAGAAGCACTGGCATTTATTCGCGGACGAAGCCTTACCGGCACATTCTGCATCATTGATGAAGCGCAGAACCTCACTCCGCATGAAGTAAAGACTATTATCACCCGTGCCGGAGAAAACACTAAGATGGTATTTACGGGCGATCTTCAGCAGATCGATTCGCCATATCTCGACACACAGTCTAACGGATTGGCCTATATGATCGACAAGATGCGGGGACAAAACCTGTTCGGACACGTAAATCTCGTAAAAGGTGAACGGAGTGAACTCTCCGAGTTGGCGAGCAACCTGTTGTAAAGTTAAAAATGAAAAATGAAAAGTGAAAAATGATTTTGTGAGTCGAATGATGACACAAAATCTACGGAGTGAAAAGTGAAAAATTTTTAGTTTTTCACTTTTCACTTTTAGTTTACTTATCTTTGTAGCCCTAAACAAAGATCAAGAGAATAATGCAAAAACCTTCCATACCCAAAGGGACAAGGGATTTTTCGCCCGAAGAGACGGCGAAACGGAATTATATTTTCGATACGATCAAAGAGGTGTATCGTCTTTACGGCTTTCGCCAGATTGAAACTCCTGCGATGGAAAACCTCTCCACCCTGATGGGAAAATATGGCGAAGAGGGTGATAAACTGCTGTTCAAGATACTCAACTCCGGCCATTTCCTAGGAGATTTGAGTGTGGAAGATATTACCGAAGGTAATTCTGCGAAGACAGCCAATAAGATTTCGGAGAAAGGACTCCGGTATGACCTTACCGTTCCCTTTGCCCGCTACGTGGTAATGCACCGCAATGACATCACCTTTCCCTTCAAACGCTACCAGATACAACCGGTATGGCGTGCCGACCGTCCCCAAAAAGGACGTTACCGCGAATTTTTCCAGTGTGATGCCGATATCGTAGGATCTGACTCTCTACTCAACGAGGTGGAGTTGATCCAGATCATCGACGAAGTCTTTTCCCAATTCGGCATCCGTGTTTCGGTGAAGCTGAACAACCGGAAGATCCTTTCCGGTATCGCCGAGATCATTGGTGAAGCCGATAAGATCACCGATATCACCGTCGCCATCGATAAACTCGACAAGATCGGCACGGAGAAGGTGAATGAAGAGCTGGTATCAAAAGGGATCACACAAGAGGCGATAGAAAAGTTACAACCTATCCTGTTACTGAGTGGCACCACCCGGGAAAAACTCGGTCAGTTGAAAGAGGTTCTGGCATCCTCTCCCACCGGATTGAAAGGCGTGGAAGAGATAGAATATATTTTCGATAAGACGGATCTGCTTTCACTGAAAAATGAGTTGACACTCGACCTGACTCTGGCACGGGGACTCAACTACTATACAGGTGCCATCATCGAAGTGAAAGCGCTCGACGTTGAAATCGGAAGCATCACCGGCGGTGGCAGGTATGACAACCTGACCGGTATCTTCGGGCTACCGGGCGTCTCCGGCGTGGGGATCTCATTCGGTGCCGACCGGATTTACGACGTACTGAACCAACTCAACCTTTTCCCGGAAAGTTTCACACACACTACCGATTTACTGTTTGTCAATTTCGGTGAAAAGGAGGCCGCTTATCTTCTTCCGGTAATGCAACAGTTGAGAAACGCCGGTATCCGTTGCGAACTTTATCCCGATGCAGCCAAGATGAAGAAACAGATGTCGTATGCCGACAGTAACCATATCCCTTTCGTGGCTATCGTGGGCGAAAACGAAATGAAAGAGGGAAAGATCACGCTGAAGAATATGGAGACCGGAGAACAAAAGCCGGTAACCATTCAGGAGATCATCATGGGTCGTAAGACATCAACAGGCGAATGATTTAGTCGCAATCACAAAATACAAACGAACAAGATATAAATGCTCAGCATAGAGAACCTTACCGTTGAGTTCGGCGGTTTCACCCTACTTGACCGTATATCATTCGTCCTGAACCGGAACGAGCGGGTAGCCCTTGCCGGCAAGAACGGTGCAGGGAAATCGACGCTCCTGAAGATTATGGCGGGATTACAACAGCCTTCGGGTGGCGTGGTCTCCTTACCCAAAGGCGTCTCCATCGGTTATCTGCCGCAGCAGATGAAGCTGAGCGACAGCCGCACTGTACGTGAAGAAGCTTCCCTCGCTTTCTCTCACCTGCAAAAGATGGAGAAAGAGTTAGAGCAATTACACACCGAAATGGCCGAACGCACCGATTACGAGACAGAAGCCTACCAGGCAGTGATTGAACGGGCGACCGACCTGCAGGAGCTTTTACAAATGTCGGGGATCCACAATTTCGAAGCCGAAGTGGAAAAGACGCTGATGGGACTGGGGTTTCTGCGGAGCGATTTCGACCGCCCTACACGTGAATTCAGCGGTGGCTGGCGTATGCGTATCGAATTGGCGAAGATATTATTGCAGGCTCCGGATGTGCTGTTGCTCGACGAACCGACCAACCACCTCGACATAGAGTCGATCCAGTGGTTGGAAAATTTTCTCACTACACATTCCAACGCCGTCATGCTGGTATCGCACGACCGTGCTTTCCTGGATGCCGTAACCAACCGGACCATAGAAATCGTACTGGGTAATGCTCATGACTATAAAGTGAATTACTCCAAATATTTGGAGTTGCGCCGGGAACGGCGTGAGCAACAGCAGAGGGCCTATGAAAACCAGCAGAAGCAGATCAGGGACACCGAAGAATTTATAGAACGATTCCGTTATAAGGCGACTAAATCGAACCAGGTACAGTCACGTATCAAACAATTGGAGAAAATAGAGAGGATCGAGGTGGATGAAGTAGATAACTCCCGCCTCAACCTGAGATTCCCTCCCGCACCACGCTCAGGTTCCTACCCCATCGTCATGGAAGAGGTATCGAAAAGCTATGGAGATCATCTTGTTTTCAAAAATGTCACCCTTACCATCGAACGGGGTGAGAAGGTAGCGTTTGTAGGAAAGAACGGCGAAGGAAAGTCCACCCTCGTCAAATGTATCATGAACGAGATCGGTCACGGCGGAAAACTGGAATTAGGACATAATGTGAAGATCGGTTATTTTGCCCAGAACCAGGCGCAGCTGCTGGATGAGGATAGGACGGTATTCGATACCATCGACTATGTGGCAGTAGGCGATGTCCGCACTAAAATACGGGACATCCTCGGCGCCTTTATGTTTGGCGGAGAAGCGTCGGACAAAAAGGTGAAAGTCCTGTCAGGAGGTGAACGAAGCCGCCTGGCAATGATCCGGCTGCTTCTGGAGCCGGTCAACCTGCTTATTCTGGATGAGCCTACCAACCACCTCGATATCGCCTCGAAAGAAGTACTGAAAAAAGCGATCAGTGAATTCGACGGCACTGCTATCATCGTATCGCACGACCGCGATTTCCTGAACGGACTGGTGAGCAAAGTATATGAGTTCGGCGGAGGAAAAGTGACGGAACACCTGGGTGGCATCTATGACTTTCTGGACAAAAAAAAGCTGGAAACCCTGCAGCAATTGGAGCTCTCCACAACTGCGGCAGCTAAAATGGAGAAGAAACAGGAGCAACCGTCGGAGAGCAAACTCTCTTATCAGGAACAAAAAGAACTGAGCCGGAAACAGCGTAAGTTGGAGAAGCAGATTGAGGAGGTGGAAAATAAGATAGAAGCGCTTGAAAAGAAGATCTCGGAGATGGAAGCAACACTTTCCACCCCTGATGGTGCATCGGATATGGATTTGCTGCAGAAATACCTGGACGCCAAAGCCCGACTGGATCAGACAATGCATCACTGGGAACAGTTGCAGAATGAACTCTGACCTGCAAATCAAGGATGATGCTACGGTTGTACGGGGCCCTACGGCGACCCGAACCGGAACAATCCTTCAAAACGGACTCCTACAAGCATACTAACCATTAAAAGAAACTGAGAGAATGAAACGGATCAGTAAATTTATCTTCAATAAAATCCTCGGCTGGCGGGTCAGGAGCGAATTTCCCGTTCTCTCCAGATGCGTGATCGCCGTGGCACCTCATACCAGCAACTGGGATTTCCTGATAGCAAAACTGGCTTATTCCTCTATCGGCAGAACAGCCAACTTCCTTATTAAGGCAGAATGGTTCGTCTTTCCTTTCAACTTATTTTTTAAGAGTTTAGGAGGTATCCCGGTAACCAGGGAAAAGAATTCCTCACTCACCGATACCCTGGCATCGGAATTCAACCGACGCGACCAGATGCAATTGGCCATTACTCCGGAAGGGACACGTAAGCCGGTGAAAGAGTGGAAAAAGGGATTTTACTATATTGCATATAAAGCGGGTGTGCCGATATTGTTGGTCGGTCTGGATTACAGCACAAAGGAAGCCCTGTCTCTTGGGCTCATCCATCCTTCCGGAGATTATGAGAAGGATCTCAAGGAGATAAAATCCCGTTACCAAGGTATTCAGGGCAAGAAACCCGGGAATTTTTTACTATAGGATATCAAGGCAATCAAAAATCCCGCCTGTTTACCCAAAGTTTAACTCCATATTTAAGATGGATACTATGACACCGGAAACAAATTCTGATCTAAAAACCAGACTATCTCAGCGGATAGGAATGCAAGACATTCATGAAATCACCTTTCTTGTCCAGAATAATAATCAGAAAAAGCAGAAATTGTATGAATACCTTTTCGACAATGATGACAGTATAGGTTATAATGCAGCCTGGGTGATGACTCATTTCTCCTCAAGCGAAAATATATGGCTGTATGATAAACAGGATGAATTGATCGACGCTCTCCTGGTGTGTGAACATCCGGGAAAACGAAGATTGATCCTCTCTTTATTGTTCCGGCAGCCATTACACAATCCGCCGCGGATCGATTTGCTGGATTTCTGCCTGGAGCGGATGATCTCGAAGCGGGAATTACCCGGCGTACAGTCCCTATGCATGAAGCTGGCTTATGAACTTTGCCGTCTCACGCCGGAATTATTGCAGGAACTTAAAACAATACTCGAAATGATGGAACACGATTTAGTTCCCGCTATACGTACTGTCCGCAAAAATATACTGAAAGCCATGCCGAAAGGGAAAAGTCTGCAATTTTAACTCCAAAATATTACCTTTACCGAAAATTGCATTCAATGAACTACACTGCCTATCTATTCGATTTCGATTATACACTGGCCGATTCATCGCAGGGGATCCTTATATGTTTCAGGAATGTCCTTGATCGTCGACAATTCAGGGATGTCACTGACGATGCGATCAAACGTACGATCGGAAAAACCTTAAAAGAATCGTTTTCTATTCTTACTGGCATAACCGATCCGGAACAATTGGCGTCCATGCAAAGAGAATATTCTGAAGAGGCAAATATCCATATGAATGCAAATACGGTTCTCTTCCCCGCAACTATTGCTGTTTTAACCAGACTGAGGGGACAGGGAGTGCAGATTGGAATTGTTTCCACAAAATTCCGTTTCAGGATACAGAGCTTCCTGAAAGATTATTTCCCCGATGATTTTTTTGATGTGATCATCGGGGGTGAGGATGTAGAATCGCATAAACCTTCGCCTGAAGGTATATTCCTCGCACTTGAACGATTAGGTTGCACTCCGGAGAAAACATTGTATGTTGGAGACTCTCTGGTCGATGCCGAGGCGGCACAAGCGGCCGGCGTGGATTTCGCCGGCGTGCTGACCGGAATGACAACAGCCGGGGAACTACGAGCCTTTCCGCACCGGGTCATATTGACTGATTTAAACGATTTGCTGTTCCCTCCAACACGGAAAATTTGGAAAAGTATTTACCATAGATACTTTCAACTCCGGAAATGGGTCGCATTCCAAAGGATGATCCACATCAAACAGATCAGGGGACGTTCCATATCTGAGGCTGCTCCGAAAGAAACCACCATTTGTAAAAACTGCGGACACACATTCACCGGAAACTATTGTAATCATTGCGCCCAAAGCAAAGAAGTACAGCGATTCAACTTCCGGTCAGGTATTTTACACGCATTGGGCGGATTAAGTAATATCGACCGAGGTTTCGGATACACATTACTTGAATTGCTATACCGGCCGGGATACATGATCAATGATTTCATTGCAGGAAAACGTGTCCGGTATTTTCGTCCTTTTCAGACACTTTTTGTATTGGCTGCCGTATATATTTTGCTGATTCAATTTATTGATCCTGATGTATTAAAAAAGGAAAATACTGTTAAATCGACAAAACAACAGGAAATAATAGATGCCAGAGATCAGTTACAAATGCAGCTGGACACCATGCAAGATGAAACCGGTAAAAAGGTATTGGAACAAGCTATCAGATATTTAAACAGACCTGTTGAGTTGGAATCCGGTCAATCAGGTACCCAAAAGTCCCAACCGGGCCATGATGGGAAAGAGAATACTGAACCCTCTCCTGATTGGATAGATAACATTGTAGATAATACAGTACATATTTCTGAAAGAAAACTGATAGAAAATCCTTTCATGCAAAGGGTATGGAATATTCTGAAGAATTGGGCACATGGGAACAAGGCGGTTAGCATCATTTTTACTCTTCCTCTTTTTGCGTTGGCTACCCGTATGGCTTTTCGCAAACGGGTCTATAACCGTCATTATAATTATACTGAACATATTTTTGTGCAAACATATATTGCCAGTCAGATACTGCTTGTCAGCAGTATTTATTTGTTATTTCGCGGGAAGGCTGAAGTTGGCAATTTATATGATCTTTCCCTTTTGGGTATCTTTGTATTGTTTGTATGGGATTATAAGCAACTTTTCCGTGGTACCTGGTGGCAAACTATTAAACGAACAATGTTGATGTTCTTTTATAGTCTTCTGTTAATTATTTTTACAGCGGTCATACTCGTTACTCTTCTCATCGCAGGATTATCTCTTTTAGAATTATTAGACCTTGTTTGAAGTGTATTCAACTTTCCAAGATTAAGAAATATGGAAAAATCTATTTATCAGGGTATTCAATTGGTAATTAACAAGGTATTCAATTGGTTATTGGTAATTGATAGTCAATCAGTCCCTAAAATCGAGTGACAACTGAAACCCATCAATCAGAGGCTGAATTGAGTCGATATCGGCATTTTTCAGGGTAAGCCCCATCAGGCGGATCTTTTTCTCTTCCAGATCATCGACCTGTAATAACAGTTCTTTACCCAATTCGAACAATTCACGGTAGGTCTTGATATAATAGCTTACGGTTCTGCTTCGGGTTATGATGGTGAAATCGGCATACTTGATTTTCAACGTGAGTGTCCTGGCAAGAAATTTCCGTTTTTCAGCCCTACGGGATACCTCCCGGGCAATCTCATCGAGTGCGGCCAGCATATCCACAATTTCATTCAGGTCTTCCAGGAAAGTCTCTTCGGCACCCAACGACTTACGGACTCTCTCCGACTCGACCTCCCGGTCATCTATGCCTCTGGCAAAATGATAATAACCAATCCCCGCCTTCCCGAACTCACGCACCAGATCGACTTCACTCCACTGCTTCAGGTCGTATCCCGTCTTGATACCCAGTTCCACCATTCGTGCCGCCGTTACTTTCCCTACCCCGAAAAACTTACCTATAGGCAATTTTTCTATAAAATCCTCCGCCTTATCCGGTTCAATGACGAACAGCCCGTCCGGTTTATTATAGTCCGAAGCGATTTTTGCCAGGAATTTATTGTAGGAAACGCCGGCAGAGGCAGTAAGGCGCGTGCGGTTAAATATCTTCTGCTTGATCTCCTTCGCAATCATGGTCGCAGAACGCAATCCCCTGTGATTCACCGTCACATCGAGAAATGCTTCATCGAGTGAGAGAGGTTCCACCTTATCGGTATATTCAAGAAAGATCTGCATGATCTGGTTGGAGACGCTTCGGTAGATATCGAACCGGGGCATGATAAAAATAATATGAGGGCATTTGCGGAGAGCTGTCACCGAAGCCATTGCCGAATGAACTCCATATTTACGCGCTTCATAACTCGCTGCAGCGACCACACCCCGTTTTTCACCATATCCTACAGCAACCGGTTTACCCCGAAGTTCGGGATTATCGCGCTGCTCAATGGATGCATAAAAAGCGTCCATGTCGATATGGATTATTTTTCGGTTCATAGTAGCAAATGTAGTTTCAATTTATTAAAAATCAAAAAGAAAGAGGGAAAATTATTCAGATTCCGGTTCAGACAATTCCGGATTTTCGACTATCAAGGTTTCATATTTGCAGGGAAAAGATTATCTTTGGATAAGATAATAAGTTCTCACGTTTAATCAGAATGAAAAGAAGAAATATCATACTTTTTTGCTGCTTCCTGGTACTGGCATACTCCTGTTCCAACAGGAATGAAATCAGGGATGGCGATCTCCTGTTTGTAGTGGCAGAAAATCACGGACTCTCCTCTGCCATCAGCCGGGTGACACAAACGGAAATGAAAACAAATTACGAACATGTCGCCATTATCCGGGTCGATTCCAATAATATTTGGGTACTGGATGCCTCTCCAAAAGAGGGTACCCGGAAAATATTACTGCAAGATTTCATGGATGAGCAGGAATCCGCTGTCTACCGTTACAGGCTAAAAGATAAATATACCGGTAGTATCAAAAAAGGATGGGCAGTGGCTGAGGAGATGTTAGGGAAACCCTATAATTTTACCTATGTATGGAATGATACAAGCCATTATTGCTCAGAATTCATTTATAGGATGTTTGAAGATGATTCTATCTTTACATTAAATCCTATGACCTTTATCAATCCGGAGACAGGAAGATTCGATGCTACCTGGGTAGCACATTACGACAGCCTTGGAATGGCAATTCCGGAAGGAGAACCGGGATGCAATCCTAACGGATTGGCAGCAAGCGACAAACTGGAATTCTTAGGCCGGTTTCATCTTTAAGATGAATTACCGGAAAATCAATATCCCCGATCAGGCCAGCAGGTATCTGAAAGCTTCATATACCAGGAACGCCGGCCATACAATTGCTTTCAGGAATCCCAGCACTCCCATCCAGAATGATGTGGCGGTGGAGATAAAATAGATGGCTGCACCTATCAGACCCAGTCCATAGACAGCATCGCTCGAAGACCCTGTTTTTCGCGTTTTATCACACATAATAGTTGTATTTTATATTATTGATAATTAATATATTACATATCAACTTCCACAGTATGTAATCGCTACAAATTTAATCAAAATTTGGTAAAATAATCCAATTAACAAGTCTATCATTTAAAATCAAGCGCCGGAAATGTCCAAATTACGACGCCCCATTCTACATTCATAAAGATGAACCAAAGGATTACTATTCTTTAGAATAAAAACTCTCCAAGCGCTTTATTTCGGATTTGAAGAGGTCTTGTTTTCTTTTAGGTGTCTTTTCGAAAAAAGAGAGTTCTATGCGGGGAGAACCTTTTTGAGTGACTTTCCTCCATGAACCGATAATCTCCCCATTCAGTATAATCGTAGGGGAAAAGAGGCCGTTTTTTGTCATCACTTTACCATAGTGTGTGTCATCAATTATTTCGGAACGATCTTTATAACTCACTACAAATTCATCGAACGGAGGAAGCAACAAAGCATAGTTCTCATCCGCAGGTGGATTTTTAACATCGTTTTTCATCCAAAAATCGCGTCCGTTTATTGTCTCGCAAATAAAGTCTGCCTTTATCATTTCAATGGCTTGTCGGCATTGTGTCATAGTCAATCCCGACCACCAGACGAAATCATGGATGGTAGCCGGACCGTGGCTGGTAAAAAATCTCCGTGCCAAATATTCTAGTTCCTCTTCTTTGCTCAGAGTTTTCCGACGGGGAACCCACTCTTCAAACAGAGTGAAAGTCTGCTTATTTCCTTTTAGCCGGCCGTTAATCAGGATTCCTTCCATCTCGGCATAAGATATGGTTAACTGCAGGTGTCCGTCATCTAATATTATATCCTGTTCAAGCAAGGCATCTCCGATTTCCTGTTTAGTCAGGTGCTTCCCTCCTATCAGGACCCTTTCCAGTACAGGTACAGCCCGGTATATCAGAGACTCGTCTGCACCGAATGTTTTCGCATAGGAACGATAAATGGGTTTCAATCGTGGATTGGAAAGGTCGAACATCCAGTGAATATCTTCTGCCGACACAAAATGCCAGGTCGGACGTAAAATATGGGTACGGATAATCTTCCCTGCGTTCAATGCTTCGTCAATATCCTTTACATTCCTGTTTTCCAGGCGTGTACCAATCGCCCATTTAGCCATATCAAGCGCCTGGGACTGCATAGCTCCCATCCATGATACGATTTCGTGAGGATCTCCTATTTCATGGGATAAAAGCAACTGGTTATATAAACGGATATTGAGTAATTCTGACCTGTTCATTTGTATCTCGATGAATGCGTTTTGCAAATTTACAATTTAAATCGGGAAAACATCATCAATCTCATTCTGAGTTTAGAAAAGGCAGTAGATCTTGTGCATTTCCTCATGATACATGCTCTCATCAGAAAATAAGCCGGAACAGGAACTCATTTTAAGTGAGTCTGCTTTAACCATATATACTATTCATTCTTAATGCGGACGTTTAATGAATGAATTCTTTCTTATCCGTATTAATTTTTATTGCGAAACTCAATGGGGGTTTGTCCGGTTTTACTTTTGAACAAACGGCTAAAATACTGAGGATAATTAAATCCAAGTGAAAAAGCAATTTCGTTGATTGATAGATCGGTTGTCAGCAACAGGCTTTTAGCCCTTTCAATCAAATATACATGGATATGTTGCCGGGTGTTCAATCCCGTCAAGTTTCGAAGAAGATCACTCAAATAATGGGTGGACATGTTTAACTGCGAAGCCATATCATTTGCAGCAATCAATTTGTCATTACCCTCATCAAAGTGCTTGTGGAGTATGGATTGAAAGCGAGTCAATATATCCAATTCAACACTGTTCCTCGTCCGGAATTGCCGTGTATAAAAGCGTTCGGAATAATTGAGTAATACATCCAGTTGTGAGACGATAATATTCTGACTATGTTCGTCGATATTCCGGTTGTATTCATCCAGCATGTTTTCCATTAATCCTTCAATCAACGATCTTTCCGCTTCAGACATATGCAAGGCTTCATTCGTCTCATAAGAAAAGAACTTCAGTTTTCCGATTTTACTTCCCAAAGGATATTTACGGATAAAATCAGGGTGAAAGGCAAGCATCCACCCCCACCTACCACTGTTTTCCGCTTTCTCATCCTAGGAATGTATCTGTCCCGGTGAGAAAAAACTGATCGTTCCTTTCTTAAAATCATAATCCCGCCAACCATATTTTGCATTACAGGTTGACCCGTCTTTTATCGTGATCGTGTATAGATTGAGTTGCACCGGACTGTTGATGGGTACATAATCCCTTACATCCATCAAGCGGGTGATGCTTATCAACGGATGATTGGCCGGAGGACAGCCAAACCGCTCGGTATATTCCTCAATTGTATTTATTTTTATTATCTCGTTGGATCCCATCATGCAAATATTTTATCTACCTGGCATACACAAAAATAGCGTAAATTCTAAGACCTACCTTATTTATGTAGCTATTATAAAACACTGGATAAAAGATTATTCTTTATAAATACTTTTCTACGATTTTGCGACTGTAATCCCAGACTTTCTGTTCGTTTTCGGGTGAATAATACTTCTCACTTGGTTTTTCTTCTCCTTTTAATCCATAATATTTACCGGTAACGCCCTCCAATTCGGGAGAAATGGCAGCCCTGATGCTGGGAGCGGCTCCGGCTTCAACTGAATTCATCATCACTTTCCATAAAAAGTAAATGATTTTTGTACCCAGTGAACCCGTAGATTCACGACCAAGGCTTGTTTGGGCGGAACCGGGATGGACTGTGTAGAATGCAATGTTATTGATACCTGCTTTTTTCATTTCAGATACAAAATGGCGCATTATCCAAATTATGTACAACTTTGATATACCATATGCTTTTGCCATTGAGTAGTTTTCTTTCAACTCTATATCATCCAGATCAGGCTTACCACCCATCTTATGGGCAGCCGATGAGACAGTAACCACACGTGCCGAGCGGCTTTTCTTTAACAGATCCAACAGGAGTGTCGTCAGCAAGTGTGGTGCAAAAACATTGATCGTCATTGTTTTTTCGTATCCTTCGACTGTCGTTTTCCTTTTGTTAGTGAATTGTGCTCCTGCATTATTAATAAGCACATCCAGATAGTCATATTTCTGTTTGACCTTATCAGCAAACTTCTTTACTTCTGCAAGCGACAGGAAATCGGCAGTCATATACTCGATTTTGTTATTGCCTGAGGCAGCCTTTATTTCTTCATAGGCAGATTTTGTCTTCTCCGGATTACGACCGTGTATAATGATCGTATGTCCCTGTTTTGCCAACGTCTTGGCGGTTTCTTTCCCGATACCGTCCGATGCTCCTGTGATAAGAATGATTTTACTTTCCATAATCGTTTAATTTATTTACCGGCAAAAGTACATGACAATATTATACAGTTAGCTAAACAAAACGGAGATTATTCTACACAAAACGAAGTGCTTGATTTTGAGCTTTTTGTTCTTTCTTATGAAGCAAAGGAAGTGCCGCATCTATCCGAAAGAGAACGGAAAATTGTTCTGGGCTGTTTCGACAAGATCAAATACGAACTGGAACGTGGTATGGATAAGCATAGCATGATGCTGATTGCATCCAATATTAAACTCTTCTTAAACTACTGTGTCAGTTTCTACGACCGGCAATTTATTATCCATTACGATGTGCTGCCTTGTACAGCATCTTTGTGACTATTGTGTCTTTTCTCTGACTTTTTGGAAAAACTCCATAGCCATATCCAAATCCTCGAAAATAGAACCACTAATATATTACTTTAAACCATTCTCGTGTATTGTTCGCTATCCTGACAAGCATAAGCATAACAGGAACTTCGACTAATACTCCGACAACCGTTGCCAATGCCGCACCTGACTGCAGCCCGAAGAGTGAAATGGCAACAGCAACAGCCAGTTCAAAAAAATTGCTTGCTCCAATCATTCCTGCAGGTGCAGCAATATCATGGGGCAGTTTCCACCATTTTGCCCATCCATATGCTACAAAGAAGATGAAAACGGTTTGTATTATCAATGGGATGGCTATCAACAGAATATGCAGGGGATTATTTAATATGGTTTCTCCCTGAAAAGAAAAAAGAATGATCAGCGTAAGTAAAAGTCCGCCAATAGTGAAATTATTGAACTTATTGATAAAAACGTTATTGAAATATACTATCCCTTTTTTCTTTACCACGGTAGTACGGGTGATAACACCCGCCAGGAGGGGTATTACAATAAAGAGAAGTACTGAAATTATTAATGTATTCCAGGGTATGGAAATTCCGCCTATCCCCAATAAAAGCGCTACAATCGGTACAAATGCCACCAGTATAATCAAATCGTTTACAGCTACCTGTACAAGTGTATAGGCTGCATTTCCTTTGGTGAGATAACTCCATACAAACACCATGGCCGTGCAGGGCGCAGCTCCAAGCAATACGGTCCCGGCCAAATAATCTTCCGCTAATTTAGACGGGATGAATGCTTTGAATATTACAAAAAAGAATAAATAAGCTATCCCGAACATGGTAAAAGGCTTAATCAACCAGTTGGTAATACAGGTGATGATGATCCCTTTCGGACGTTTACCCACATCCTTGACGCTCTGGAAATCAACTTTGAGCATCATTGGAAATATCATTAACCATATCAAAACAGCTACCGGAATTGATACATTGGCATATTCAAACTTACTCAACGTTTCCGGGATGACCGGGAACCATTGTCCTATAGCAATCCCTACGACAATACAAATAGTCACCCATATGGTAAGGTATTTTTCAAAAACACCTATCCCTTGTTTCTTCTCCATTCTACTTATTATCAATTATGGCTGGATAACTCCGGCTTAATTTGATTTATATATAATTCCTGAAAACGCATCTTTATCTCATCCCTAACCCGTAGAAATTCATCCTTAACAAACTCAGGGGTTCCCGTAGCTTCGGAAGGATCATCAAACCCAATATGTAAACGATGTTTTACCTTGCCGGAAAATACCGGGCAGCTCTCTTTCGCGCTATCACATACCGTTATTACATAATCCCATTCCTGATCTTTGTATTTCTCAATACTCTGCGGAACGTGGTTACTGATATTTATACCTATTTCAGCCATCACCTGAATAGCCATTGCATTCACTTTTTCTGCAGGTTTGGTTCCTGCAGAAAAGACTTGTAATGTATCATCAAAAGAGTGTAAGAAACCGTGAGCCATCTGGCTTCTGCAACTATTGCCGGTGCAAAGAATTAATATCTTCATTTGTTATATATTTTTTCAATTAATACAAGAAATATAATTGTGCTTACCCTATTTGCTTACGACTTTCTGAGCTCCATTCATACCTTGAGCATCCTGTATCGAATACTTTTATTTCCATACAATCATAAATCGTAATTCGCCGAACAACAAACATCCTCATTAAAAAATATATGCTATTAACAGCATATATCTTTTGTGGCATATACACTAAAAAGGTCTGCGAACAGCTTACTGGCTATTTCCCAGTTCTCCTTATTAATGCAATACCTCACTTTTGGGGTTTCTATCTCCCCCTGAATTAAGCCTGCTTCCTTGAGTTCTTTCAGATGCTGGGATACGGTAGCCTTTGCTATCGGAAGTTCATCATGAATGTCACCAAAAAAACAACTTTCCTGCGATGCTAAAAATAGCAATATCGCAACACGGGTAGGATGTCCCATTGCCTTGGCAAAACGGGCGATAATCTCCTGTTCTTTAACGTTATTATTACTCTTTATCATCTGAAGCCCCATTATATTGTTCGTAAAATTACGAACAATATTTTTAATGAGCAAATTTTCAATCTATTTTTTTTACGATTTTCTCAACATGATTGCCTGTAAATTTACTGAAATACAGCGCTTCGTCTAACTCATTTACTTTAATCTCTGTTGGTTTTTCAGCTATTGCCTTTATATTTTTGGTACGGGAGAGACAGACAATGAATGTTTAACTCCTCATCTGTTACATCTTGCCCCGTCTTCTTCTGAATATCAACAACTATCAATAGATTGATATATTCTAATTTTTTCTTCATTTATTCTCTTGTTGAGGATAGCCTCCTGAATAACGCTCGCCTACAATTTCTACTGTTGACAGATCATCAGCCAGTTTTTTCAGTTCATCGGGGGTGAATTTATATTCTGCCGCCCACATATTTTCCTGTAAATGGGCCAGTTTGGTCGTCCCGGGAATAGGAACGATGAATGGCTTCTGTGCCAGTAACCATGCCAGAGCGACCTGCGCTACGGTCAACCCTCTATGGTCACCAAACTCTTTCAGGATATCGATAATACCCCAGTTAGTAATGATATTTTCCGGCTGATACCGAGGTAACCCTGGCCGGTTATCATTATCGGGATTATAGCGGGTACGTTCGTTGATATACCCCGTAATAAGCCCGCGACTCAACGGACTATACGGAACAAAACCTATTCCCAGTTCTTCACACAGATCCAACACCTCGTTTTCAGGTTGACGTGTCATGGGGGAATATTCGCTTTGCAGTGCAGTCACAGGTTGTACCGCATGAGCCTTGCGAATAAGTTCAATACCATCGATGGTGTGGTTGAAATCTCTTTCACTCATTCCGAAATATTTCACCTTGCCTTTGGCAATCAGATCTTTTACAGTTCCGGCAACCTCTTCAATCGGCACATTAGGATCGACACGGTGTTGGTAGAGCAAATCAATATAGTCTGTCCGCAAACTTTTCAGCGAATGATCCACTACCTGTCTGATTCTGTCAGAACGACTATCAAGTCCTAATTCGGGTCTACCATCCTTGAATCCAAATTTGGTAGCAATAATAACATTTTGACGCACAGGCTCAAGTGCCTCCCCTACTAATTCTTCGTTGACTAATGGGCCGTAGGCTTCCGCTGTATCAAAAAAATTAACACCTATCTCCACAGCCCCTCGAATCATAGCGATCATCGCCTGTCTGTCGGGAATAAAACTCCGGTGATAGCTCATTCCCATGCAACCCAGTCCAAGTGCCGTCACTTCAAGTTCTCCCAATTTTCGGGTAGGGATATTTGTTTTACCGGTATTTTTTCCCGGTTCTTTATCAGCGGTCGATTGACTGTTACAACCTGAACCAAGTCCAATTGTACCGAACGCCATTGCAGAAGTAGCCAATGCCCCTGTAGTAATAAATTTGCGGCGATTTACATTCATACTTTTATCTTTTTCTATTTATAATTATAAATTGATGTGGATAACTATCCTTTTTGCAAATCAATGTTATAAAAACTCCTTTATCTCCAATTACCCATGACACAAAATTAGATTTAATTTCTCCACTTATCCATAGATAAATTACGGTTTCTTATACCATTATTACTGATTTAAGATATTGCATTACACTTCTTTGAATAAAAAACCATATTTTTGCCATGGTAAAAAGTTAAGAATATGACTAAAATTTTGAAGCTGGATTCTATTCAGGATTATCTTCATTTTCTTGGGATAGAAACGCTCCACTCGCTTATCAGTGTGATTGATTTCTCGACAGTAAAACCTTTGCGGCATATACGGAAAAATTATGGCTTCTATGCGGTGTTTCTAAAAGATGTTGATTGCGGCAACTTGCAGTACGGGCGCAACTATTACGACTATCAGGAAGGGACACTGGTATTTGTATCTCCCGGACAGATTGTAGGTAATGACGATACCGGGGAGGAGTACCAGTTTCAGGGATGGGCATTACTGTTTCACCCAGATTTGCTTCGGGGCACGTCTCTCGCTACCAGGATGAAAGAATATACATTCTTTTCGTACGAAGCCAACGAGTCGCTACATATGTCTGAACGTGAAAGGCATATTATCCTCAATTGCCTTAAAGAGATAAAAGAGGAGTTGGAACATTCCATCGACAAACACAGTCGATCCATTATTACAGCCAATATCGAAGTGTTTCTCAACCACTGTATGCGTTTTTACGACCGCCAGTTCGTAACACGCGAATATGTGAATAAAGATACTCTAAGCAGTTTTGAACAGCTACTCAACAGTTATTTCGAAACAAGTAAACCAGAGACAATAGGACTCCCGTCCGTGCAATATTTTGCGGAACAACTACATCTGTCTCCCAATTATTTTGGAGATCTGATCAAGAAAGAAACAGGTAAAACAGCACAAGAATATATTCAGCTGAAGTTGATAGAAAAATCAAAACAGAAACTTTCCGACTCCACCAAAACGGTTAATGAAGTCGCTTATGAGTTGGGATTCAAGTATTCGCATCACTTCAGCCGGTTGTTCAAGAAGGTGGCCGGTTGTTCTCCGACAGATTTCCGGTCACAGAATTAATGATGGTATCCTGCCATTTTCCGACATTCATCGGCACATTTCCTGCAAGCCTCAGCACATTCCCGACAGTGATCGTGGTGAGAATGTTTTTCACATTCAGCTGCACATTGGTCGCATATTTCAGCGCATAGCCTGCATATTTCTTTCGACTTATCGCTGCCCAAACTCATCAATTGGGCGGCAGCATAACATATTGCAGCGCATTCCATATCCGTTTGGATACATTTTGCCATCATTTTCACGTCTTCCTCTTTCGTACATGAAGAAGCGCAATAATTACACGTGCTTGCACAGGCAAGACAAGCGTCAATACATGATTTATAATCCTGATATGCTGTCATAACTTTTGATTTTTTGGTGAATGGGTAAAGGTGTATTCGATAAGATAATAAGGGTAATTGCTCCGGTGGCAACTACCCTTATCGCTATAAAGTATCTGATTTAGAGTTTGTCTATTTGTCGGTTAAACCAGTCTCGGATTTCATCTCTGGCTTTACCGGTTTTTTGTTGGATTCTTCCATACAGTTCTTCTTCTTGGCCTTCTTCGTAAAGAAGATCGTCATCTGTCAGATCAGCCCATTCTTGCTTGGCACGACCTTTCAACTCATTCCATTTTCCTTTAAACCTTAAATTATCCATAACTATAGCCTTTAAAAGAGTTTCTTCATTGAAAGCTCTGTATATAAAC
>WPCJ01045302.1_pt1 | contig 27290 bp, 27 predicted proteins | sample 5399831 | NCBI WGS metagenome assembly WPCJ01 (sample SAMN12869470, study PRJNA574797) | sludge metagenome | isolation source: wastewater treatment of pH10 | place: China:Beijing | collected 2019-05-20 | reverse complement strand
TGTCGCGTCCGTCTCAGCGGTGCCGGGTATCTAGAGCACACCGTTCAGCGTGTCAACCCATTTTTTTGAAGAAAATCACAAACTTAAAAGCCGTTCTTTTCTTCCAACATCAACAGAACTCGCGCCCCGCTAATGCCGCCGATCTACTCAAATCCAACGTTGCCGCCAAACCCTTTCAACCAACTCAAGGGACGAACCAGTCTGCCGCTAGCAGCGTCGCCGCCCTCGTTGTGGCGCCATATAGACCCCACAAACCAAAACTGTCAACGCAGTTTCGTAAAAATTCAGGAATTTTCTTTCCACAGACAATATGGTCCTTTTTAACCAAATATCAACTGCGAAAAACCGGCGATTCGAACGGTTGCGACGATTCCATGACACCCGGCATGACAATTGGATGAACGAGCATGAAGCCTATGCCTTATATTCTGGCCGTCGATGGCGGCGGTACCGGATGCCGGACGCTGCTTGCCAACGGTAATGGTGACGCGATAGGCCGGGGCACGGGCGGCCCCGCCAATATAGGCGCCGACCCGGCAACGGCTCTGGATAATATAATACGCGCGGCGACGCTGGCTGCGCACGATGCGGGACTGGATGTTTCTATATTGAGTGAGACCTGCGCCGTGTTGGGGCTGGCGGGCGCAAACTCGCTTGTCGACAAGGACCGCGTGGAACAGAGCCTGCCCTTCGGCAAGGTGAAGATCGTTTCCGACGCTGTTACCGCCCTGCAAGGTGCGCTCGGTCCGGATGACGGTGCTATCGTCATTCTCGGCACCGGCTCGGTCTTCGTTAAAAGAGAACAGGACGCATTCGAGATTGTCGGCGGGCGCGGCTTCATGCTGAGCGATCATGCGGGCGGCGCGCGGCTTGGCCGCGAACTTCTTGAAGAGACGCTGCTTGCTCTGGACGGCATGGCCGACCGTACGGAACTTGCCGATGCGGTGCTGGCGCGGTTCGGCGGCGACCCTCGCCAGATCATCACCTTCTCGCGCACGGCGACGGCCGCGGGCTACGCCACCTTCGCTCCCATCGTTTTCGACTACGCACATAAAGGCGATGCGCTCGGCCTTTCGATCCTGCAACGCGCCTGCTCTTATATTGGCCGCGGTCTGGACCGGCTCGGCATTGAAACACTTGGCCGGTTCAGCCTGACGGGAGGCCTCGCCCCATCCTATGCAGCGCTGCCATTTCTGCCGTATCGGAAACTCTTTCGGCCTGCGCTTGGCGATGCGTTGCAAGGAGCATTGTCGCTCGCCTTGCTGGTAAACGGACAAAATAACCGCCGGAAGGCCATGCACCCTCACTGACGTTCCACACTATCACTACAGTTGCATTCTTCGTGATGCCGGGCTGCAAAGAGCGCTTTATCTGCGTTCCGGTGCTCACGTACCTTTAAGTACGCTGCGCTCCGGTACTCGAAAATCACTCTTTTCGCCACGGTCTGACGAATTTGCAACTGTAGTGCTATAGAATGCACGCATCCTGCTTGCCGAAAATCGATCCGGATTTTCGGGCCGATATTGTAGCGGCAAAAAGACTTGTCGCGACGGGGTTTACCCCCTAACTTCTTATATACAGGCACTCACAGAATATTCGGCCTGATCTTGCGAAACGGTGCCGGTTAAAGTCGGCGGCGTGTGTGGCATATTCTTTTCATGCATTTCCGGACGGAAACCGGTTTCCGTTCCCAGAGGAAATGCTCCACAGGGGTGGCATGCTGACTAAAAAGGGCAAATATGGCCTGAAAGCCATGGTGCATCTGGCAGGCGTTACAGATGGACAACTGGTTTCGGCCAGCGAAATCGCCGAAAAACACCATATACCGCGCAAGTTTCTCGACAATATTTTCACCGAGCTTCGTAATGCTGGCTTCGTGCTGAGCCGCAAGGGCAAGGGCGGCGGCTTCTGCCTTGCCCGTCCGGCCAACGAAATCGCCATCGGCAATATCATCCGCGCGCTCGACGGCGCACTTGCCCCCATCGCCTGCGCCAGCAAGACAGACTATCGCCCGTGTGACGACTGCGATGAGGACGAATGCGAGGTGCGCCATATGATGCTCGACGTGCGCGAAGCGATCGCCAGCGTTCTGGATCACCGGACGCTAGCCGACAGCAAGGCCATGGATATAGCCTTACTGTCTAAATAGGCATCAGGCGGCTGCCGACCAGTTCGGGAACGGATCGTTCAGCCCCGACCAGCGCTCTGGCGTAAAGTCTTGTTCCTCAAGGAGACATTGATCCAGCTCACTGATGAGCGCATCTTCCTGCATCGGATCGACACCGATGAACACAATCTCCTGACGCCGATCACCCCATATTTTATGGAAATACGGCTCCATGGCGCGTTGCCATTCGGGTTCTGCCGGCCAGTATTGCTCCGGCACGGATGACCACCAGCGCCCTCTTTTTCCGGTACGCACCAACGCGCCTGCCTGGCTGATTTCACCGACAAAATCTGGACGAGTGGCAAGCCAGAAGAAGCCCTTCGCCCGCACGACGCCCGGCCAGCCCTTGTCGATGAAGGACTGGAACCGTTCTGGATCGAAGGGACGCCGCGCACGATAGACAAAGGAGCGAACGCCATATTCCTCGGTCTCGGGCGTATGCGAGGCAAAGCCATGCAACTCCTTGTACCAGAGCGGATGCTCATGCGCCTTGTTGAAGTCGAAGAGCTTCGTGTCCAGTATGGCGTCAAGCGTCACTTCACCGAAATCGACCTCCTCGATGCGGGCATCGGGATTGAGCGAGCGGATGACCTTGTGCGCCAGATCACGCTCCTCTTTTGAAGCGGTCGATATTTTGTTCAGCACGACGACGTCGGCGAACTCGATTTGTTCGACCAGAAGATCGACAAGCGTGCGCTCGTCATCCTCTCCAAGGGATTCGCCGCGATCACGCAGAAAATCGCTCGACGCATAGTCCTTCAGCAGATTGGCGGCATCCACAACCGTCACCATCGTATCGAGCCTGGCGACATCTGAAAGACTGTTGCCCTTCTCGTCGCGAAACTCGAACGTGGCGGCAACCGGCAATGGCTCGGCTATGCCGGTCGATTCGATCAGCAAATAATCGAAGCGCCCCTGCGCTGCCAATTGTGAAACCTCCTTCAGGAGGTCATCGCGCAATGTGCAGCAGATGCAGCCATTGGTCATTTCGACCAGTTGTTCATCCGTGCGGGAGAGATTGGCGCCGCCCTCACGAACAAGGGCGGCATCTATATTCACCTCACTCATATCGTTGACAATCACCGCAACGCGGCGGTTCTCGCGATTATTGAGCACGTGATTGAGCAGTGTCGTTTTTCCGGCTCCGAGAAAACCGGACAAGACCGTAACGGGTAGTCTTTTTCTCATGACTCCGTTCCTCGTTTAGAGCGCATCCCGAAAAGTGTGAAACGGTTTTCGGAACGAGATGCGCGTTGAAACAAACCGTTAGAGCGCCGATCTGATTCAATCAGATCGAAACGCGCTCAAAACCGGGTAGGGTCAGTCGTGATGGTGATGATCGAGATTGAAGGTCAGCGTCGTGAAAAAGCTGAGTTTGTCCGCTTCCTTTGAATCGGACAGTGGCCTGGAATAGCCTGCCCCGACGACATTGAGACCCGCGTTGCGGATATTGATCCTGGCGATGCCTTCCGCATCGGTCTTCACCGGTGCCGCATGGCTGTCATTGACATAGTCCGCCGTGACCTCGACGCCTTCGACCGGCTTTCCGTCAAACAGAATCTGCACGGGGAACTCGTTGCCCGCCTCCAATATTGTCGGGTCCATCAATGGAACGATTTCGAAGGGTAGGCCCTGGGCTTCTGGCTTCTTGCGCAAATGATCCAGAATGGCGACGGCAAACTTCTGGCTCTGGCTGGACTGTTTGGCGCCCGGCACTTCCGATTTCGGCTTGTTGACCCACTTGCCGTCCGGACCTTCGGCCCAGAAGCCATTGTCGAACGTACTGCTGACGACGACTGCATCCTTGGGTACGCCCAGCAGAACATGATCTTCCTGTGGTTTGATCTCGACGGCGACATCCTTGCCCGTTACATCCTTTGCCGTAACAGTCTTGAGCTTCTGCGGATCATAGGCTTCGTCGCTTGCGCCGTGACCGTAAACAACCGCCTGCGTTCCGTGACGCTCTGCAATCCAGATGCCGTGCGCACCCGCGACTGCGGGAGCAAGAAAAGCCAAAACGGCACCGGCCTGAAGTGCTCTCACAAAGCTACGCATTCTTTTCTCCTTAATGTTATATCATTACGTTTCAACTGGTGAAAATAGGCGGTCAGAACCGCCCTTCTGTGTTCAGCAAGTTCGTAAACCCGCTTGGCGCTTGATAAGGCGCCAATCCGCATATTCTGGAGTGCCGGGCTGTCGGTAGGTTACAGCCCGGCACATTTGCAACCACTTTCCGAGTGCCCAAGCACTCAGTTCCGAGGGCGGTCGCAGCTGTTACTTTGACAGACAACCTTTCAGGGAATCGGCCAGATTACGGATGAGCTGCGGATAGAGATCAGGGCCATCCTTCAATTCCGCGCCTAAAGGATCGAGAACACCGGTTTTGGCATCGGTTCCTTCGATAACGGTTTTCACCAGCTTCGGTTCGAACTGCGGTTCGGAAAACACGCAGGTTGCGCCAAGCGATTTTATCTTCTCGTGAATTTCCTTGATGCGCGCAGCACCCGGCGCCTTTTCGGGGCTGACCGTGATCGATCCGACCGCCTTCACGCCGAAGCGATTTTCGAAATACTGATAGGCGTCATGGAAGACGATGAATGGCTTGTCTTTTACCGGCTCCAGTTCGCTCGCGACATCCTTGGTCAGCGCGTCGAGCTTCTCGCCATAGTCCTTGGCATTCTTTTCATATTGCGCCGCATGTTCCGGGTCGCTTTCGCTGAGCGTCTTGGCGATATCCGTCGCCAGAACCTTTCCGTTCTGCGGATCGAGCCAGAAGTGCAAATCATACTCACCGTGGCCATGGTGATGGTCATGCCCGCCCTCCGAAGCCTCGGCATGATCGTGACCTTCAGCGCCGTGTTTATGCCCCTCATGGCCATGGTCGTGCGCTTCAAATGGACCGCCTTCACGGAACTTCAGCTTGGTCAGTCCGTCTGCATCCCCAAGCGCGACGACCTTCGCGCCATCGCCAAGCGTATCGATAGGCTTGTCGAGGAAGGTTTCCATCGATGGACCAGCCCAGAAAATCACCTTGGCATGCTCGATTGCTTCTGCATCCGAAGGCTTCAGGCTGTAGACATGTTCCGAACCCGCGCCCTGAACGATCAGTTTCGGCTCGCCCACGCCCTGCATGATTGCGGAAACGATTGAATGGAGCGGCTTGATTGATACCACGACGCCATCGCGTTCTGCGGCAAGCGAGGCATTTGCCGTACCGGCCAGAAATGCTGAAGCGAGGAGGAGGGAGCGGAGATGTTTCATGGTCTCTCTCTTGTACGATTGGGGAAAGGTATCATATTCAAGTGATATGTTATTTTATTACGTCAGTTGCGTTATGCTATAACGTCTGCCATAAGGTGAAGCAACCCCCATTTTGGAAAAATCACAGCGGCGGATGACCCATGTGTGGGACAAGAACATGCAGGCAGTGAAAGCCCCGAAGAGATGAGCAGGAAGACCGTCCTCCCCGCCGAGAAGGCGCGGGAAACATTGATCGAACTGAAAGATGCCGGCGTCTACCGCGACGGGCGCTGGCTCGTGCGCAATGTCGACCTGAGCGTCGAGCGCGGGGAGATCGTGACCCTGATCGGTCCAAATGGCGCGGGAAAAAGCACTGCCGCCAAGATGGCGCTGCGCATCCTGAAGTCCGACGAAGGCAGCGTGATACACGCGCCGGGCCTGCGCATCGGCTATGTGCCGCAAAAGATCAATATCGACCGTACGCTGCCGCTTTCGGTTGAGCGCCTGATGACCCTGACGGGACCTCTCTCGCGTAAGGACATTGAAGCGGCATTGGAAGTGGTGGGCATCCCGCATCTTGCAAAGGCCGAGATCGCCAACCTGTCGGGCGGCGAGTTCCAGCGGGCACTGATGGCGCGGGCGCTTGCCCGCAAGCCGGACCTCATGGTGCTGGATGAACCGGTGCAAGGCGTCGATTTCTCCGGCGAAGCCGCGCTCTACGAACTGATTGCGAAACTGCGCGACGATACAGGCTGCGGCGTGCTGCTGATTTCGCACGACCTGCATCTGGTCATGGCGGCGACCGACCGCGTCATCTGTCTCAACGGGCATGTTTGCTGCAGCGGAACGCCGCGCGACGTAACGGCGAGCCCTGAATATGTGCGGCTGTTCGGCAGCCGGGCCGTTGGGCCGCTTGCCGTTTATGAGCATCACCACGATCACACGCATCTGCCTGACGGGCGGGTGCTGCATTCCGATGGTTCCGTGACGGATCACTGTCATGCCGATGATGGCCATCATCATGAATATGACCACGAGCATGGACACGGGCATCATCATCACGAAGGGAGTGCGCCGCGTGCTTGACGATTTCTTCACACGCGCCATCATCGCCGGTGTCGGACTGGCGCTCACCACCGGACCGCTCGGCTGCTTCATTGTCTGGCGTCGCATGGCCTATTTCGGCGACACCATGGCCCATTCCGCGCTTCTCGGCGTGGCGCTGGCGCTTATTTTCGACATCAATCTGATGATTGGCGTCTTCGCGGTTGCGGTGGCGATTTCAGCCATCCTGCTGCTCTTGCAGCGCCGCCATACATTATCCGCGGATTCGCTGCTCGGCATCCTGTCCCATGCCACGCTGTCGCTTGGCCTCGTCCTCGTCGCCTTCATGACATGGGTGCGTGTTGACCTGCTGTCGTTCCTGTTCGGCGATATTCTTGCCGTCTCGCGGATGGATATCGCCTTCATCTATGGCGGCGGCATATTCGTGCTGGCGATTCTGGCCTGGCTTTGGCGACCTTTTCTTGCCGCCACCGTCAGCGAGGATATTGCCCGCGCCGAAGGCATGAACCCGGCCCTGTCGCGCATTGTTTTCATGCTGCTTCTGGCTATCGTCATCGCCATTGCGATGAAGATCGTCGGGATTCTATTGATAACCTCGCTGCTCATCATTCCGGCAGCGACGGCGCGCCGTTTTTCCTCCACGCCCGAGCAGATGGCCATTCTGGCCTCCTTGATCGGGGCCGCGGGGGTTATCGGCGGACTTTATGGTTCCATTCATTTCGACACGCCGTCCGGCCCGTCCATCGTGGTCGCGGCGCTTGCCATTTTCATTTTGAGCCTGCTACCCCTACATAAGAGGGAACAGGCATCACCAAAACGGATCGCTGGACAATGAGCACGCATCACCACCATCACGCCCCGCAGGATCTGACCCGCAATCAGACATTGGTTTTTGACGTCTTGTCCAAGGCGGAAGGGCCGCTCAGCGCCTATACGATCCTCGACCAGCTGCGTGACGACGGCTTCCGCGCACCGCTGCAGGTTTATCGCGCATTGGAAAAGCTGCTCGACTACGGGCTGATTCATCGCCTCGAAAGCCTCAATGCCTTCGTTGCCTGCGCGCATCCGCAATGCCATCAGCAGGGTCTCGTGGCTTTCGCCATCTGCGAGAAATGCGGTCAGGTGACGGAGTTCTCCGACGCGGCCATCGAGAATCTCGTCAGCGCATGGAGCCTTCAGAACGGTTTCAAGTCACGCAAGACGACATTGGAGTTGCGCGGCCTCTGCGAAGCCTGCGGCGAGCACTGAAGCATTTCCGAGCCAAAAGTGTGAAACGGTTTTGCGTTCGGAAACGGGCAAAAAGATCATACCCAACAAACAGGAACCTGTTCAAGGTAACCATGTCCGAAGGTTCCCGATCTAAAAAGTAACGCATCCGCAATCGAAACCTGCTAGATTAGGCCCAGGCGAATAGCAGGTAAGATTTTGATATGGCACGGGTTAAGCCATCCCACGAACGTCGCAGGGAAGAGAGACAGCGTACAAGGCTGCGCTCCGGAAAGATTGTGGGCCTCGACGGACGGTTTATCATCGAATGCCAGTTCAGCGATATTGCACCCCATGGTGCCAAGCTCAGAACTGTCGAAGTCCCGACCCTGCCCGAACGTTTCTGGCTGTTTGACGATTATTATGGCCGCGCGCTTCTGGCCCGGATTGCCTGGCGCAATGGTCGTGAAATGGGGGTGGAACTTGTATCGGACCCTACCGTCACACCGCTGGACGAAGAGCGCCTCGCCCAGCTTGCAGGAAAATACTATTCGCTGTGACCAACAGGCTGTACGTTAGCCTATTTCTCCGGCTCATGTTTGGCCGGGGCTGTCGGTGTCGGCGTGCCGCGCATGTTCATGGCGCGGATTTCTTCCGCTGAAATATAGTTGAACTGCTCGACCAGAAGGTCCTTGATGACCGGCTCGGGAAACCGTTCATTGAGATCGGTGATGATCGAGGCGCGAACGTCCTCAAAACTCACCTTCTCGACATCTTTTGTGTCCGAATAGCTGCCGTAGAACTTGCGGAAGATTTCATCACTGATGAAAAACTCCAGCGGCACGGTCAGCTTCTTTCGGATGTTCGAATCGATCGTATAGACAAGCTGCGTCACCACATAACCGGCGACGCCGCCATTCGAGATGATCGGCACGCTCATCACATCCGTCTTGACGTAATCCACGCCGCCAAACCCGCCGGTTGCGGCTTGCGCCCCATCCGAAGATGAGGCGTTCTGGCGAACCGCCAAGAAAAGCGAACCGAAAGCGACGGCGCAGATCCACAGACCGATGGCAATGATGCGGATCATCTTGCGTGACCGAGCCTCACGCTCTGCATGCTGTAGGTGCCGTCAGCTTCCTGCGTTTCCAGCGCACCGCGAATGAGGTCGGCCAGTTCGCCAACGGCGCGCAGATGCAGCTGCAGCGCCTCGCAATTCTTCTCAAGCTTCTGCTTCAGGCTGTCGAGCAGTGGCTGAAGCCGCTTCATCGTTGCCGGTTCGGCAGCGCTGGCCGCTTTCTTGATCGCCTTGTTGAAATCGTAAAGCCCACGGCTCTTGCGGGAGTTGATTTCCGCCAGATCCGGATTGCCGCCTTCCAGCAGAAGACGCGTTTCAGTATCGATGACATCTTCCAGACGTTGGATTGCCCGTACGACCGGCTTCAATGTGGGGTTCTCGGCCGGTTCCTCTGCCAGCGCCTGACCCGGTTCGCTCGTGACAGTGACGATTTGCGAATCCTCTGGCGGCAGGCTGTTTTGAGAGCTTGTCTCGGTCATTTAGGGGTCCTCAATTATGAAGCATGGCGGACGCTATCGTTGCGGGCCAATCAGCCGCGCGCCGGGTCCGTATCGCTGTTGTTGTCGAGCTGCTTTTGAATGAGCTTGCGTTCGAAGCCATGCACAATGTCCTTCGATACGGCGTTTTCACTCACATGGTCTCCCAGATTGTCGATCACGTCTCCTAACGCTAGCGTCGTCGGCGCGTCTGCCCGCCCGTTGCGCGCCGCCTGTTCTTCAAGCAACTTGGCAATGCCGACACCGCCGCCATCCGCCATCTTGTTTGCCATGGCTTCCGCCATCATGGACTTCCAGTACTCACCGGCAATCCCCTTCCCGAAGGTCGCCGTCGTGTCACTGGTGAACATCGACTGCACGAAGGATTGCAGCATGAAGGCCTCAAACTTGCGATAAGCCGGATTGGCTGCATTCTGCGCATCCGGCCGCACACTGATCCCAGCCGCAAGGCTGTCGGAGAAGCTTGCGAAATTATCCCGCGTCAGTCCACCGGCGGCGGATGCCACCATGGTCGCCGATGCGGACGGCGCTCTCAACCGTTCCGCCGCCATGCGATAGGCTTGCGGATCGGCGGCACGCGCCACGTCCATCACCAGATCTGATGGCGGGTTGATCGCCATGCACAACTCCTTGTTTTAGAGCGCGTTTCGATCTGATTGCATCAGATCGGCGCTCTAACGTTTAGTTTTGTCGCGCATCTTGTCCAAAAACTGTTTCACACTTTTTGGGATGCGTTCTGATCGTCCTTGCGCGCATCTTGTCCAAAAACCGCTTCGCACTTTTTGGGATGCGCTTTGTTACTTGCACCATAATGGGTCAAACTTGACTGAAACTTGTGCGTGCGTTCAGCCTGGATTTTGCGCTCAATCAGGGTTTTGCGACTTATTTGTCGTTTTCCGGCTAATAAATTCCTCGATCAGGCTGGAAAGTTCGCGCCGTTCGCGATCATTTCCAGCATCCGTCAGGCGATCTTCCAGCAACTCGACCCGCCTTTGTTCCTGCAAAAGTGCTTTGCGCTGTGATTCGAGACGTTGCTCAAGCTGCTGCGATTCGATGGCATTGGCTCCGAGGCGCTTGATGAGCAGCGACGGATCGATATTGAGCGCATCACCATCATAGCGGCGATCCTGCATGGCGATAAGCGCCTCCCGCTCTTCCTCCAGCGCGCCCTTGCGCGCATTGGCTGCAGCAAGAGCCTGTTCCAGCCGGGCGCTGCCGAGCTTTTGCAGTTCAATGAGCTTCTTGAGATTGCGCGGATTCGTCATAGCTGCCCTCAAAACAGCTCGCGCAACTGCGTCGCAGTTTCATTGGTGAAGAAACGCAGGAGTTCCGGCAGGATGAAATAGACCACCAGCAGCCCTCCCCCCAGCACGAATGGCATAGACACAAAGTAAACCGGTATCGTCGGGGTCAGCTTGTTCACCAGACCGATGGCGAAGTTGACGAGAATCGCAAAGACGATGAACGGCGCCGCAATGCGCAGCGTTGCCAGAAAAGCCGCCGAAAGCGCATCGGTGAAGTCGATCATCGCCGCATCGGGGCGAAACTGCCCGTCAACCGGAATGGCCACATAGGAATTGAGCAGTGCCCGGAAGATTTCCAGATGCATGTCGGTAATGAAGAACAGGAACAGAGCGCTGAAAGTGACAATGGTTGCAAGCGTCGCCTGCGGTTCGCTTTCGGTAATGGCATCGGCAGGAGAACCGGAATAGCCGACTGAAACCGCCATCGTACTGGCCATGAATTGCAGCGCCCAGAAATAGATATGCGCCAGAATGCCGATCACCGCGCCGACAAACATTTCGCTCGCCATCAGGCGGAACAAGGTCCATGGCTGCCCGGCATCGACAACGGTAACGATACGCTGCAACACCAGCGGCAGGACCGCGAATGAACAGGCCAGTGCGATGTAGAGCCTGACCTGCAACGGAATGCGCGCACTCGAAAGCCCCGGCATCAGCATCAGACACGCGCCGATGCGGCAGAACGCCAGAACAGCGGCCAGGATGATTTCGTTAAGCGGCAACTGCGCGACAGGCACTCAAGGCCCTTTCATCGTATGAAGCAATAACTACTCCCCTTGCCCTTCGAGACGCCAAGCTCGACAAGCTCGGCATGGCTCCTCAGGATGAGGGGTGTGGACGCTGAACTCTTTCCTCATCCTGAGGAGGTGCCCTGAGCGCGGGCAGGGCGTCTCCACCCCTCGCTCCCCTCATCCTGAGGAGGTGCCCTGAGCGGAGCGAAGGGAACCGTCTCGAAGGATCGAAGGATCAGAGGATCGACAAACGCTGACCTCCTACGAGATGGCGCCGAGCGATTTCACCTCCACGCCACGCGCGATTTCAACATGGGACAGCACTGGCAGGGTGGCGAACAGCCGCTCGATAATCATGCGAATATATGGCCGCGCTTCCGGTGACGAAACCAGCACGAAACGCTCGCCATTGTCGAAATGCTTCCGAATGACGGTGGAGGCCTCCGTGCCGAACTGTTCCAGCAGGCGCGGATCGATGTCGAATTCCACGATTTCACCCTTGGCGTCACGCTTGAGGCTCTGGTGGAAAACCAGGTCCCAGCGATTGCCGAGACGCAGAACGTTCAGCACGCCATTGTCGGAAAGATCGCCGCAAATCTGCTGCGCCATGCGCATGCGGACATGCTCCACGATCATTTCCGGGCGGCGGACGAGCGGCGCGATTTCCGCAATGGCTTCGAGAATCAGATGCAGGTTGCGGATGGAGATGCGCTCGGCGAGCAGCAGCTTCAGAACCGCCTGCAGGCCCGAATAGGAAATATGCGACGGGCAGATATCTTCCAGCAGCTTGCGATATTCAGAGCCGAGACGGTCCAGCAGAATGCGCATGTCCTTGTAGGAAAGAAGCTGGGCCAGATTGTTGCGGACGATTTCGCTCAAATGCGTCAGCAGGACCGAGAGATTATCCACGGTCATATAGCCGTCGCGGCGCAGATCGGACGCAAAGGTTTCCGGCACGGAATAGGCGCGCATGCCGAAGGCCGGTTCGCGCACTTCCTCACCCGGAATGGACGGAATCGGGCGGTCACCAAGCACGACAAGCGTTTCGCCGACACGCAACTCGTGACTGGCGACAGCCGTGCCGTGTATTTTGATGCGATAGCTTTTGGGCGGAAGCGCGATGTCGTCCGTGACCTTGATTTCCGGGATGACGAATCCGTATTCCTGCGCAAACTTGCGGCGCATCTTGTTGACGCGGTGCGCCAGCTCCTGCTGCGATGCAATCAGGCGGGCGGAAAGCTGCTTGCCGAGGCAAAGTTCGATCTGGTTGGTTTCGAGTGACGCCTTGACGGAATTGCGCTCCTGCTCTTCCGCTTCGCGCTGCTTCTTGCCAGCCTCGTTCGCTTCAGCCTCGCGCTGGCGCGCTTGTCGACGGGGTACGGCAATGCCGATGAAAGCCATTGCGCCACCCAGCATGAAGAATGGGAAGGCTGGCAGGCCCGGCATGATGCCGAGGACGAAGAGCAGCATCGCCGCAACCAGAAGCGCCTTAGGATAGGCACCCAGCTGGCCGAAGATCGCCTGATCGGCGGAGCCGCGTGTGCCGCCCTTCGACACCAGAAGACCGGCGGCAAGCGACACGATCAGGGCCGGAATCTGTGTGACCAGACCATCGCCGACCGACAGCTTGGTGAAGACGTCGGCGGCGTGCGCAATATCCATGTCATGGCGCGTGGCGCCGATGATGATGCCGCCGAAAATATTGACGGCGGTGATGATGAGGCCTGCAATGGCATCGCCGCGAACGAATTTCGAAGCACCGTCCATGGAGCCGAAGAAGGAGCTTTCCTCTTCCAGTTCGCGACGACGGCGCTGCGCTTCCTTTTCATCGATCAGACCCGATGAGAGATCGGCATCGATGGCCATCTGCTTGCCGGGGATGGCGTCGAGGGTGAAGCGCGCGCCCACTTCCGCGATACGTGTCGCACCCTTGGTGATGACCAGGAAGTTGACAATGATGAGAATGCAGAAAACCACCAGACCGATGACGAAGTCGCCGCCCATCACGAATTGCGAGAAGCCATGGATCACATGCCCGGCGGCGAGATAGCCTTCATTTCCATGGGTGAGAATCACGCGCGTCGTCGCAATATTCAGCGACAATCGCATCATGGTGGCGATGAGCAGTACCGTCGGAAAGGCGGAAAAGTCGAGTGGGCGCTGAATCCAGAGTGCAACCATCAGGATCAGGACCGAAAAAGCGATGGAGAATGCCAGGCCGATATCCAGCACGACAGCCGGAACAGGCAGGAAAAGCACCGTCAGGATGATGATGATGCCGACCGCCAGACCCATATCGCTGCCGGTCAGAAGTCCGCTTTTCATCAAGGGTTTAGCTGCTGCCTGCTGCACATCCATCTCCTGTTTCGGGACGGACCTTAGCTTGCGAAGCTTGCGCGAGGGCTGTGCGAAGAGCCTGAATCAAAAAACGGCATGTGTGTGCGAAAATGGTGATTTTCGAGTACCGGAGCGGAGTGTACTTCTGGGTACATGAGCACCGGAACGCAGACAAATTGCCATTTGCAGCCACAGATGGCGACTTTTGGAACAGGCTCTAAAAGCCTTTTTCTATGCGGGAATAAGCCAATAGCGTGAAGGAATTGATCTGCGCACCGACGAAAGGCGCGGTCAGAGCCAGCACGACGAAAATGACGATGATCTTCGGCACGAAGGTCAGCGTCATTTCCTGAATCTGCGTCAGCGCCTGGAAAAGTGCGATGCCGATGCCTGCAAGCATGGCGGCAAGCACTGCCGGGCCGCTTGCCATAAGCACGGTCCAGATCGCAGAATTGACGATATCAAGCGCGTCGGCTTCGTTCACCGCGTCGGTTCCTAGCTGATCTTGACGCCTGCGCCGATCATCAGCGTCTTGCCGTCTTCCAGTTCGGCCAGCATGCCGCTGGACTGAATGGTCACGGATTTCACGACGCCCGATATGCTGCCGTCGGCATTGGTCAGCGTGCGGCCGATCCAGCCTTCGGCCTGCGTCAGCGACGTGTTGGCGATCAGCGTTTCAAGCTTGCTGTTCATCTGGACGGCCTGCTCGACATTGGAGAAGGTCGCAAGCTGCGAAACATATTGCGTCGCATCCATCGGCTGCGTCGGGTCCTGATTCTGCATCTGGGTCACCAGAAGCTTCAGGAAGGAATTATAATCCACGCTTGCCTTGTTGGCCGCAGAATTGCTGTTGTTCGTCGTGTTGTTATTCGTCGTATTCGCGCCAATCGGCGGTGTCGTGGTCACGGGTTTGCCTCCGCAGATTTCCGGGTTTTGAGCACAGGCAAAGCCGGACTTTCATGGCCCATCAGTCCGGCTTCGCGTGGATATTGCGCGCGAATTGTCTTGAGCGCCTCGAAGACACGCCCGTTATGAACCAGCTCGTCGACCAGCTTCAGCGCGTTCAGGATTTCCGTATCCTTGAAGGTCGAGAACATGCTCTTCAGCATCTGCGCGAAGGTGATGTGAGCCTGTTCGCGCATGGCCGGTTCGATCAGCATCATCTGCGCCGCGAAATAAAGCTGGCGCAGCGGTGTGGTCGTGTCTTCCGGCTGAAGAACATGGTTTTCCAGGAGAAAGGTCGCATCGTTCAGGAGTTCAAGCGAAACCTTGCGGTCGGCTCGCAGTACTGCACCGTTGATGAAGATTCTTTCGCCCGCGCGCAGCGAAAGGCGAATGGCCGGTTTTCCGTTCGGGGTCATCTCAAAGCCCATCCCGGATCGACTGCGTGATCTCGATCAGCGTGGCGTAATCGTTGCTTTCGCCCTGACGGATACGCTCGATTTCCTTCAGCACGAAAATACCGACGGAAATGATCGCGGCCTTCAGTTCCTTCGGCAGCACATTTTCTTCCGACCCCAGATCATCGATGATCGTGGTCCAGAGCTTGGTGGTGAAATAGGTCGCGTCGATCGCTTCGCGGGAGCCGCTGCCGTTTGCCTTCGCCGCCTCGAGCATCGCGATGGAACGGTCGAACAGTGCCCGCTCCCGTTCCTTGGCGCTCGCCATATCGTCATTCATGACATCTTCGTAGCGCATCTGATACATGGTATCTCCGTCTATCAGTTCGGACGGGCTCGCATCATGCTGCGTCCGTCCTCATTTCATCTCGACTATCTGAGATAGTTGAGCAGGCTCATATTCTGCAGCTGAACCGTCAGCGAATAGGAAGTTTCAATCTGCGTCTTCAACGCGTTGACGCGCGTTGCCGCTTCGTAAGGATCGACTTCTTCGAGATTGAGCACGGACTGGTTCAGGATCTTCTGCTGTGCCGCGATACGTGTGGTGGCAGCTTCAGTGCGCGATTGGGCAAGACCGAGCGTCGTCTGCTCCGACGTGGTTTCGGTGATCGCCGTCGTCGTGGTCTGCATGGCCTGATGCGTCAGGGCTTCGAAAGCCGAGCTGTTGAGACCGATGGTTGCAAATTCCGCCACCATGACCGCCGACATGATCGTCTTGCGGAAACCGTCCGCATTGGCGGAGATCGACGTATCAGCGGTTTCGGTCGGCGAAATCCGGCTCTTGATGACCGTGTCCGATGCATCCGACCAGTTTGCGGCCCAGTTGGCATCATTGAACTGATCGGCAAAATCGCCTTCCAGGAAGGCCTTCATCTCGTCGCCGGTGATATTCGCCACCTGCGGATCGTCGATTGCAAAGCCGAAATGATCCTGAAATGCCTGACGCACCGCCGTCTGCGCGGTGCTGCCTTCGGTATAGTCGGCAACCGGCTTCACATCGGTGTTCACACCAGCAAAGATATATTCGCCATTAAAGCTGGTGTTGAGCAGGCCGGTGACGGAATTGAGAATGGATTTTGCCGATTTTGCAATTGTCGCAGCGCTTTCAGCGGTATTGTTGGCGCCCGTCAGGTCGCCCAGAAAGTTCTGCGTGTTCTCGATGATCGTGCCGGCTGCGGTCTGCGTCGCATTCATGCGCTGCTGCACCAGCTTGTTCATGTCCGTCAACACGCTCAGACGATCATATTCCTTGCGCAACGATACGGTCTGGCCGGACTTGGAGCCGAGCGACAGGCCGACATCGAACACGGTTCCCGTGGTCGCTTCCTGCTGCGCCTTCAACATTTCGGCCTTGTTCTTCGCCACAAGGGCTCGCAGGGCTGACGTTGCGCCATAGGTGGAAATCGATTGCGCTTTCATTGGCCTCACACCGCGTTGAGAAGATCGTCGAGCATTGCGCTAATCGTGGTCAGCACCCGGCTCGATGCCTGGTAGGAATGTTCAAGATCGAGAAGCAGCGCCATTTCGGTGTCCATATCGACACCATTGGCGTTGGAGAGCGCCGCATCTGCCTGACCGGCAATCGTCGCATTATAGGAGAATTCGCTGCTGGCCTTCTGGCGCTTGCCTTCAAGCCAGCTGATCGACGATGAGCTATAATCCGTCAGGCTGGAATTTGTCGCCAGACCCGCCACCGAATTGAAGGTCATCGGCTCAGAAAACGCTTCATTGAGCGCACGCAGGCGATCGCTGAAACCTGCCGCACCTTCGCTATTGTATTTGTAGTCAGGCCCGTTGGCTCCGCCATCACGCAGAAGAAGCGGACTGCCGCCTTCAGACGTAACGAAGGCCGAAGATACCTTGATGGTGCCTGCAATGCCTGCCGAAAGGCCTGCACCTGGAACATCCGGCGATCCGGCCCAGCTGAACAGGCCCGTCTGGTCCGCGCCAACGCCGGTCTGGTCGCTTTCGGCAAACATCGTCACCAGATTGCGCGCAATTTCATCAAGCTGCATCTGATATTGCGGGGCGATCTGATCGCGAAGCTGCAGCAAGCCGCTGAGGCGGCCCGTTCCATAAGGCTGGTCGAAGGTCTCGTGGTTGAGCGGAACGCCATCCACCAGCACAGCCTTGCCAGCAATGCCCGGCGTCAGTACCGTCGATTGCTCAAAGCTCACCTTGCGCGCTGTCGTCTCGAAGAGGGTTACACCGTTTTCGGCAAAAATGACCATGTCATTGTCACCGCGCATCATGGTGGTGATGCCGATCTCGCCGGAAAGCTGCTTCAGGATCGAGTCGCGCTGATCCATATAGTCGGAGACATCGCGATTGGCGCGCGTGCCGCCGACGATCTCCTGATTCACCTTTTCGAACTTGGCAAGCAGATCATTGATGTTGGCAACGGAATCCGCAATGTCGCGGTCAGCGTCGTTGCGCAGGGACTGAACCTGCTTGGTTCCGGCATTAAGTGCATTGGCGAGCGATTGCGCCGTGGAAACAACACTGTCGCCAAGCGCGCTGTTGGAGGGTGACGCAGCATAGGTCTGAAGCGCATCGCGCAGATCGCCGATCAGGGCCGATGGCGAGCCGGAATAATTGTCTGCCGAATAGAGCGACGAAAGACGGTTAAGCCCGTCTGCGAGAATGGAAGAGGAAAAGGCCGTGCTGTTCGACTGGATGAACTTGTTGAACAAGGCTTCATCCGCCGACCGACTGATACCCACGTAAAGGGAGCCGTAAGGCCCAGATACGAGAGAACTGGTGCGCCGGGAATAATCCGGATCGTTGGCCCTCGCAATATTGCTTGAGACAACGGAGGTCTGCTTGGACGTTGCCGCAAGCGAACTTTTGGCCGTCAGAAGAGCAGAACTAAGCGACATCTTACCCCATCCTACAAGTGCAGTCCCGAAGGCCGCGAAGCGGTTTCGCGTCCGGAAATGCGGCTAAAACAAACACCTGGAAAGCCCCTGATAATTCCGCTGATATCGGAACTGCCCCGTGTGCGAACCGTGTCTGTTGCCTGAACGGTTCGTATTCTCAATGCGCTAGTGGTCTGATCCCGACATTTGCGTCCCTCTGATACAGGCGCCGAGCAAATGTCGGAATCGCAAAGACCACTAGTAACTTTATGTATCTCGTGGATTTTTCGAATTTGACGTTTGAAACAGCATCTCATTCAGTCGGGTTTCAAACATCAAATTCAATCCACTCGTTCCGGGAAAGGCTTTTCACCCTCGCCCGGAACAGTCCAGCTTATCTCTTCAGGTTGACCAGCACGTCCATCAGTTCAGAGCCGGTCTGGAAGACTTTCGAATTGGCCGTGTAACTGCGCTGCGCCTCGATCATGTCGGTCAGCTCCTGCGCAATATCGGCGTTGGATTCCTCCAATGTGCCGGACATGACCTTGCCCATGCCATCGCTCTGCGGGAAACCGAGGCGGACATCACCCGATTCCGCGCTCGGCAGAAACACGTTGCCGCTCACGACCGTCATGCGATCCGGGCTCGCGACATTGGCAAGCGGAATGCGTGCCAGAACCTTCTGCGTGCCGTTTTCGTAGATAGCGACGACCGAGCCGTCATTGGCCACATCCACACCCTTGACCGCAGATGGCGCCTGACCGTTAATCTGCGCCTGCGAGATCGTGTAGTCACCGGCGCGCTGCGTCGATGCACCCAGATTGAGGTTGAGGTTCTGGCCGCCGTAAGGTCCAAGATCGATCGCAATGCCACCAGCAGACGTCATGTCGCCCGTTGTCGGATCGAATGTCAGCGTCGTTGGGCCACCGACCACCGCGTCATCGGCAGCGTTTTTGACCGTGACGCTCCATTCATCCGCGCCGGTCTTGGTGAAATAGACATCCAGCGTGATCTTCTCGCCCTTATCATTATAGGAGATCAGCGACGTCTTGTGATTGAACTCGCCCGCTGCCGGAACCTGATCGGTAGACGGCAAATTGACCGTGAAATTGCCAGATGTGCTGGCCTCGGGCGGAAGTGCTGCGCTATTGACATTGATGATGTTCAGGCCAGGTATCGTCAGCGCGCCAGCCGGATCGTTCGGGCCTGCGCCCAGCAAATAATAGCCGGCTGAATTGACCAGATTGCCGTTCTTGTCGGGAACGAAGGAACCGGCGCGTGTCAGGAATGTCGAGCCATCCGCCCCCTGCACCACGAAATAGCCATTGCCGTCGATGGCAAGGTCTGTCGTGGAGGATGTGGAGCGGATACCGCCCTGATCGGAAATGCCGTAACGTACATTGGTCAGAACGCTGCCGGAATTATACTGACCACCGGTGCTCGGCAGAACGAGCGATGAAAACTGGGTTTCCGCACGCTTGTAACCGACGGTGCTTGCATTCGCGATATTGTCGGCGACCGCAGACAGGCGGTTCGCCTGCGCGTTCATTCCCGAAACACCGGTCCGCATCATACCGTAGAGGCTCATTGGCAGCTCCTGAGAAGTTAAGAATCCACGAATAAGCTAACGAACCACGCTTGCGTGAAACTGTAGCCTTGGGATTTTTACGCTTTTACTGGGGGACCGGCGCGATTTCGGAAAGTCGTGAAAATGCTCGAAGTCGCGATACTGGGGAATGCTGAAGACGCAGCAATATCACTCGATATTGATGCAGTAGCCGAGGAAGCGCTTGGAATCGATGGGGTCGAAGCCCAGCTGCTCACGCAGCTTCTTGCGCAATTTGCTGATATGACTTTCAACGACGTTTTCTTCGACTTCACTGTCGAAAATGCCGTAGATCGCGCTGAAAATCTGCGCTTTGTTCAGGCGGCGACCGCGATTGGCGATTAGATATTCCAGAATGCGTCGCTCGCGACGCGGCAGCGGAAAATCAACGCCGTTGATCTGCGGATCGCGGCCATCGGAGAAAACACGGATCGGTCCGAGCTCGGTGCCGCTGTCGTTGGAAGCGGCGGACGCGCCTGCGCGGCGGCGGATTGCATTGATACGTGCAAGGATTTCACGCACATGCACCGGCTTGCGAACAACGTCGTCAACCCCGGATTGAAAAAGCTCAAGCGTATGTTCCAGTGACGGGCGGTCATTGACGGCGATCACAGGCGCCTTGCAGCGTTCACGAATCCGGGCCGGAAGCCGATGCTGATCCGCACATTCGCCGATCAGGAAGGCCTCGACAGCCATGATATCCTGCTGTGGAACGCTCTCCACCCATTCGTCGAAATCGGTAGGGGTAAAACCCGTTGTCGTGATGCCCTCGCGACCGAACCAGGAAGAGTACCCTTCAGTCACTAAATCTCTGTCGTCAACGACAACAATCATCGGCCCGCCTTCCGAATCAATATGTTAGCCCAAGCACGATAGGAATAACTGGCAGGAGGAATCGGCAACAATGGCAAATAATTGCCCGCAATATATTGGGAGGCAATTTAGTAAGTTCTAATTTAATAGGAATCGCATTGATTGCAACGCTCCTACTTCTATAGGCGTAGGAACCTTAACCGAATGTTAACGGCTCACGAACTTTTACGATTCTTTACAAGGGCTTAAAAATCCGCCGGCTAATTTAGCGCACATCGGAGCAGACAATCACAGGTTGATCATTGTCAAGTCGGGTGCAGCTGACAATCTGTTACAACCTGTAAAATTTCAACGGATTCCAGTTCAGCCGAAGCAGAAGCTTCGCGCCTGAGGCGTCCAGTTTCCGAAGCCGGTGGCGACCATATTCGTCATCACGCGACAGACATAACGCTTCTGGGCAGGATCGTTATTTGGCCCCGCGTGGTAGCGCGCGACCGCCATCGTCCAGTTGCCTTCGCGCTGTCGAAGCTGCCGCAGAAAGCGCGCCGCATAATCGACATTGAGGCTCGGCATCAGCATCGCTGCGACCGACGGAAATTCCTTGCCGTGATAGTAGTAGTTGATCTGCATGCAACCGAGATCGATCAGTTTCGCACCTTCGGCCCGAACCTCGTCGAAGCGTCTCACCGCAGCCATCTGCGATGGCATGAACTCGGCACGGCCTTCGATATTCATCGCATAAGGTTGCAAGGAATTCTTGCGGCCGGTTTCCGTCAGGCCGACCGCATAGAGGATACCGAGCGGAACGTCGTAGCGGGTCGACGCCCGGTGCATTTCACGCTCACAGATATTTTCGGCACGGGCCGGGTTACTGTCAGACAACCAGGCCGCGGTTGCGGCCATCATTGCGAGAAATGCTGTTCCCGCTTTCCTGAGCGGCTTGTATGTCCGAACGTTCGCGTCCTGCCTGACCGGATTCGCCATTCTGCCTGCCCTCACCGCCCATAAAACCTGCCTGCGCCTGGCCGCCGTCACGCCCGTCGAAGCCCTGCTGCATGTTGAAAGCCTGCTGCTGGCCCGATTGCTGGCCGCTCGCCTGTTGCTGACCCGCATTCTGCGATGCCTGCGCCTGCTGCACGGCACCCGCCGCGTTGCGGTCGGCAACGGTCACCGAAATTTTTGCGTCGTCGGCGATACCCGCCGCCTTCAGGGCTTTCTCGATCATCGAACGGTCGGCTGCGAGCGCTTCCGCCCCATGGGTCTTTTCAGCGACGAGATGTACCTCAACACCTTCCGATCCCACGCGAATGCGCGCCGTCACCGCTCCAAGTTCCACCGGATCGAGCCTGATCTGCAAGGTCTTGACCGTGCCGAAGCTACGTTCGGATACCACCTGAATGTCTGCAATCCGGGCTGCCGCCTGCGATGGCGTGGTGGCCGCCTTGATGTCCGCAGGCGCATTGCCCTTTGCGGTTGGCTGCTGCTGGATATCGGTTCTGTCAGGCATCTGACCCGACTGCTGCTGCGCCTGCCCCTTATCCGCTTTCAGAAGGCTGGCGAGATCGTCCCCGGAATTTTCGGCCTGATTGTCACCGTTAGCCGTCGGTGCGTCCTGGGTGATTGCCTGGCCCGGTTTGGCGCTGGCCGATGGGGTTGCCGCCGTCTTCGAAGATACCGGTTCAGGCGTGCGTTTCTTCTGATCGGCCCGTAGATCGGCTTGCAGCTCGTTCCCCGGCCCTTCGACCTGTTTCGGGTCGATGTCTTTAATTAAGGCAGAAAGCGGATCCGAGGTGTTTATGTCGTTTTTCGCAGTATTCAGCGTGGAAAAACCGTGATTTGCCCCTTTCAAATCAGGCGAAGAAGCGTCCAAAGAAAGGAGATTTTGTGGCAGGGCGAACAGGGCGACGGACTTTGAACCTTCCTCATCCCTCGCATCCGCCTCATCCGAACCCGAATTGGCTTCGCTGTCATCCTTCTTTTCGACCTTGCCCTGCGGCTTTTCGAGAAGTGAACTGAACAATTTTGCCGGGTCAGCATTATCCTGTCCTTCGCCCCCAGCTTTTGCCTGGGAAGGACCGGAATTGCGGGCGAGCGAGGCAAGTCGGCTGGTGGAATTCAGCAAAATATCAATGCTCATTGAACGGTCTTTCCTAGCAAGACATCGATCTCGGCAAGCTTGCGCCGCGCATCTTCCATCGTTTTCTGCAAATCGTCTTCCGGCTGGTTCCTGACCGGCTTCATGCTAACTGCCACCGGGGTCGGCTCAGGCTTTACGGCCTCATGCTCCTGCGACTCCGCCACTGCCATCGGCGGCACATCCCGTTCGGTGAGGGCGGGTTTTGCAGGCGGCAAAGCGTCCGGCGTGCGGGTTACCACCGTGCCGACCGCTTCAGCGGCTTTCAGCAATTTCCGGTCACGCTCCTGCAATTTGTCGGGTGAAATCTGCGACAGTTCGCGCAGTGCGCTACCCGCCGAATCCGAAGCCACATCGCTTGCGGCCGCATAAAGATTGGCGCGGGTGGGGTCGGCTTTCAGTCTGTCGGCAAGCTTTTTCGCCTCCGCCGACATGAACCGCGCCCGCTCCGTCTGACCATCGACAAGCGCGCCGCGCGCAATCTGCAGATAAAGCGAATATTGCATCACCGGATCAGCCGAGCCGATCAGCTTTGCCAGTTCCGCATTGCCGATACGGTCGTTGAGTTTCACCGCAGCATCGACAAATTGCGCCATGAAATCACGCATATAGGGCGAACGGGGAAAGCGCTGGAGATAGTTTCGCGACAGGAGCCTGATCTTGTCGGCATCGCCAAGTTTGGCAGCAATCGGCATCGAACGACGGATCGCGGCTTCCTCAAACAAGGTGCCCGGCGCTTCAAGCCGCACCTGATCGAGCCGCATCAAGGCCGTCGCTGGGTCGAAGGCGGTCATCTGGCTGGCGGTCACCAGCACGATGGATGCCTTCAGTTCCGCCGGAACATCGGATGAGAGCGGAACCGAGAAAAGCTTCACCACTTCAATCGTCTGGCCGGAAGCATAGGCCAATGCACCCTTGACCAGTTCCGGCGGCACCGCATCCGTCTTGAAGTCTGCAAGGACCTTGCGCACCGCTTCCGGATTACCGCCGTTGAAGAGATAGATGATCGCCGCGTAGACATTTTCCGGATTGCTCCAGACGTCATTCGACGCTCGGCCCATATCCGCGCTGACAAAGCCCAGAAGCTTGTTCAGCATCACCACGGCTTCCGGTTTTCCGGCAACGACCTGATCCTGCAACATGCGCAGCGAACGCACGAGCTTGTAGGGTTCCAGAACGGGCAGCTTACGGGTCTCGGCCAATGCCTGCGTTTGCGCAATGGCTGGATAAGCCGCTCCCATCAGGGAGAAGCCTGCAACACATGCCAGCAAGGAACGCATGGCGAGCCGGCTCCCGGACTGCTTCATGGAGCAGACTTCAGGAAAATATCGATGCGACGGTTCTCAGCCGCATTCGGATCGTTGGTATTCTTCGGCTGGCGGTCGGCATAGCCTTCCACACGCAGCACACGCTTTTCATCGAGCCCGCCGCGCACCAGCATGTAATAAGCCATCTGCGCGCGTGCCGAGGACAGGCGCCAATTGTCATAGGTCGCGCTCTTGAACGGACGCGCATCCGTATGTCCGCTGATGATGACTTCGCCCGGCTGTCGGGAAATCACCTGTGCGATACGCTCCAGCATCTGCACCACGCGGGCATCCGGCTTGGCCGATCCGATGGTGAACATGCCATAGTCGATCTTGTCGGTGAGCTGGATCATCACGCCGCCATCGACCGGAACGACCGTCACATCGGGCATTGGCTCGGCCTTTTTCGCCTGCGCACTCTCTTTCGCAGTTTCACCCTCAGCTACCTTTTTCAAGTCAGCAATCAACTGTTCCTGGGTTTCAGCAGTCTTTTCGGCCTCCCCGGGCTTCGGCTGCGCTACTTCGGGCTTAGGCGGCGTAGCAGGCGCGGCATCCGGTGGGGTCAGATCTTCGACAGCCTTGCTCGACCAATAATCCGGGCTGAACGGATCGCGATAGGCTTCGCCGCCTTCGGCACCGGTAGCAGGGCCGGATTGCGACGTGCCGCCATCGCCCTTGGCCGACTGGTTCTGCAACACACCGGTTTCGTGGGCCAGTTCCGACAGGACCGCATAGGGTTCGCGGAAAAGCTGGCGCTCTTCCTGGTCGCTTGGCGGAGAAACAGTCGTGTCGTTGATGACCTTGGTGCTGTTTTCGATCTGCTGGTCGCTTTCATAGCGAACCTTGCCGTCTTTTTCCTCGACATCCTGCACGCCCTTGGGGCTTGAATGCCGGTCCATCAGTTTGACGGGATTGAAATAGCTTGCAACCGCCGCCTTGGTTTCCTCATTGGCGGCATTGATGAGCCACATGACGAGGAAGAAGGCCATCATTGCAGTCATGAAGTCGGCATAGGCGATCTTCCACACGCCACCATGATGGCTGTCATGGTCGTCATGTCCACCTCGGCGAACAATGATGATCTCACGTTTGGTTTCGGGATCGATGCTCATTGAACCGCAGCCTTCAATTCTTCAAGAAGCGGCGCGATGCGTGTTTCAAGCATCCGGTCGCCAAAGGAAAAGGAAAGTTCGTCCGCACCGGTTTCTGAAAACCGGCAACCTGACGGCAACAGGGCAGCATGATCGCGAAGCGGTGCAACCAAACACGCCGGGCCGGAGATTTCCGGTGCTTCGCCATCAAGCGCCAGCGCCGCAATCCGCCGCGCAAATTCCGCGACAGCCTCGCGTTCCATTTTTTCTGCCAGCAAAGGCATCAGGATTTCGGCGATCTGACCGGAATAATTTCGCTCTAGCGCGGTCAGTGCTTCCGTCAGGCTACCTGCCAGAAGCAGAGCCTGCTCACGCGAAAATGCAGCACGCAGCGCCTCGATTTCAGTCTCGTGCTCGCGGACAAGCCGTGCCTTCTCGGCCTCATAAAGCGCCTGTGCTTCCCTGTGGCCATCCTCCCGTCCTGCTTCGAATGCCAGGCGCTTTTCTTCCTCGACAGCGATAATGGCGGCGACTTCCGCCTGCTCGGCAGCGGCGGCTTTCTCAGCCGAAAGGGGGCGCTTCGCTCCATCGCCGTCCGCCTGTGGCGGGGGCGTTTCTTTCAGTGGCTTCGGCGGCGCAGGTGCAGCGATGATCTCGACCGCCTCATCCTCGATATGATGGGTCGAAAAATCGGGAAGATAACGGCTGAGGGAAAGCGCGCTCATCGTCAGGCCGCCTCAAGCTCCGGCATGACCGAAGCCTTTACGGCCGATTCCCTCAATGGTTGGGCTTCACGACTCGCGGCGGTTTCATGAATCCATTGCTTGAGAATGGAGGCTACGCGCTCCTCATCCATGTCAATCATCTGTTCCAGACGCAATTTGGCAGGCATGCGCATGCGCTGGCGAAGATCGCTGAGGCTGGTCTTCATCTGGTCGGCATAGGCTTCCGGCCCGCCAATGACGGCCTGCACGCCCTCGCCAGCCGCCTGACCGCCGACGAAATTCGGCGTCGCCACTTCGCTTGTCTCGCGGACGGCCACTTCCGTGCCGGTCGGCGTGGCATTCTGATCACGCAGCAGCGGACGCAGACCGAACCAGATCAGGAGACCGACGGCGGCAAGAATGGCGAGCGCATTGACGTAGGAGCCGCTCTGGCGAAGCACCGTATCGGTCCATGGCGTGGAGACCGGTTCCATATCGGCACCGGCAGGATCGAGGAAGTTCACTGCCGTTACATTGATGACGTCGCCACGATCAGCATTGAGACCGGCTGCGGTTGCAACGAGATCGCGGATCTTGGTGATCTGCTGATCGACAAAATTGGCTGGCGGCGGCGTGGTTCCCGCAGTTTCCAGAAGCCGCGCCTGATCGATGACCACGGCAATGGACAGCCGCTTGACGGCATAGCCGTCGCTGACGGTGGAAACCGTCTTGCTGTTCATTTCGTAATTGGTCAGCTCCTCGCGGCGATCAGTCTTTTCGGTGGAGCTTTCGCCGTTGCGGTTCTGGATTTCTTCCTGCGGAATGTTCTGTTCCACGCCGGTTGCATTGTCGTTGCGATTGTTGCGGGAATCCCCGCTTTCACGGACCACGCGCACGGAACGCTCAACGCGGGATTCAGGATCGTAGGTCGTCTCGTTGATCTGGCGGCGGTCCGTATCGAGCACGGCCTGAACGCTGGTTTGGAAATGTCCCATGCCGAGATAGGGCGCCAGCGCCTTGCGGATGCTGTCATCCACATTGCCTGCAACCTGCTGTTCCAGCGAGGCGGTCAGGAGGGCTGCGCCATTGGCGGCTTCGCCTGCCGATGCCAGCAAGCGACCGTTGGTGTCGAGAACGGTGACGGCGGAAGCATCGAGCGACGGAACGGCGGCGGCGACCAGCTGGCGGATGGATTGGGCGGATTCGGCAGCAAAGCCGCCTTCGGCGCGAATGACCACCGAGGCGGACGGCTTCTGGTCACCACGACGGAACGACCCTTTTTCTGCCATGACGATGTGAACGCGCGCAGCTTTCACGCCACGAATGGCCTGGATTGTGCGGGCGATTTCGCCTTCGAGCGCGCGCACCCGGGTGATTTCCTGCATGAACGAAGTGAGGCCGAGCGACCCCATATTGTCGAACAGCTCGTAACCGGCATTGTTCGAGGTCGGCAGGCCCTTTTCGGCCAGATACATGCGGGCATTTTCGGCTTTGCCGATGGGCACGAGGATGGACGAGCCGTCGGCTTTCACGTCGAAAGGAATGCCGGCTTCACCGAGCGCGAGGCCCATGCGGTTCACGTCGTCGCGCGAAAGGCCGACATAGAGCGTTTCGTAGGATGGGCGGCTCAGATAGATGCTCGTATAGAGGATCGCGCCCATGAGTGCCGCGCCCACCAGTCCGAGCGCGATGAGTTTTCGCGCGCCGAGCTTGCCGAGCGTACCCTTGAGCTGTTCGATCAATTGCTGGAAA
>WPCJ01008201.1_pt1 | contig 27293 bp, 19 predicted proteins | sample 5399831 | NCBI WGS metagenome assembly WPCJ01 (sample SAMN12869470, study PRJNA574797) | sludge metagenome | isolation source: wastewater treatment of pH10 | place: China:Beijing | collected 2019-05-20 | reverse complement strand
TGGCTGGTTTGGAACTGTAAATGTCGCAGTTACAGGAGTGGTAGTACTTGCTGCTGATATTAAAATTCTTTCATCATTGGCAAAAACTCCGTCTCTGTTATAATCAATCCATGCCGTTACTGCATCACTGTAAGTGGTACCGTCCCAACCTTTTCCAACTGAAATCTGGTTCCCGACAGAACCTATTTCAAGGTTGATCACCGGAGTTGTATAGCTCGTGTAGTTGGTCTGAAGAGTCGTATTGCTTACCACAGGGAAGTTAACAGGCGTTACCGTTACATTGGCAATATAATCATTGGTGCCCGTTCCTACCATCGGACAGTAAGACAGTGGCGGTGTCGTAAAGTTGACAGAAGGACCAAATGCACCCGGTGTCCCGTTACAAATCGTCTGAACCTGAACCTGATAAGCGGTCTGCTCGGTAAGTCCTGTAATCGTGTAAAAACTCTGACCAGTTGGGGTTCCTGTTGGTAAAACCTGTCCCGCTGCAGTTGGAAGCCATGGTCCGCTTGGACTCAGTCTCCACCTGATAACATAATTGGCTCCTAAAGTCGGAGTCCACGAAACTAATGCCGTGTTGTGGGTTGGGGTAGTTACAGTAATTGGAGTAGGTGCAGCAGTGGTACACGGTTGAAGGTCAGCTAGTACAACATTATAATCTTCAACTTCACCATAAGTAAAAGTTCCACAAGGATTCGGAAGACCGCTTTCTCTTAAGATAACTCTCATCTTTACTGGAAGATTCCCCATGTATGCACCTTGCGCTGCTGTTCCGGGAACTGTAAATGTTCCATTTACTAGAGTGATTTGGTTTGAAGGTGTATCTAAAATTCTCTCGCTGTCTTCAAAAACACCATTTCTGTTAAAATCAATCCAAGCTCTTGCTGACGCATTCCATAAAGAATTAGGATACGTTTTTGTTACAGAAATACTGTTATTTGCAGTTCCTCTGAATAAAGTTATTAATCTTGTCGGATCGCTTCCGTAATCTGTGTAAAAAGGCGGCGGAGATGGAGAGTTACTAACCATCGGTGTTCCTCCAGTAGGTGTAACTGTTACATTAGATATATATTCATAAACTGTTGTACTTGTTGGATTTGCTGTACAATAAGTTAATGTAGCAGTTGTAAAACTGGTACTTGGTGACCAAGCGCCCTGAGTACCATTACAAACGGTAGCAACCTGAACTTCGTATGTAGTAGCTTCAAGTAAAGAAGATAAATAAGCAATATTCAATTGCGGACCAGGTACAGTTGCTGTAAGCCATGCTCCGGTACCTGTTCTGTATCTCACTAAATAAGTGGCACCTTGCGAAGCCGCCCAAGATACAGTTGCAGTTGAAACCGTAATATTACTGACTACTATAGGTGTAGGGGGTGCAACAGTACAAGGCTGCATATCTAACAATTGTACAGAGTAATCTTCAACTTCACCATATGTGAAAGCTCCACAAGCATTCGGGTCACCTCCTTCTCTTAAAATAACTCTCATTCTAAGTGTGTTATTTCCAGTGTAAGCTGTAGGAGGTACAACAAAATTAGCCGTTGCTGTTGCGTTGGTATTAGAAGGATCATTTAAAATTCTTTCACTATCTTCAAAAACACCATTTCTATTAAAATCAATCCAAGCTCTAGTTCCTGCATTATAATTGAATCCAGGCCAAACTTTAGAAACTGTAATTGAATTTTGAACGGAGTTTCTGTACAATCTTACCAATCTTGCAGGATCAGTAGTATAATCAGAATAAAATGGTGGTGGTACGGTGGATGTACTTACCATAGTAGGAAGACCATTTGGCGTAACCGTCACATTTGATATATATTCATAGACAAAAGTACTTGTAGGATTAGCCGTACAGTAGCCTAATGAAGGTGTTGTAAATGGCACAGCTGTTGAGAATGCTCCTTGAGTACCACCACAGACTGTTGCTATTTCAACTTCATACTGAGTACTTTCAGTAAGCCCCGGAATAGTATAATTATTCGCCAGAGGCGTAGTGATATTTACTGATGTCCAAGCGCCACCCGGCAAAGTTCTATATCTCAAAACATAAGTTGCTCCTGTTGAAGGCGTCCAAGACACGGTAGCTGATGTTGATGTCATATTTCCTACCGAAATATTCGAAGGAGGTGCAGTAGTACAAGGCTGAAGATTAAACGAAGTAAACTGTACTCTAGGAATAGAATTTTCTCTTCTATTTGCAGATGGAGGTGAAGCCGGATCTGGATTAGTTCCATCAGAATAATAAAGAATACCTCTATTTGTTCCAGCAGCATACGCTCCCCAGCTTTGTGTGCAAGAATAGTTTGCAGAGTTTTCATCAACAGCAATTACTAAATTACTTGTACCATCCCAAATGAATGGAGTTGTTAAAGGTATTTCTACCCAAGCACCATTTGTCATATTCGGAAGAGTTCCCGAGTACACCTGCTGCAAATTTCCTAAAGGAATCCAACTAGTAGTTGTGGCAAAATCATTTTGGGCTGTATTTCCCATATATACCACCCAATCATTGTAATTCGCTTGGGTTGAAGCTGTTGAACCTACATAAAACCTTATGGCAGTAATGTAAGTATTTGCACCTAGGGCCGTGTTTACTTCAGCAGCAGTATAAATTTGCTGAGAATAATTATAGCCGTAACAGGAATAAATTGGAAGATAAGTGGACGTGGCCGTGCCTGCTCCAATTTGTCCTGTTTGGGATTTCATATTTGCAAAAAAAGCAAACATAAAAGCAAACGTTAATAAAAGTTTATTCATATTTTAAGAATATTAAATCCAATTGGATAGTTATAATAAGTTGTAAATAATGAGTTATAAAAATTCTAATTAATCAAGTAAATTTAGAGAAAATTAACTAATCATCAAAAAAGAGTAAATTATATACCATAGGCATTTTATTTTTTTATATTTTAAGTACAAATTTAATAATTTTTTGTAATTATTCAGATATATCTATTTATTTTTTTGTTATAATCTCATGAATTTCAATATTCTTACCTTGATAAAAAAAATCCTCAGAGCAATTCTGAGGATTAGATAAACATTTAAAATAAAAACTTATTTTTTAATAAATTTCAGGTTTTCTGAAATTTCTTTGTCTTTAATAGAAATAATATATGTGCCTTTTACTAGTTCACTTATCCTTACCTGATTTCCATTTATTTCACCGGCTTTAACCAACTGCCCTACAGCATTATATATTTCGTATTTTGTTTTATCTGAAACTTTCGTAATATTTAAAACATCTGTAGCGGGGTTAGGGAATATTTTGATTTCATTATTTTTTGTAATGTTCTCATTGGTTGATAGTGCCCCTGCTGATATTACCACATTGTAATCCTCAAACTCTCCTAAAATATTAGCATAATTATCACAGCCATCAAGTATAGCTATTCCAGCTGTAGTAGAATACAGCATTCCTACTCTCATTCTTAAACCAAGCCCCTGAACAGCATTGGCAGGAACAGTGAATGAAACAGTAACAGGATTTGGAGTTCCGTTTGCAACCGGAGATGTTAAAATTCTCTCTGAAGTTTCAAATACGCCATTTCTGTTAAAGTCTATCCAAGCTGAAGTTGCAGCCGGATAAGGACCTCCTTGACTCGTTAGGTAAGCACGAGCAATAGAAAGCGTGTAATTAGCACCTGCATTAAGATTAATCTGTAATGATGGGTTGGCAACATAGCTTGTATACGTGCTTGCGCCAGAAGAATTGTTTACGTTAGCTAAAGTTACATTAGAAATATAATCATCCGATGCATTTCCTGAGCTTACAGGACAATATACAGCCATCTGTGACGTATTAAAATTAGAAGAAGAGGAGAAAGATCCGGTTACTCCAGAGCAAACTGCAGCTACTTGTACCTCATAAGCTGTATTATCTAATAAATTAGCCAGAACAACATTATTGTTGGTAGTATTTATAACCATCCAAGATGCATCTGCAACTTTTTTGTATCTTACTACATAAGATGAAGCTCCTGCAACAGGCACCCAAGAAACATCAGCCGAACTTGAAGTGATGTTAGTTGTTGTAATTCCTGTTGGAGCTGAACCACAGTTTCCAAAAGCAGTAATGGTTATTGCTTTAACAGCATAAAATACATTTCCAATTGAAGAAACCCTTACTTTTATAATCTGTCCGTTCATAGAAGCGGGAAAAGTAAAATTTTCTGAACCGTCATTTGCTGTTGAAGCAGTCAGCAATGTCCAAGTATTTCCATTATCTGTTGTATAATCAATTTTCACATTTGTTACATTGTAAGGAGCAGCATTAGTCCCTGCAATATCCCACTGTATAGGTGTAGGCACAGAGATATTGGCAAATTGTGTATTAATTTTGAATGGACCATTATTCCCTACATTAATTACCTGAAGAGCAGATTGAGTTTGCTGCTGATCAGAATTAGGATTATTATCTCTAACTGTTACTGCAAAGCGAGATGTTCTTGCAACATTAGAAACAGATTCCCACTGTGAAGCAGAAGTCAAAACCCCGTTCAATACAGAAGAAAGTTTAGGGAAATAACGTGTAGGACTTGTAGATGGCAAAACAGATCTGAATGAAGCTCCGTAAGTAGTATTTCCTAAATTGGCAGACGTGATGGTACCGCCCGTAATCTGACCGTTTACAATAGCTCCCGCATCATCAAACTGCTCCCATGTATACGTCAGAGGATCATTTTCCGGATCAGTTGCTGTTGCGGTAAGAACAAATGCAGTACCTTTTGGAATTGTATAGGTTGGCAAGGCAGCAATCACAGGAGGATTATTCGTTACTGAAACTTCTGTATCACAAGTTTTTGCAGTTAAATTTTGCTGAACCTGCACAATACTTGCAACATGAAAATAAGCGTCAGAATTCATTTGTACGTTAGCATTAGTAATACCAGCATACCCCATAATTGTTGAACCTGATCCTGGTTCCATATTTACACCAGATCCTTCAATAGAATATGAAAAAGTATGATTAGCCCCTAATTGATGCCCCATTTCATGAGCTACATAATCAATATCAAAAGCATCGCCGGAAGGAGCCGTACTTTGTGTAAAGCCAGATCCCTTACCTAGAGGAGCTGAAGATGTAGGAGCAATACATACACATCCTATACATCCTGCATTGCCATTATTACCTGCTGCGTTGAAAACATGTCCTATATCATAGTTTGCATTTCCAACATTTGATGTAAGAACCTGCTGAACTTTAGAGTTTAATGATCCCGGCAAAGTAAGATAAGGATCGGTAGCAGCATTTACAAATATAATACCCGGTGCATTAACAACATTAAGATGTAAGGCAAAATCTTTTTCAAAGACTCCGTTTGCTCTGGTCATTGTTGCATTGATCTGAGCTAAAGCTGTTGCTAAGGTACCCCCTGTATAAGCTACATAAGAACTTGTTGCAGAAATAGCAAGTCTCATTGTTCTATACTTTCTGTCAGAACTTTTAGCATAGTTATTAGACTGATTAGCGAAAAAATTACCTTTTTCTGCTAATTTTTCTATCTGTTCTGCCATATGAGAACCCTCTTTCGTACTGCACACAAAACTTTTACCATGGGTATCATTTGTTTTAGGATGTACAGCATAAATGGTTTTATCAGAAGCTAAAGGATCAATAAATTCATACATCCCGTCTTTAATGACCATTGCCTGAAAATCATTTGGAGCTACCGAAAATCTAATCTGCTTAGACGGATCATCAATTCCAACCCCTACATAAGATCCTAATTCATATTGCTCGGCAAGCTCTTTTGCCATTACCGGAAAACTATATACAGCAAATTCTTCAAGCTTACCTTTTAAAGTTGGCACCAAAATTTCAACAGCCTTTGCATTGGTTCCCGTTTCCTGTGCATTTTTAAGATCATTTCTTATCTTTTTCAAATCAAGTTTATAATAAGATTCAGATGTAAATGAGCCTGCAACATCTCTTTTTACAGTAGTTGGAGTCCATTGTGCAAAAACACTAACTCCCAGCATACTGAAAAACAAAGTTGTAATTACTTTTTTCATATTAGATATATTTCGTTAAAGATTTCAAAAATAAAGTTTTTTTAAAAGAACATCGTCTTAAAATTTCATAAAAAGTCTTTACTTTGCCTCTTATAATAAACAATTATTAATTTTTTTTGAAATGAAATCAATATTAATTTTAGTCGCATTTGTCGCACTCTTTTGTATCAACTGCACAAACCAACTTAAAAAAAATCAGCAAATGATTGACAATATTACCCTATCTGAAAGAACGAGAGGAACACAAAGAATGTATAACATCAGTAATGAAAATATGGAAATAGCGATCAACGGAGAAAAGTCCGCTTACAAAGTATCTCATGCTGAATGGAGCAGAATAGCAGAAGCTGCAAGCTCAATTAATCTGGAAGAAATATCTGCTTACAAAGCTCCAACAACTAAAAGATTTAGTGATGCTGCTTTAGCGTCTACCATAAAAGTTAAGAATGAAAATAAAGAATTTGAGTCCGTTTCATTTGATGAAGGAAATCCTCCGGCAGAATTAAAAAATCTATATTTTGAAATGAAAAAGCTGATAAAAACAAAAAAGAGCAATTAAAACTGCTCTTTTGTATTTTGGATTAAAACTTATAGGCAATATTCCATGCAAAGCCCATATTAAATTTTGATGAGCTTCTTCCAAATCCCGGAACGATCATCGGAACAACTTCGTCCTGCTTGGTTGTGTAAACCAAATAACGTGGCTGCATATTCACATCAATATAAAAATTAGTTTCAAACAACTGTACCCTTCCTCCCAAATTGGCTTCAAGCCAGAAAGAAGATTGAGAAGATGAAGGCATAGAAACCGAAGAACTGTTTCCCCCGAAACCACGAACCGGTATCGCCATATATTCCTGATTATAAAAAGACCCTCCGATTTTTCCGCCACCGTAGAACCCGTTGAAGTCATTTTCACGGTCACGAGCCAACATATAAAATGCTCCGATTTTCATAAAAGGCCCGTTCACTTTTGCATCATAACCATTATTCTGGTAAATATTCTTTTCAAAACCCGCCTCAATAACTCCGTGTAAATTGTCTTTGACTTTCGACGAAATAAATCCCTGAAAAAGCTGTCTATCTGAAAAAAAAGCAACTCCTGCATTCAGGACATCTACCCCCACCATAAAGTTGGGTTCATATTTCCGCTTTACTTTTACAGATTCTTCTTTTTCCTGCCCAAAAGCATTGAAAATAATTAAAATGCTAAAAATTAAGATATAAATTGGTTTTTTCTTCATCTTGTATAAAATTTTGTCCCTGCTCAACACCTTTCACTGAATTTGGCAATAATAATACTGAGTTCAGGTTTTCATAATTTCTTTTAACACCACATCCGGGGGAAACATAAATAGACTTGGTAGTGTAGTTTACGCGAACTTTTGATGAATCTTCTTTAGCGGATGTTTTTATGTAGATATCTGTAAAAGGAGACTCATCTACACGAAGGGGAACAAATACCGAATCTACATTCCTGTTCCAGCCAAAATCGACAATGGAAGTTCCGAGATCTGCAAAGATTTTTATAGAATCTACAACAGTAATCTTTCCGCCTGTTTTAAACATAATCTTCATTCGAGGGGTGCCTTCTCCGCTCTCACAAATATCATCATCTCCTCCGCAGGAAATTACAGATAAGATTATAAAAAATAATATGATAAACTTAGAATACTTCATAATTTATATAAAAAATTATAGTCAGCTTAACTGATTATTTGGGATCTAAAGCTTTCTCTATGCGGAAAACCAAATCTTCATAATGATATTTATTTACTAAATCACCTGAAGATGTTTTAGCCGAAAGATCTTTCTTAATGGTATTTAAATTTCCTCTCACAATAGAAGAAACATCAGATTTATCCATATTTTTCAAATCCGAATATTTCAGAAGGTGTTCCACATAATTTCTCTGAAGATTTCTTCCGTAAATATCCACATTATCTTTTTTGATGATTGAATTATTCAGATCGGAGAAAAGATCCATCAGTGAATATGCTTTTTCATCAATTGCCGATGTCTGATAAAGACTTTGAAGTACCATCGGACTCAAAATCCTTCCGAAAACACCATTTTGAATTTCTTCAACCGTTTTTACAGGAGTTTTACCTGTTTTTTCGAAAATATCATTTTTAATGAGCCACTGAGGAGTGGTAAATATATTTTCAGATAAAAATCTCATGGCTTCCTGCTGGTCTTTTTTGGCGACTACTTCATATACACTTCCGGACTGCTCTACAGTTTTAGGCGTTTCCATCTGTCCGCCGATATATTTTGAAACATGACCTAAATATCTTCTGAACTGCGTCGTTACCTGGTCGTACATCATGCCCAGATTCTCATAATCCTCATTAGGAGTTTTTGTCCAGTCATTCAGGTTATCAACAATTCTTTTCAGATTTTTAATTCCGTATGTACTTGCAATCATGGCATTATCTCCTACCTGTTCGCTTTGTGATCTGGGGTCTAAAGGATTAGTTTCGGTTCCAAACCATAATCTTTCGTTTTTAAGATTTTTCATCACCCACTGGTTCAAAAACTCTTTTTCAGCATCAGGAGTTTTAAACTGATTGAATCTCTTATAACCCCACTCAATTGCCCAGTCGTCATAATCACCAATTCTTGGAAAAATTCCGGAATCACCAATTTTGTCTTCCGGTTGCGCCACATAATTGAATCTTGCATAATCCATAATTGACGGCGTATGTCCGTTTTTTTCAAGCCACTTTCTATCTCGCAGTTTCTCTACCGGAACTGTAGAGCTGGAACCGTAATTATGCCTTAAACCTAAAGTATGTCCTACTTCATGTGAAGATACAAAACGAATAAGCTCACCCATCAGTTTTTCATCAAACTCCATTTTTCTGGCTCTCGGATCATTTGGTGACGCCTGCACAAAATACCAGTTCCTCAAAAGCATCATCACATTGTGATACCAATTGATATGACTTTCCAAAATCTCCCCCGTTCTAGGATCAGATATTGAAGGTCCTGAAGCATTCGGAACATCCGAAGGTTTATAAACAATAGCCGAAAACCGTGCATCTTCGAGACTCCATTCCGGATCTGTTTTCGGATCTGGAATTTTCGCATAAATGGCATTTTTGAAACCTGCTTTTTCAAAAGCCTTTTGCCAGTCGTTCACACCCTGAACCAAGTAAGGAACCCATTTTTTAGGAGTTGCAGGATCAATATAAAAAACAATAGGTTTAGCCGGTTCTACCAATTCGCCTTTATTGTATTTTTCAACATCCTGAGGTTTTGGTTCCAGTCTCCATCTTTTGATCAGGGAAATTTTCTTCACACCTTGAGGATCCAAATCAAAGTCTGTGTAGCCAACTGTGAAATAACCAACTCTGGGATCAAAATATCTTGCCTGCATTTTCTTTTCAGGTAAAAGCACAAAAGAAGAATTGATTTCTACGGTGTAATTTCCGCTCACTTTAGGAGCAGGTCTTCCTGGAACAGCCGGAGTTGAGGGCGTGCCTAAAGTTCTCGCAAAAGTTTTGGTAGTATTGATTTCTACGTTCGTAGGAAAAGACTTTACAAAATTAATGAATGACATATCTTTCTGAAAAGCACCAATTCTATAGTTGTCTTTTGTGTAAACAGAAAAAGAAGTCAGTTCGTTATCGGAGTTCAATACATCTGTCACATCAATTACCGAAGAATTTTTGTTGATTCCGTAAGCTTTTACATCAAATGATTTTATAATCGACTGCACATTGTTTCTTGTCACCGAGCTGTACATATCTGAAGTAGAATCTTTAGCATAATCGACAAAAGAAATTGAACGCAGTAAGATTTTATCTTTCGGACCTTTTTCAAAAGCAATTACCTGTTGACCAATCTGGTCTCCTGCATAGCCAGAAGTACCGGAACGCATTCCTGCAGCTGCTTTTGTAAGTCTTGTTACCAACAGAAATTCTTTTTTCAGAATAGCATCGGGAATTTCAAAATAATATTTATCATCCACTTTGTGTACTGTAAAAACTCCCTGATCCGAAACTGCTTTATCAGTAATAATCTCCTTGAACGCTTTTACAGGGCTTTTCTTTTTGTCTTTATCATCCTTTTTTGCTTTAATTGTATCGTTTTTTACCGCAGCAGAATCTTTAGTTTGTGAAAAAGCATTTTGCTGGCAAAATAACAAAAAAGCAAAAAGGAAAACAGTCTTACAGAATTGGGTCATATATGTGATATTTGGAATTAAACAAATGTAATTAAATTATTTCTTTATCAGCAACGCAATATTTTCTACGTGATGTGTCTGAGGAAACATATCAACAGGAAGGATTTTAACCAACGTATACTGCTCTTTCATCAGAGCTAAATCTCTTGCCTGAGTTGCTGAATTACAGCTTACGTACACAATTTTTTCCGGAGCCAGCTTTAAAATCTGCTCTACTACCTTCTGGTGCATTCCGTCTCTTGGCGGATCTGTAATCAAAACATCCGCTTTAGGATGATTTGCCAAAAACTCTTCGGTGAAAACATCTTTCATATCTCCACAATAGAATGTTGTATTGGTAAGTCCGTTTAACTGTGCGTGTTCTGTTGCTGCATTGATGGCTTCCTGCACAGATTCGATACCGATCACCTGCTTGGCGTTTCTTGCAACATATTGTGCGATTGTACCTGTTCCTGTGTATAGATCATATACTACTTCATCCCCTTTCAGGTCAGCAAACTCAAGTGTTTTCCTGTATAGTTCCAAAGCCTGTTTATAATTGGTCTGAAAAAAAGATTTAGGTCCGATTTTAAATTTCAAACCATCCATTTCTTCCATTAAAAAGCCTTCACCAAAATAAATATTGATGTTTAAATCATAGATTGAGTCATTCTGCTTCGGATTGATGGCATATACTAATGTTTTAATCTGCGGAAATTTTTCAAGCAGATAAGCGAAAAGCTTTTCCCTGTTTTCTTTTTCCTCTCTGTACAGCTGAAAAAGAACCATCCACTCTCCTTTTGAGTTTTGCCTCATCATTAAAGTTCTCAGAAAACCCTCCTGATTTTTTACATCAAAGAAATCTAATCCTTCATTAACAGCATATTCTTTCACAGCCAAACGGATAGCGTTGGAAGGATCTTCCTGCAGAAAACATTCTTTTAGATCTAAAATTTTGCTCCACATTCCGGGAATATGAAAACCAAGCGCATCACGGTTTCCAAAATTTTCTTCAGAACTGATTTCGTATTGGGTAAGCCAGCGTGAATTAGAAAATGAAAACTCCATTTTATTCCGATAGAAATACTGCTGTTCTGAACCTAAAATCGGCAAAGTATCAAAATTATCGATTCCGCCAATTCTTTTAATATTGTTATAAACTTCTTCCTGCTTAAAATCAAGCTGTTTTTCATAACTCATGTTCTGCCATTTGCAGCCACCGCAAGTCCCAAAATGAATACATTTAGGCTCAGCTCTGTAAGGTGATCTTTGGATAACCTCCAAAGCTTCTCCTTCAAAATATTTTGATTTTGCCTTTTTTACTCTTACATTCACAATGTCTCCCGGAATTGCTCCGGAAACCATTACTGTTTTGCCTTCTTCCGTTCTTCCGATGGCAATTCCTTTTGCACCTGCAGAAACTAATTGTATATTTTCAAGAATGATATTCTTTTTATTTCTTTTCATTGATGATATCAGGTTATAACCTACTTTAAAAAATTAATTTTTAAAAACTAAAAGCCAGTTTTTTACTGACTGCAAAAGTACAATAAAAAAAACCTTATCCGAAGACAAGGTTTTTGTTTATACTATTTTAATAATTATTTTGTCTGAGGTGCTTTTGGGGCTTCTTCTGTTTGCGGAGCCTGCTGAAAAGCCGATGGATCAAGCTGAAGTTGTGCCTGTGGTTCTACTTTCGGAGCAGAAAGACCTGTTTGTTTATCCAAAATAGTTACCAGTTCAGGATCACCAAGATTTACAAATGGTCTGCTTGCAATTTTACCGTTTTTATCAACAATAATAAAGTTTGGTAGTTTAAACCCGTAAATCCCGTACTTTTTAGCAATATCAGAGTTCAAACCTCCTTCTCCATATACATTAGTTCCCGGAATTCCTTTCAGCATTGCATTGCTTGTTTTTACAAACTGCTCTTTTGTGTCATCAAGGTTCACATATACAAAGTTCATTTTTGATTTATAAAAATCTGCTACTTCTTTTAGCACAGGAACTGTACCTTCCGCAATGTAAGGATTCCATGATGCATAAAAAACCAACATATAAGGTTTCCCTTTATTTTCATTCAGCTTATAAGATTTGCCATCCTGTTTTACCAATGATGCTTCAGGAGCATCATCCCCAACTTTAAATCCGTTGATCGTAAACTGCATCTTTTTAAGGTCGGACTTTATGGTTGAATCTTTAATTTCCTCTTCGATAATTTTTTTGATCTTATCTGTTGTTTTAGCCGGAGTTTGTGGGTGAATATCAGACTGAGCAATTACATAAGCCAATAAATAATCTTTCTCTGTCTGAGAAACCTCTTTTTTATCTTTTAAAAACTGACTGAATAATTCTGAAGTGGTAATATCTGTTTTACCCTGTGATTTAGACTGCGCAAATTTCTGGAAATCGCTGCTCATTTTTGTTAATAGATACTGTCTGTAAAAAGGACTTATTTTTACCATTGCATCTTTATTTTCCTGAAGCTTATTTTCATAATCTGTAAAAGCTTTTCCCATTTTGAAAGAAGGATTTCCTGAAGTCTGCTTTTTGCTCATTTCATAATTTACCATCAAATTAAGAATTGCAACTTTAGCATCTGTTTTTTTCCAGTCTATCACTTCTTTTCCAGGATTAAATTTTTTTACATTTTCATCAATATTTTTATTAATGTCTGCTTCAATTTTCTGCATTCCTTTTACAAACTTTGCTTCGTCTCCGGAAATAAGCTCCTGAATATTTAAAGTTTGTCCATAACTCGTAAGGAATTTCTGACTCGCCTGGAAGAAGTCATTATCATTTTTGGCATCGCCGGTTACTACATATTCATTTGGGAAAGTCATTGCAGAACCGGAAATGTTTACCTTCTGACCACCTTTCAGGAAAATAAGATTTTGCTTTCCGGCGTAATTTATAACATACATTCCGTTTTTAGGAGCTTCAAATTCACCTGCAAAATTACCGTCTTTATCAAGACTCATATTTATAAGAGGCAAAGTAGCTACCCCTGAAGCTTCCACAAATTCTATTCTTTCCAGTGGAGAACTTCCTGCAATTTTTCCTTTAACTTCAACTTTTTTTGAACAAGACATTACAAATAGTGCAATGGCAAACAACAAAAGATATTTTTTAATCATTATTGTATTAATATTTTTTTTGAATAACTGAATCTTCGATTTCATTTTTAATTTAAATAATTTAGCAAAAATAGGTTTTTATACTGTATTAAAGATAAAACAAGGTCTGATTTTATGAAAGATTAACTAAAAAATCGTCTCCAGCTTGTGAAGACGATTTTTTATAAAATTTTGTCAAAGATTTGAACTTTGACAAGTGGTTTTATCCTCGGTCAACAAAAGCTGACATATATTCTCTATTCATTCTTGCAATGTTCTCCAAAGAAATTCCTTTAGGACATTCAACCTCGCAAGCTCCGGTGTTAGAGCAGTTTCCGAAACCTTCATCATCCATTGCTTTTACCATATTCAAAACTCTGCGTTTTGCTTCTACTCTACCTTGTGGCAACAATGCATACTGAGAAACTTTAGCTCCCACAAATAACATTGCAGAACCATTCTTACAAGAAGCCACACAAGCTCCGCAAGCGATACAAGCTGCAGCATCCATAGCTTTGTCTGCATCTTCTTTCGGAACCGGGATTGCATTGGCATCCAAAGTATTTCCTGATGTATTTACCGAGATAAATCCACCCGCTGCCATTACTCTGTCAAACGCACTTCTGTCAACAATTAAATCTTTAATTACAGGAAATGCTGCACTTCTCCAAGGTTCAATAACAATCGTTTCACCGTCTTTGAACATTCTCATGTGCAACTGACAAGTGGTAATTCCCGTATCCGGACCGTGTGCTCTACCGTTGATGTAAAGAGAACACATTCCGCAGATTCCTTCACGACAGTCGTGATCGAAAGCGATGGGCTCTTTACCTTCGTTGATTAAATTCTCATTAAGGATATCCAACATCTCCAAAAATGAAGAATCTGTAGAAACATCCGATATTTTATAAGTCTCAAACTGACCTTTAGATTTATTATTTTTTTGTCTCCAAATTTTCAGTGTAAGATGTAATCCTTTTTTTGCACTCATAATGATATATTTATAGGTTGGAGATTATTTGTAGCTTCTTGTTTTAACTTCGATGTTTTCATAAACCAGATCTTCTTTATGAAGCACTTCCTGATTGATGTCTCCACCCTTATATTCCCAAGCTCCTACGTATTTGAAATTTAAATCATCTCTTTCTGCTTCTCCTTCCGGAGTTGAGTGATCTTCACGGAAGTGACCTCCGCAAGACTCATTTCTGTGCAGTGCATCAATTGCCATCAGTTGTCCTAACTCTAAGAAGTCGGCAACTCTGAAAGCTTTCTCAAGCTCTGTATTCATTCCGTTATTGTCTCCCGGAACTTTTACGTTTTTCCAGAAATCGTTTCTTACTTCTTCAATTTCTTTGATCGCCTCACGCAGACCTTCAGGAGTTCTTCCCATTCCTACTTTATTCCACATAATGTTTCCTAACTTTTTGTGGAAATAGTCTACTGAATGCGTTCCTTTATTATTTAAGAAGAAATCAATTTTTTCTTTAATTTCTTTTTCAGACTGTTCAAAATCCGAAGAATTGGTTGAAATCTGTCCCGTTCTGATATCCGCAGAAAGATAATCTGCAATCGTGTAAGGAAGCACAAAATATCCATCAGCCAAACCTTGCATCAAGGCAGAAGCGCCCAATCTGTTGGCTCCGTGATCTGAGAAATTTGCCTCACCGATAACGAAACATCCCGGAATTGTAGACTGTAAATTGTAATCTACCCAAACACCACCCATAGTATAGTGAACCGCCGGATAAATCTTCATTGGAGTTTTGTAAGGATCGTCTGCTGTAATTTTTTCGTACATGACGAATAAGTTTCCGTATTTCTCCTCTACCCAGCTTTTTCCTAAATCATAAATCTGCTGATCTGTAGGATTATTGATATGTTTCTCAATAGCAGCTTCTCTACCTTTTTTCATGATCTCCGTAGAGAAATCAAGGTAAACACCTTCCTGAGTATCGTTATTTTCAATTCCATATCCGGCATCACATCTTTCTTTAGCTGCTCTTGAAGCAACGTCGCGAGGTACAAGGTTACCAAATGCTGGATATCTTCTTTCCAGATAATAATCTCTGTCTTCTTCCTTAATATTTTCAGGTCGAAGTTTCCCCTCTCTGATAGCCTGTGCATCCTCAATCTTTTTAGGAACCCAGATTCTTCCGGAATTTCTTAAAGATTCAGACATTAAAGTAAGTTTAGACTGCTGAGTTCCGTGAACCGGAATACATGTCGGGTGAATCTGAACATAACAAGGATTTGCGAAATACGCTCCTTTTTTGTGAATTTTCCATGCTGCAGAAACGTTGGAACCCATTGCATTAGTAGAAAGGAAATATACGTTCCCATAACCTCCTGAAGCAATAACCACTGCATGTGCAGAATGTCTTTCGATTTCACCTGTTACCAGATTTCTTGCAATGATTCCTCTTGCTTTTCCGTCTACGATAACAAGATCCATCATTTCATGACGGTTGTACATTTTAATTCTGCCTTTACCGATTTGTCGGCTCATTGCAGAATAAGCTCCTAACAACAGCTGTTGACCCGTCTGTCCTTTTGCGTAGAATGTTCTTTTTACCTGAACCCCACCAAATGAACGGTTATCTAACTGACCTCCGTACTCACGCCCAAAAGGAACACCCTGAGCAACGCATTGGTCGATAATATTTGCAGAAACTTCAGCTAATCTGTAAACGTTTGCCTCTCTTGCTCTGTAGTCACCGCCTTTGATGGTGTCGTAGAACAATCTGTAAGTAGAGTCACCGTCTCCCTGATAATTTTTAGCTGCATTAATACCTCCCTGAGCTGCGATAGAATGCGCTCTTCTTGGAGAATCCTGATAACAGAAAGCCTTAACATTATATCCCTGCTCTGCCAAAGTTGCAGCAGCAGAACCACCTGCCAAACCTGTACCAACAACAATAATATCAATCTTATCTCTGTTGTTTGGTGCAACGAGGTTCATATGGTCTTTATGATTTTTCCATTTATCCTTTAGAGGACCTGCTGGAATTTTTGAATCTAATTTACTCATATTAGTATAGTGATATTATTGAGTTACGTAATGAAAAATTGCAATAAAGATAAAACCTAGAGGAATCAGAATAGAATACCAGTTCCCAAAAGCTTTAATTATCGGAGTATATTTCGGATGTCTTGCTCCAATCGACTGAAAAGAAGACTGGAAACCGTGAGCCAAATGCAATCCCAATAAAATAAACGAAATTACATATAGTACTACTCTCCAAAGATCTGCAAATTTAGCGTGCAAATCTCCCCAAAAACGCGTCTCCTCTACAGGCAATCCGTCTATGTATTTATAATTCATCTCATGTACCCAGAAATCATACATGTGTAGAAAAATAAAAGCTAAAATTACAGCTCCTGAAATCAGCATGTTTCTTGACATCCACGTAGAGTTTGCCGATCCGTTGTTTACGTTATAACCTACAGGACGTGCTTTATTATTTTTTATTTCCAGCACAAATCCCATCACAAAATGGAATATCACAGCAAACATTAAAACAGGCTGCATTAAGAACTGAATCAGAGGATTATACCCCATAAACTGAGAAGCATTATTGTAAGCATCTTGTCCGAAAACCGATAATAGATTTACAGAAAGGTGCATCACCAGAAATATTAGCAAAAACATTGCTGACAATGCCATTGCATATTTTCTACCAATTGTAGAACTTGTTAAACCTGCCATATTAAGTTTAAATTTGATTTTCCACAAAATTAGGAAATGTTAACAATACAAGAAACTGAGAAATCTCACTATTAGATAGTTTGTAATCTTTCTAAATAAGAACAAAATACTGTAAAAAGAACTCTTGAGAAAGCAGATCTATTAATCTACATCATACTGATTATGTCCAATTTTAACTGTTTTTACAGAATCGGGAATATGTTTTATTTCAAAATTATTTATTCTTCTGGACGAAATGTAAGGATTAATAATAAACTGCCTGATCTTGTTTTCTTCAGATGAGTTTTTCAACAGAAAAACAGCATTGTCACCGTTTTTTATTGCCACTACATTCAATTTTCTATAGGTAAAAGTATGAATTTCATTCTGAAAATTATAATAAATATGAAATGAAATTCTCACAAAAAGAAAAGCAAAAACGACAAAAACTACTCTATAGGCATTTTTAAGACATGCTTTATTAAAATAAAATCTCACATAATAAACAAATACATAGAACACAAAAACCTCAGCTAAATTAAAAGAAATATTCTCAAAAAATAGTACATCAAATTCTGCAAACCAATGGATAACTTTCAATAAAATCTTGATCAGGCTGTCATAAACGATATTTAATATATAAAATTCAAGATCTACAGCAATTAAGCCCGTCATAACAAAAGAAAAGGTGATAATCAACTGAGAAAAAGGAACAATAACAAAATTGGCAAGAATAGAAACAAATGAAAACTGGTGAAAATAATACAAAACCAAAGGCAGAGTAGCCAATTGTGCAGATACGGAGATGGAAACGGTATTGTATAAAAGTTTTTTCATAAAAGAATCCTGCTTGGGAAAATATTTTAAAATAGGCTGATTCAGCCAAAAAATCCCTAAAACCGCAAGAAAGCTCAGCTGAAAACCAACATCAAAGATCTGATGAGTATCAGCAACCAAAATAATGAACGCCGAAACTGAAAGAGAGTGAAGCAGATCAGGCTTTCTTTGCAGAATTACATAGATGAAATAGATACTCAGCATAATGCATGACCGAACTACTGAATTTCCAAAACCAATAAAAAATGCAAAAATCCATATAAAGACAAGACTGCAAAGAACCGCATATCTCCTAAGGCTAAAAGGCGAAAATTTAGTCAACAAAAAATAAAAAATTCCGAAAATAACCGCAATATGAGTTCCCGAAATTGCCAGCAAATGCACCAATCCGGAGCGGTTAAAGTCCTGAACCGTTTCAGCATCAATTTCGGTGCGGTCTGCCAAAATAATCCCTTTTAAAAACTCACGGCTTTTTGATGACATTTTCGAATTATTGATTTCCTGTAGAACTTCTAATCTTTTTTGTTTGGACTTTTCAGCAAAACTGAGGTCATTTCTTGCTACGGATGAAACCTCCCCATTCACATAGACCAGATAAAAAATATTTTTTCTTGAAAGATATTTTTTGTAATCAAATTGGAAATCATATTCAGGATTCTGAGGCTGAGTAATATAAGCCTGCGATTTATAGTAATGATTAAAATCTAAATCTTCCGATTCTCTTTTAATATTTACAATTGCTTTAAAAGTTTGATTGTCAGCTTCTGCTAAGACCTCATATTTTTTATATTTTTCGTTTGAATTGAGCTTTTTTGATATTTTAAATACAATTACCTCATTTGATTGTAAATTAAAAGACTGAGAATGATGGATATTAAAACCATGAAAGGCAATTCCAGATAAAAAGAACATGGCTGAGAAAAGAAAAATTCTGATTTTAAAAATATCAGAACGATTGATGAAAAATAATCCACAGAAAGTGGCAATAATGGGAACAATAATAAAAACAATCCTTTCTGTTAAAAGAAAATAATCCTGAAAGAAAATCCCAAGAATAAAGCAAAAAACCGCAATGAGAAATGGCTGTTTGTTCAAATCATTTGTGTTTGAGCAAACTAAATTAGAATTTTTTTATGAAACGAAAAACTGTTTTTACTATTTCAGTTTCAAAATCACATTTGCTGCATTTTCACTTGCCCCTTTTCCTCCTAATTTTTCGCGCAAAAAATCAAAATCATTGAGCATCTGATTTCTTTTTTCGCCACTCAGAATAGAATTTAACTCTTTGATAAGATTTTGGGTATTAAGTTCATTTTGAATCAATTCTTTCACCACTTCCCTATCCATTATCAAATTGACTAGAGAAATATATTTGATATTTTTTACCAGTCTTTTGGCAATAGCATAAGAAATTTTACTTCCGCGATAGCAAACCACTTCCGGAACATTCAGCAAAGCGGTTTCCAGAGTTGCCGTTCCCGAAGTAACCAAAGCGGCTTTTGAACACCTCAATAGATTGTACGTTTTATTGGAAACAAAATGCACATTTTCATCTACATATTTTTGATAAAATTCTTTATCCAAACTCGGGGCGCCTGCAATCACAAACTGATAATTTTCAAAATGCGGACGAACAGAAAGCATGATTTCCAGCATTTTTTCGACCTCCTGTTTTCTTGAACCTGGCAAAAGCGCAATAATTTCTTTTTTGTTTAAGCCGTTTTCAGTTTTAAAATCATCTGCATTAATTTCCCGGAGTGACGATAGCGCATCCAATAACGGATGTCCTACAAAATGAGATTTTACGCCGTGCTTGTTATAAAAATCTTCTTCAAAAGGCAGAATAACCATCATTTCATCAACATATTTTTTGATGATTTCAACACGACCTTCCTTCCACGCCCAAAGTTGCGGAGAAATATAATAAACTACTTTTATGCCCAATTCTTTGGCAAATTTTGCAATTCTCAGATTGAAGCCGGGATAATCTACCAAAATTAAAATATCTGGTTTGCTGTTTCTGATATCTTCTTTGCAGAATTTAATGTTATTAAGAATTGTTCTCAGATTCATAGCCACTTCAAGAAATCCCATGAAAGCCAGATCGCGGTAATGTTTTACCAGAGTTCCGCCTTGCTTCTGCATCAGGTCACCGCCCCAGAATCTGAATTCTGCAGACGGATCTTTTTCTTTTAAAGCTTTCATCAGATTGCTCCCATGCAGATCTCCGGAAGCTTCACCGGCAATGATATAATATTTCATAAAAAATGAGTGACGAATGATAAGTGATTTTATCAATTCTACCTATCAGACCTCAGATTTAAGATTATATTTAATTAATTTTGTTCCAAAGATAATGATAAAAATGTCAGAAGAATTTGAAATCAGAAACAAAGTTGCAGAAAGCGGACTGATCAATTTTGATATTGCCGATCTGGTTCCGAAAGGTGAAAGACGAGGTATTGACCTGAAAGACTTTCTATTCATGGAAATGGTTTTAAAAGAAAAAGATTTCCGGGAAAAAGTAACAGCAATCAATGGAGAAGAATATAAAGACAGCTATGTATACATCTATAATTCCGCAGATGCTATTGTACCACTCTGGGCGTATTTTCTCATCACGGCAAAACTTGCAGATACTGCTAAAAAAATTGTATTCGGAGATGCAGAAAATCTTGAAATCATCCTCATGCACGATGCAATACAAAACTATGATTTTTCTGAAATGAACGGAAAGCGTGTTTTAGTAAAAGGATGCACAGACAAGGCTATTCCTGAAAATGCATACGTTGAACTGGTAGAAAAATTAAAGCCTGTCGTAAAATCTCTGATGTTTGGCGAAGCCTGTTCCAACGTTCCTATTCTGAAAAATTAACGGTAATTTTTCTCTATTTAAATTTTAATGAACTAAATTTAATACCTTTGGTTTTGTAACAATAATTTAAACACAAAAATGAACTTAATCGACCTTTTAACAGGAAACACAGGAAATCAGGTAGCACAACAGGCTGAAAATAAATTCGGAATCAGCAAAAATCAGATCATCGCGCTTTTAGCAGTAGCTACTCCTTTGATTATTTCTTATCTGAGAAACAAATCTCAGGATGCCAAAGAAGCAGAAGCACTGAATAATGCTTTGGATAAAGATCATGACGGAAGTATTCTGGATGATACCGCACAGCTTGAAGCCAGACAAAATGAAGGAGGCTCTATTCTGTCGCACATTTTCGGAAACCAAAAATCAACCGTTGAAAATCAGCTTTCTCAAAACACAGGAATTTCTATCGACAAAATAGGACCAATTCTCGCAATGCTTGCTCCGGTCATTATGGGTTACATAGGTAAGGAAAAGCAGCAAAATAATGTAGGAGCAGGAGGACTTGGCGATCTTTTAGGCGGCATTTTAGGCGGCGCACAAAATCAGGCTCAGCAACAGGAATCAAATCCTTTAAATGATATTTTAGGAAGTGTTTTAGGTGGCGGACAATCTCAGTCGTCAGGAAATCCGCTGAATGATATTTTAGGAAGCGTACTTGGAGGCGGACAACAGCAGAAGCAGCAAAGCGGCGGAATCGGCGACTTACTTGGTGGTTTGTTTAAATAAACTCAATTGATCTACAATATAAAAAGACCGAAGAAAATTCGGTCTTTTTGTTTTTTAAGCTTTTTCGCTTTCAGAGGATTTATGAGATTTGGCACTTTTTCTAGGTCTTCTTTTACCATAGCTACCATTATTAATCTTACCTCTTTTTGATTTTTTGTCTCCTTTTCCCATAATAAAAAATTTCTTTTGATGATTATCACGAATTTAGAAAACATTCTTCTAAAATCAACAATTCAGACTGTTAAAATTTTCAAAAAAGAAATTAACAAAAAGATTTCACGATACAATTCTGATTGATTTTTTATAAAAAATGTTAAGAAATTATTACTTACAATATTAATCACTAGATTTGGAAAAAAAATATCAATGTATAAGTTTTTACTTCCAATCTTATTATCTTTAAGCTTAAATTCTTTTGCTCAAAAAAAAATAGACAATTTAAATTTTGAGAAATTTGAAAATAATTTCCCTTCACAGTGGGAAACATTTGGAGGTGGTTCAGCAACAATATCTTCAGATTATAAAGAAAAGCAGGAAGGAAAAACTTCAGTAGTTTTTCATGCAGAAGAAGGTTCTGAATTTAAAGCATTAATGTATACACTTCCTGAAAATTATAAAGGAAAAAAAATTACCCTTTCTGGTTACATCAAAACTGAAAATATTACAGACGGATTTGCAGGTCTTTGGATTCGGATTGATCCGGACATCGCCTTTGACAATATGAAAAAGACAGATTTAAAAGGTACTAATGATTGGAAGAAGTATGAGATAACCGTTAATATGTCTCCTGAGAATACTCAAAAAATTGTTTTTGGAACTTTGATTACAGGAAAAGGAAAAGCATGGTTTGACAATTTAAAAATCTCTATTGACGGAAAAGACGTAAGTAAAGCTAAAGTTTTTGAGAAAAAAATGACTAAAGTTGATTTAGATAAAGAGTTTGACTCTGGCTCTAAAATTTCAAATATCCCTACAGACAAAAATAATGTGGATAAACTTACTCAACTAGGTCTTATCTGGGGATATCTGAAATATTATCATCCGGCAGTTGCAGAAGGAAATTACAACTGGGATTACGAGCTTTTCAGAATATATGAAAAAACAAAAAATATCCCAATAATCGAAAGAGACGCAGTAATTACTGAATGGATCAAAAAACTGGGCAAATATGAGGTTATTAAAGCTTCAGAGATCCAAAACGTGAAAGTAAAACCAGACTTAGACTGGATTACGAATTCAGGATTTTCAAAAGAACTTTCTCAGGAACTTCTCAAATTAAAATATGCGAAAAGACCTAATGCTAACTATTACGTAGATTTTTTTAAAAATGTGGGCAATCCTGATTTCAGAAACGAAAAGTCTTATCAAAACATGATCTATCCCGATGCAGGTTTCCGTTTACTTTCTCTTTACAGATACTGGAATATTATTCAATATTATTTTCCTTACAAATATCTTATTGAAGAAGACTGGAAAGATGTTTTGAAAGAATTTGTTCCCAAATTTATCAATGCAGAAAACGAGACTGAATATGCTTTGGTATCTCTCGAAATTATCGGAAGAGTAGGTGATTCGCATGCTTATGTAATTAATCATAATAAAAGTATTTACGAATTTTTCGGAACTCGTTATTCAGCTTTACAGATGAATTTTGTTGAGGACAAAGCTATTGTTAATGATTTTTATAACGAAAATTTAGCCAAAAAAACCGGAATTCAGAAAGGTGATATTATTACAGAAATTGATGGTGTAAAAACTGAAGACTTTATCAAAAACATTCTAAAATACGTTCCTGCTTCAAATTATGCCGCTCAATTAAGAGATATTTCAAGTTATCTGCTAAGAACTAATAATGAGTCAATTAAAATAAAATTCATACATGACGGAAAATCACAAGAAAAAGTAATTAAAACATATACAATCAAAGAATTAAACTATCAGAAAAAGGTAAAAGAATTTTTCAAAACTCTTAACAATGATATTGCTTATTTTTACATGGGTCGTGTAAAAGCAGATGAAGTGCCTTCCATTTTCGATAAGATAAAAGACACGAGAGGATTAATTATTGATCTCAGGAGCTATCCTTCAGACTTTGTAGTATTTAAGATGGGAAAATTACTGAGTCCTAACGCTTCCAATTTTGTAAAATTCACAAAAACAAAAAATTATCAACCAGGACTTTTTACATTTACTTCAGATTTAGAAGTTCCCGGATCAGAGAAGAGCGCTTATCAGGGAAAAATTGCAATTCTGATTAATGAGACTACTCAAAGTAGTGCAGAATATCACACCATGGCTTTCAGAACAGCTCCAAATGCAAAAGTTTTTGGTTCCCATACAGCAGGAGCAGATGGCAATGTTTCCGAATTTGTACTTCCGGGCAACATCAAAACTATGATCACCGGAATAGGAGTTTATTATCCGGATGGAAAAGAAACCCAAAGAATAGGGATCATTCCTGACGAGGAAATAAAACCTACTATTGACGGAATAAAAAATGGTAAAGATGAAGTTTTAGAAAAAGCAATGAAATGGATTAGCGATTGATAACGTATCAAAAAATTTATTTAGATTTGTATAAAATTAAAAATAAAATTCATGAAAAAAATATTGACTTCAACATTGCTATTCGGATTAATTGCTTTTACAAGTTTAGTTTCTGCACAACAGTTAAATAAAAACCAAAGAGCAGCAATTCAGACAGACAACGTAGAAACCTTCAAAAAAGCTTTCACAAATGCAGAATATGATAAATGCATGAGTGTAAAAGAACTTTCCACAACAATGCTTTCTTACAGTATAAAATACCAGAAAAACAATATTGCCAATTTTCTGATGAGCAATAATTCTGATGTAAATAAAGCTTGTGACGGCGTAACTCCTTTGATGACTGCTGCAAAATACGGCAATATGAACGCTGCTAAAAATCTTCTTAAAAAAGGAGCTAACAAAAACGCAAAAGATAATGACGGTAAAACGGCAAAAGATTACGCATCAGAATCTAAACAGTCTGCCATAACAGCGATTCTTTAATCATTATATTTAAAAATATTTAAACTTCCTTCGGGAAGTTTTTTTGTTTTTAAAAACCTGCAAAAACCTTATCTTTGCCAACGAAAAATTGTCAAAGGTTCAAAACCTTGAACCATAAACTTTAAACCTTAAACTATAATGTTTCGATCGCACACCAACGGAGAATTGTCTCTGAAAAATCTTAATGAAGAAGTTACACTTTCAGGATGGGTACAAACCATTCGTGATAAAGGATTTATGATTTGGATAGATCTTCGTGATCGTTACGGAATTACACAGCTTGTTTTCGATCAGGATCGTTCTACAGCTGAACTGATGGAAAATGCTAAAAAACTGGGACGTGAATTTGTGATTCAGGTTACCGGAAAAGTTATCGAAAGAGTAAGCAAAAATCCTAATATTCCTACAGGAGAAATTGAAATTTTAGTTGAAAAATTAGAAGTTCTTAACGAATCTCAACTTCCGCCTTTCACCATTGAGGACGAAACGGACGGTGGCGAGGAATTGAGAATGAAATACCGTTACCTTGATATCAGAAGAAATCCGGTGAAAGATAAATTGATTTTCCGTCATAAAATGGCGCAGAAAGTGAGAAATTATCTTTCAGACGAAGGATTTATCGAAGTTGAAACTCCGGTTTTAATCAAATCTACTCCTGAAGGAGCAAGAGATTTCGTGGTTCCAAGCAGAATGAATCCGGGACAGTTTTACGCATTGCCACAGTCTCCGCAAACTTTCAAGCAATTGTTGATGGTGGGTGGAATGGATAAATATTTCCAGATCGTAAAATGTTTCCGTGATGAGGATTTGAGAGCCGACAGACAGCCGGAATTTACACAAATCGACTGCGAAATGGCTTTCGTAGAGCAGGAAGATGTGATGAATGTTTTTGAAGGAATGACGAAAACTTTATTAAAAGATATCACCGGTCAGGAATTCGGAGATTTCCCGAGAATGACATTTGCTGATGCGATGCAGAAATACGGAAACGATAAACCGGACATCCGTTTCGGAATGGAATTCGTGGAACTGAACGATTTAGTAAAAGGAAAAGATTTCAAAATATTTGATGAAGCAGAACTGGTTGTCGGAATCAATGTTGAAGGTTGTGCAGATTATACAAGAAAACAAATCGACGAGCTTGTTGACTGGGTGAAAAGACCACAGATCGGAGCTTCGGGAATGGTTTGGGTTAAATTCCAGAATGACGGAGTAAAAACTTCTTCGGTTAATAAATTCTATAACGAAGAAGATCTGGCAAAAATTATCGAAAAATTCGGAGCTAAAGAAGGAGACTTAATGTTGATTCTTTCCGGAAATGAAAATAAGGTAAGAACGCAGCTTTCGGCTTTAAGAATGGAACTTGGAAACCGTTTGGGATTAAGAAAAGGAAACGAATTCGCTCCACTTTGGGTCGTTGATTTCCCTCTTTTGGAATTTGATGAGGAAAGCGGACGTTACCACGCAATGCACCACCCTTTTACTTCTCCAAAACCTGAAGATATTCATTTATTGGAAACAAATCCCGGAAAAGCAAGAGCTAACGCTTATGATATGGTCTTAAACGGAAACGAAATCGGTGGTGGTTCCATCAGAATTTTTGACAGAGATTTGCAGTCTAAAATGTTCGATCTTTTAGGGTTCTCAAAAGAGGAAGCAGAAGCGCAATTTGGTTTCTTAATGAACGCCTTCAAATACGGAGCGCCGCCTCACGGTGGTTTAGCTTTCGGGTTTGACCGTTTGGTAGCTATTTTGGACGGAAACGAAGTGATCAGAGACTACATTGCTTTCCCTAAAAATAACTCAGGACGTGATGTAATGATCGATGCTCCTTCTTCGATTGCTGATGAACAGCTCGATGAACTGGAATTGAAATTGAATTTAAAAGGATAAATTTTATATAAAATTAATTATATTAGAAGCAGGATTCTACAATGAATCCTGCTTTTTTATGCAAAAATATTTTGTTTACCTTTTAAGCTTTCTTTGTTTTGTAAGCTGTAAAAAAAATACAGTTAATCCGGAATTGCTTTTAGGTGATTGGGAATTTGCAAATACTGTAGGAGTTTCTGATTCGTCGATGGTCTATATTCAATCTGATTTCAGGTTCAGTAAAGATTCAATATTTGTATTGAATGACGGATTTTTCCAAAGAGAAGAAAGGGACAATGAGGATAAATACATGGGACAAAAAAGCAAATTTTACGTTGAAAATGATAGTCTTTATATACTTAATACAATCACTCAGCATTATTTTTCGCAAAAAATTTCATATTTATCAAAAAACACTCTAGCCCTTTACAATAAGGAGGAAAAAGTAACATTTTATTTTCGAAAAAGAAAAGTAGAAGCCTCTTCTAAAATTAAATTATCTCAAATCACTTTATCTTTGAGTCCTTGTTTCGGAGACTGTCCCATAAGTTCAATATCTGTTGATAACAATGGAAACATTGTCTATTTAGGAGAAAGCAATACTCCATATAATGGATTATTTAAAGGAAATATCAATAAAGAAATTTTTCAGGAATTAGTTTCAGAACTAAATAAAATCAGGTTTGCAGAACTAAAAAACGAATACAGCATCGATGCAACAGATTTGTCAGATATAAGCGTATCTTTTTTAAATGATAAAAAAATTATCAAAACTATCTACGCTTATGGACATAGTGAACCCCGTCAACTAAAATCTATTTTAACCTGAGTTCGGGATAAGAAAAGTGAATAAAATTTTCATAAAATAGCAATAATTCGTATATTTAAGTTTCTGACATTCAAATATTTAAACGAATTACTGCTATGGATTTGAAAGACCAAATTACAAATATTTTT
>WPCJ01372081.1_pt1 | contig 27307 bp, 34 predicted proteins | sample 5399831 | NCBI WGS metagenome assembly WPCJ01 (sample SAMN12869470, study PRJNA574797) | sludge metagenome | isolation source: wastewater treatment of pH10 | place: China:Beijing | collected 2019-05-20 | reverse complement strand
TGTCGAAGTAGACGGAGTCGGCTTCCTGGAGGCCGGTGAGTACTTCGGGGATGATCCAACCGAGATCGCCGTAGATGCGTCTCAGCTCGGTGTGCACGTCGGCGCCCGGGCGCGCGTGATCGGCGCGGTAGCCGAAGAAGGCGACGTTGCGACCGTCGCCGGCACTGATGACGGCGACGGTGCGACCGCGCGAGGAGTGCGTGCCCGTGGTGCCCGGTGCGATGGACGCGGGGCGCCGATCGAGCATGGACACGGCGATCTTGTGTTGCAGGTCGACGAGGAAGTCCTCCTCCGGCCCGAACAGCAGGGTGCGGGTGGCCGAGTGCAACCCATCCGTGCCGATCAGCAGATCGGCTGTCTCGACGGTGCCGTCGGTCAGTGCGACGCGGACCTCTCGGTCGTCCTGCTCGAAGGAGGTGAGCGTGGTGCCGAAGCGGATGGTCGTGTGATCCCGGACCCTTTCGTACAGGACCGACTCGAGGTCGCCCCGCAGGATCGTCAAGGAGCGCGCGCCGGTGGTGGCAGCGATCGTGGCGCGATCCAGAGCGAAGAGGCGTGAGCCGTCGGACCGGTGATAGCTGAGCTCCGTGGTCTCGAACGAGCGGGCCTGGAGATCGCTCAGGATGCCGATTCGCTCCGCGGCGTCATACCCGATGCCGCCGAAGGTCACGGCGTAGCCCCCGTCGCGGCGTGCGGGTGCGCGTTCGACGAGGAGAGTCTCCCACCCGGCCTGGTGCAGGCGGAGGGCGGTGGAGAGTCCGGCGATGCCGGCTCCGATGATGACCGCGCGCATGGGTGTCGTCCTTCCTCGCGTCGTGGTCGAGATGACGCGCTTCCGACAGTATCGGAGTTTCAGGAATTATTGAACAGTCATTATGTTTGATATCGTGCTGCCTGGAGGGTGAGATGACCGACAGGCACACGCAGTGGAAGACCGCCGAACGCTTGGCGCTGACATTGACCGAGGGCGGGATGCAGCGGATGGCTGCGCGCACGCTCGCCGTCTTCCTGTTCACCGACCAGGAGACGGTCACAGCGGGTGAGATCGTCGAGCGGTTGGATGCCAGCGCCGGCGCGGTCTCCAGTGCGATCAAGTCGCTGCTCTCGGTGGGGCTCATCGAGCGTCTGCCCGCTCCCGGGAGTCGCCGGGAGCACTTCCGACTTCGCGACGATGCCTGGGCGACCCTGTTCACCGGCCAGAACACGATCATCGACGCCATGCTCCAGGTCGCCTCGGAAGGCGTCTCCGTCACCGGTGACGATGATCCGGCGCATCAGCGCCTGGCGCAGATGCACGCGTTCTATGAATTCCTGCGGGGCGAGATTCCCGCTCTGCTGCACCGCTGGCAGGAGCGGAACGACTGACGCGAGCTCTCTGGCAGGGGAGGCGCGGACGGCCGCGTCCTGCGGGCTGTGGATAACTTCCGCGCGGGTGATCTCACCCCGGGCAGACTGGCCGCATGATCACACGCCTGCGCTCGTTCTTCCGCGCTCTGTCGGCCGACGAATCCGGTGACGTCCCCGGCTGGGCTGTGGTTGCAAAACCTACATGACATCGAAACTGGGAGTTTGCTGTGAGACTTGGAGTGCATGAAGTTGACGGCAAGTAACGAATACTTCGCATAGCGTCAACTGGCGACCGATAGCGACCGATAGCCCAGACTCTTACCTCCCCGTAGCGCTCGATGCCCCATGCAGACGTGTCGCCGCGCCGTCGTATGCTGTGGGCAGAGGTTCCCCTTCATCGCACCATTCGTCCGCCAAACAGAGGACACGGCAGATGTTCGGGGAACTTCAAGAAATCGAATCGGAAATAGTCTGCGTGAATGATGAGGAGCACCGCGCGGTGGTTGGAGTCGGGTGCAGTGAATGCGGCACACGCATGTGGGAATCAGCGGGAGATGGGAGCCAGGGGAACACGCAGTCATAGATGACTGCTACATAGACCACGGGGCGGGTACCGGCTTTCTTTCCTTCACGGTACCCGCCTCAGTCTGTTCCATTAGCTGTTGGGATCGGTTCCGTAGGTCATGCTCACCGCGTCCATCAAGGTGTTGAGGGGGATGCGGACCATGGTCCGCTCTGCTTCGGGGTCAAACCGAACTTCTCCACGTTCCTCTAGGAGGTCGAGTAGAGCGGTTCTCTTGGCCTGATCTTCACGCCAGCCCATGTCAGTGCGCCGCGTAGTAGGCGTCTTTGATCGACTGAGCGACCCGGCCACGGCCCTTGACCTCATGCCCGTTCTCACGCGCCCATGCCCGAATAGCATCCAGGTCTTCCTTGTCGGTCCTCTTGCCCTTGGACGGCCCCGCGCTCTTCCGAACCTTGGTAGCCGCATCCACGTACGGAGCCAAGAAGTCATCGAGATTCTTAGCGTTCTGCTTACTCAGGTCGATGGAGTAGTCAGAGCCGCCATAGCTGAACTCGATTGTCTGAGCCTCATCCTCAGGAATCTCTTCCCCGGTGAGGTCGTCGGTGTACGTGAAACTGATGATCTTTCTCTTAGCCATGCCAAGCAAGGTACATCACGCGATCAAGTGCGGACAATCTGCCAGTTGAAGTTGAAGCCGTTGGTCGCCGTGCTGAAGGCTTGCCACTGTCGGAAAGACACGAGTGCGTTGACAGCGGGCGTTGGGATGATGTTCGGAGTAATGAAGCCGTACCCATTGCCGGTCCCCTTAAAGGTGATCAACATCGACTCTCCGGCGAGGAGCGTCGTCGGGATAATCTCGGTCACTGTCCGCGCTCCAGACTGGATTCCGGTCGTGGATGTGTTGGCCCAGGCTCCTGCTGATACTGCGCCGTCACCTGAGTACTGACGCCAGCCTCCGGCTCTATCACCTACGTAGGTGTGTTGCGTGCCGTCCGTGTCGATCCACTTATCCCAGTAGCGCGACGTTGTGGCGGCTCTCTCGGCGGCTGTACCGGTGAAAGTGCGGACGTTGCCTTCGAGGGCGTCAGCGCGGCGCTGAGCGTCTGTAGCGGACTTCTCCGTGTTTCCCAGACGTCGAAGGATTGCCTGGATGGAGTCTTCTAGTTGCTTGAATGCCATGGCGGTTCCTCCCTTACGGCATCTGTAGCAACATCGGGACGATGACACCGATGGTGAGGATGATCGAGCCGATACCAGCAATCCCGGACGCCACCGTGTACCACGGGGTCTTAGGTGCTTGGCGGGCCTTGAGTTCTGTCAGGTCGGTCTCAACCTTGCGCAATCTCTCGTCCATGGCGGTCAAGTGGGAAACCTTCTCTTCGATCCTGCCGAGAGCGACAGCAATCCCAGTGATGTCGATGTTGCCTGTATCGGGATTCATGTTCCGTCGTACCCGTCTGTGTGTTGTGCGGGGAAGACGTTCACCGTCTGCACCGTGGGCTTCTCGTCTTGGATGTTCAAGATTGCGAGGATGAGAGGCAGGATTACCGGTGCGGCCTCGGCTGGCATGAGCTTGAAGTAGATGAGCACGGGGACGGCGGCGATGCAGACGCCATAGATGTAGCGTCTGACAGTCGGGTTCAGAATCTTCTTCATGATGTTCCTTGGATCGGTTGTACGTTGAGGGTGACCATCCAGCGGTGCGGCGTGATGTCGTGCTGGAGGTTCACAATCTGGGAGTCGTAGTCCAGGCCTCGGTATCGAATGGCGATGCGCTGACCAACCTCCAGCCGCTTAGCAAGTTGAAGGCTCTCCTGTGCGTTCCATCGGATTTGCGATACTCGGGGCTGAGGGGTCTTGTACGCCTCTAGAAGGTCGTCTAGGCGGTCTTGGAAGCTCTCTGTGTACGGAGCCTCATCGAAGAGATTCACGGCCAGCGTGGAGCGGTAGACGCCGTATGTCATCTGGCTCGTTACGTCCTCCACAAGTAGCTCATCGTTCTCTTCCAGCCACTCGCCTTCTTCTTGAGTGACGCCGAAGTTGGTGGCTTCGATGCGGTTCACCGTGGAGCGGGTATCGAAGCCCGCCTGAATGTCCACGTAGCTCAGCGCGGAGGCGTCGGCCTCATCACTGAAGACGGCGGAGACCGGGAGGTACGCACCGGGGAGGCGGAAGCGAGTAACGCCGGTAGCGTCCACGTACCATGTCGCACCTACCGAGTTGCACGCTAGATCGAAGTGGTTGGCAAGGTTGGATTCGTAAACCGTGGAGCGGAGGCGCTGAGGAAAGTCAGTTGCCAACTCTTCTAGAAGGATGCCGGTGACGGCGATGGATTCCACCTGATCCTGAGCACCTGTGATGTTGAGGGCGTCGGCCAGCATGATCTTGATCACGGCTGTGGAGCCACTGGCGACGAACTCAAGTTCAGGAAGTTGGACCGTCTCAGATGCTCCAGAAATCTCTACCGTCGTTCCTAGGGTGCTTCCCACGGCCAGACGGTACGTGCGTCCCTGTGTAGCCGTAGGAGCGCCCGTGAAGCGTGCGGTGATGGTGGCGTTGAGACGGTAGGCCTTGCCGTCCGTGACGGCTACGGTCTTCTGCATTCCGAAGAGTCCAGCGCCCATGACAGCGGCACCGGTCGCCAGCGATTCCAGGAAGAGAGCCTGAGTGGAGTTCACTGTTCCACGGCGGATGCCTTGTGAAGTGAAGTAGCTGATGTTCGCTGGCTTCGTTCCTACTCGGCTCCATCCGTCCAGGTCACCCGCGCTGAGCACCAACATCGTGTTCTTGGATGTGGAGTAGGCGTTTACTCCACCGGCTGTCCGTGCGGCAACACGGGCATAGTAGAGCCGTCCACCGGGAAGGCCTGTGGCGGTCGCTGTGAGTACGTCGCCCACGTCGAAGTTCTGCACGTTCGCCGTAAAGCTCTCATTGGTCGATACCTGGAGGCGGTAGCCGATGAGACCCGTGGTTGTAGAAGGCGCGCTCCAGTTCGCTACAAGACCATCAGAGCCATTCTGAAGCCAGGTGTTGAGCGTCGGCGCGGGAAGGCCAACGTAGGTACTGATGACCGTGCTCCAGGCTCCCCAACCTACGGCGTTACGTCCCCGGCTACGGAAGTAGTAGGTGTTGCCGGGGAGGAGGTTCGTGAAGGTGGTGGTTCCGCCTGACGTAGCGGTCTGCACATTGGCGCTAAAGGCGGAGTTAGTGGCGGCTTGAGCTTGCCACTCGATGATCGAAGAGCCGCCCGTTCCATTGCTGGAGAAGCGGTAGCGCGCGGAAGTCGGCGTGACAGCATCGATTCCCAGCGGCGACGGAGCAGGAGGGACCGTGGCGCGGTATATCGTGACATATAGGGAGGCGGCACCGCCTAGACCTTGTGTACCTGTTGCTTGCTGGGAGAGGCTTACGGTCTGCGTACTCGTGACTGTGCGAGTGCCCAACAGGCGGCTTCCGAATCCTGCCGGAAGCGAGGTCTGACCGGGTGTGCCGTTGATCGCGAACCGGTACTCACCCACGTTCGTGATGGGGTCGCCACAGAGAACGTAAAAAGAGACTGTCGAGCCGTTGTCTACGATGCGAAGCGTTCCGGCATTTCCTACTTGCTTGTCAACCATTAGAACTCGTACCTCACAATCGGTGCACCTACAGCCGGAATCTCGACGGGGGCGTTGGCTGACGCCTCAAGGCGCTCAATACGGTCCTCGAAGGTCTCGTTTGTCTCGGCTCCCAGATCAACGCCGTAGCGCATCGTGGAGCCGTGAATCTGGACAGCATCAGCGACCGTGACCGTCACAGATGTGCGGCTCTTACCCGTTTCCTTGTTGAGGGGGTAGTTGGACTGGATGTGAGCTACGCGGCCAGTGAAGATCGGCTCTCGGGTTTCCGTGTCTGGCACGTGGTGAATCACCTGCACGTCATCCAACCAAAAGGCGTGAACCGCGCTTGGAGTGTCAGCGGGGTAGGACACATACAGGTGCGCCGTGGTCGTGCTCGATGCGGTGTATGTGTGGCTGAGCTTCACCCATCCGTCAGAAGTCGCATAGGTCGTCCAGTCGCCTGCCCATCCGTCAGAGATGAGAAGTTGAATGGAGTTCGTAGTGTTGCGGTCAGCCTTGATCCACGCGGAAAAGGTGTAGGAATGATCAGCGATAACGGAGAAGCTAGGGGACGTAACTGTCGCCGTTGTCGAACCAGACGGACGTACTGCCGTGGTCTTGAGGCTGTACGAACCAGTGTGTGTCTGATCGGCCTGGACGTTGGTTGTCACGGTCGCGCCCACTCCAGGCGTCCCCGGCGTCCATCCGGACATTCCGTCGTTGGTGACGGTCGTGAACGCATGTCGAACTAGACGCACGTCGTCATATCGGGTCCATCGTCCAGCGGTCGAAGAGTAGGACATGAGTTGGAGGACGTGGCTCGTTGCGGTCGCCGTGAAGGTGTAGCTCATCTCGGCCCACGAGTACGAATAGGACGGATCAGTTGTGCCGATGCCTTCAACGCCGATGGTGAACGCTCCAGCGCCCTCCGTCGCTTGACGGGCGTAGAAGGTGTAAGTGCGACCGATAGTCAGGCCCGTGACGGTTCGATGCGCGCGACCGGTTCCGCTCACCGCGTTCGTGACGCGGATTGAGTACGCAGAGCCGTCGTAGCCGACAGGATCAATCTGCACGGCGGCGTTGGGATTCTGAATAGCCCAACCGTTGAGGGTGCCGCTCTCGAAGTCCTCGGAGTAGACCGTGGAAGCGGGGTAGCTTGTCTCGGCGTAGTCCTCGAAGCCATAGGAATAGACCGTCTCGTCATAGCCGGGAATGTAGCCGTCACCGGCCACGGCCTGGATGATTTGTCCTGGCTCGATAGTTCCGCCGTCTAGCGGGTCTTCATCGTTGTGGAGCGTGAAGTTCATAAGCCCCACGTCGGTCTTGATACCTAGGCCGTCGCGGACGCCGCCACGGCGGATCGAGACGTTAGTAGCGTGATCAAGTCCGTTCGATACCCACGTTCCTTCAACCTCTTGCTTCCATGCGATGCGGGTGAGCTTCACGTCATCCCAAAGGGTGCTTGTTGCGGAGCCTCGGAGAAGGAATTCATGGCTTGTAGCGGTCGCCACGAAGGTCATGGTTCGCGTGGTCCAGGTCGTCACAGGCAAGGGCTTGAGGTTGCCGGAAGCGATGCCGGTGACACCAACGGCGGAGCTACTTCCGCTCTGACCTGTGTAGGACTTGGCCTCAAAGGTGTACGCGGCACCGGGAACTAGGCCGCTGATGACACGCCTAGCGATTCCATCGTCTGCCGAATTGTCAGACCCGGTGATGAGAACATGTAGCGTCTGATCGAGTCTCGATACGTTGTAGCCGGTCCAGCCGTCAGTGCTCGAAGTGAAGTTCTGTGTGTAGACAACAGAAGCGGGCTGATCGATGTAGGCCGGGATGTATCGGTGAAGATCGACCTTGCCGAAAAGGGGGCGCTCTGAGATAGCCATTACATTCGACCTCCCGCGCTCTCGTAGTCGCGGATGCTCTCAACGATCACGCGGCCTGTCTCGGCGTTGGCGTTGAGGGTGCTGACGTTCACGTTGTAGACAGGGGCGACAGGCACGCGACGACGCGCGGCCATGTGGTTATCACCGGCAAGACGTACCTCGGACGCGCTGAGCGTTCCGCTGAAGCCGTCAGAGACGCGGGCGGAGAGTCCGTCCATGGCTCCATCGACAAGGCGGAAGTTCTTGGTTATCCCCTGTGCGAGACCCTGGACGGTGTTCTTACCGAAGCCCATCATGAGTCGCGACGGGGACTTGATTCCAAGGAAGCTGAGGAAGCCACCGATAGCGTTCTTGGCGATGTTGAGCAGGGCGTTTCCTACCGAGCCAGCCGCCTGGAAGAGACCCTTGACCAGACCACCGATGAGGTTCACACCGGCACTGATCAACTGAGGTACGAGACCGATCAAGGTGCTGACCATCTTCGGAGCCAGACCGATGAGCGCCTGGATCAGTTGAGGAATGACCTTCGGAAGCGCCTGCACGAGACCCGTGAAGAGCTTCACTGCCGCATCGATGAGACGCGGGATCATGCTGATGATCGTGGTGACCAGCTTTGGGAGAAGATCAAGGATCGCGTTGAGGAGCAACGGAAGGATGATCGGTAGCGACTCGACTAGCGCCGTGAAGAGGTTGATAGCCGCATCCAAGATGCCGGGGAGCATTCCAAGAATGGACTCCACCAGCTTGGGGAGGAGTTCGATGATCGCCGTGATGAGCGGCGGAATGATGACCGGGATAGCTTCGACTAGAGCCGTGAACAACTGAGTAGCGGCATCAAGGATCATCGGCACCATGGATAGGAGAGACTCGATGAGGCCGGGGAGCATGGCGAGTAGCGCCGCGATCAACTGAGGCAGGACGACGGCGAGGGACTGGATGAGTCCGGTGAAGACCTGAACGCCGGCCTGAAGGATCATCGGTGCGCTGGACACCAGGAGATTCACGATGTCCATGACGAACGTGAGGATGCCTTGCACCAGGGCAGGGAGAATCTGGGGGAGAGCTTCACCGATTGCCTTGAACAGGGTGAGAGCAACCTGAAGCATCGAGTCTCGACCGCTGGCGATGGAAGCCAAGATCGGCTGGAGACCTCCACCGGCTAGCCAGCTAGCGGCGTTCTGAATCCCTGACTCAATGGCAGGTAGAAGACCCTGCATGATGGAGCCGAAGTTGATGGTGCTCGTGCCGTTGAGGATGTTGAAGATGAAGTCCGCGAAGGCGTTGCTGGCGGCAGTGAGGTTGCCGGTGAGCGCCTGGAAGGCGTCGCTCTCCTGGATGGTGTTCACCATGGAGCCAAGAGCCGCTGTGACGGCTGTAGCCGCTGGGAGGAGCGCTGTACCGAGAGTGGCGTAAAGGTTCTCCGTACCAGCGGCTAGCCTCTGCTGAGCACCTGCAAGGGTCGTACTCTCTCGGGCGAAGGCTCCCTGAGCATCAGCGGTCTGCTGTGTGAGGAGGGCAAGAGTGGCCTGAAGCTTGGCGTTTTTCTCGGCCTCACCGGATAGGCCGGATAGACCCATCTCGGCCATTTTCGCCTTGACAGCGGCCTCATTGATCGAGACTCCGTAACGCTCAATCGGATCACGCTCTCCACGGAGAAGCGACGACAGAGCGGAGACGGCATCAGAGGTAGAGCCACCGAACTGAGCGGCGAGGTCGGCACCAAGACCGATGAGGCTGTTGGTCTGCTTTCCAAGCTGATCCTGAGCCACACCCATGTTCTTCAACTGGGAGCCGAGCACGGTAGCAAGGCCCGCATACTCGCTCTTAGCCAGACCAAGAGAGGATGCGGCGGTGTTCGCCCATTGCTCCATCTGCTTGGAGTTGGACTTGAACACCGACTCCATCGCGCCCATGTTCTGCTCAAGCTGAGATGCGCTCTTGATCGCCTTGGTTCCGATTGCGATCATGGCGACGCCAGCGGCGGCACCTACAGCCGTAGCGATCTTGCCGAACTTGCTAAGACCGCTGGTTGAGTCTCCAAGAGCCTTGTTGAGACCCTTGGCGTTCGCCGTGATGCTGACGATTACTTGGTTCTTTGCCATGTGTCTCACTCCCTCCCGGAGTTCTCGAATTTGGTTCCCTCCCCTCACGAGACGCGAGAGGGGAGGGGATCGGTATCAGTGGCTTCTTGCCTTCTGACGGTTGCTTTCCCTCACGATTGCGTCTCTTTCGATGAGGGTTAGTTGGTCGTATTCACTGGGAAGGACGCCGAAGCTGATTAGGAAGAGTGCTTTTTCTTCTGCTCGGGCTTTACGGAGTTCTCTTTTCCCGCCTCTTCCTCGTCCTCCTCGTCATCGTTCAGGCCGATGATGTCGTTGGCCTCAGGAATGGTGAGAGCAAGAGCCGCATTCCAGGTGAACTTTGGTTCGCCGGATCGGCGCTTGATGACCATGGCGAGAGCGGCGAGCAACTTACCCATGGGTTGCTTCGTGTCTTCAAGCTCTGTGATGGAACGGCCAGAAAGCTCTTCGATGGTGGATACTTCACCAAGAGTTAGGTTGGATAGATCGATCATGATTGCGTCTCGGTTTCTCTGAATTACTTCAGGTTGTTTGTCTTCAAGATGTCGTCCACGCCTGTAGTAAGAGCGGTGATGACTTTCTCCTGTGAACGCTTGAGGGCGTCCGTGAGGAAGGGTTGAGGCTTATGGCCTCGGTGCGGGTCTCCGTAGTGGACCACACCGGCATATCCGCCACGCTTGGCGTATCCGGCACGGACCACAGCCTTTGTGCGTCCTCGACCAGCGCGGAGTGTTCCGGCTAGTTCGTGGGACTTGCTAGGAACCCTGGCGTGGGCAATGACGATCAGACCGAGGGAATGCATCAGGTCATTCATCTGATTCAGGTCAGCGCCAGCCGCGTTGAGCTTGGCGTTTAGCTCCCTGATTCCTGTGATGAGGACCGTTCCACCGGAGTGAAAGTCACTGCCCACGTTCGCCATGATTAGGGCGTGCCTTCGTCTAGGACCGGCTCTCCATCAATTTCGAACTCGAATTCGAAAGAGAAGGCGCTAGAGGTCGAAGTGGAAGCTTCTCCACCAATGGTTGGCTTTGCGCCGATGGTGAGAGTTCCGGTGAAGTGCGGCTCATCCTCGGTAGCGACGGCGTTACCGTGAGGAGCGATGGTGTAGGGAACAGAGGTCTCACCTGTGTTTTCCCAGACGTATCGCCAGAAGGATGTGGTCTTGGTGGACTGGATAGCCGAACCACGAAGGTAGAACTGGCGTCCGCCGCCGTTCTCAGCATCCTCGAATGTCACCGTGTCACTGTCAGCGGCTTCATTCTCGATGGTGTACGAAATAAGATCAGCGGACTGATCAGCGCCTGGCGAGCCAAGCGTAAGGACGGGCTTCTTGTTGCCCTTGATACGTGGGGAACCCATGTGTATCAACTCCTAATTGCTAAGGGTCACGTCAGACGTGACGATGAGTGGAATAGTGAGGGCTGAGCCGTTATTCACGTCCCAGTCCGTCGGCTGGCCGACGTATTCGACTAGCCAACCGTCTTCCTCCAGGAGGTCAACGGCGGCCTCAACCAATAGGTCTCCCTGATCGGTCTCGGACTGATTGCTTCCCTTCTGAACTGAAATCCAGACCTCTAGTCGCACTGTTCGTGAACCCATGGTTTGACCGGATTCCACATAGGGACTTCCGGCCAAGATGACCGCGCTAGGAAGAGCGGCCTTGGGAGGGAGGTAGGGATAGGTGTTCAGGTCCAGAGAGGAGAGAACTGTTGCTAGTTCTTGTCTGATGTCGCCTAGAACGCTCATGCGAACCCTCCCGGTAGGAAGGGGCGTAGGACTGTCTCAGCGGCGGTCATGGGATCGCGCGCTAGTCGGATTGGTGATCCATCGGCAGAAGTGAACTGAGAAATACCGGATGGGGCAGAGCGACGGTTGTAGAGTTCCGCGCCCACCGAGATAACGGCTGATTCATAGATCGCGTTAGGGACAGCGCCTTCTACAGGAGGCTCTGCATCGGCGTCTTCAACTCCAGCGCTACCGATTCGGTTGAGGACTAGAGCAGCGGCCTCAGCGACACACGACGCGATAAAGGCATCATCAATACCCCCGGTGCTGTATGCACCAGAGGTCACGTAATCCTTTAGCCTCTGCTCTAGTCCTTCAGCCATGATTAAGCGCCGAACTTGACCGGAACGATGAACTCAGGAACCTCAACGGCAATGGCTCCGTAGCGGTAGACGCTGAAGTCCTTGCTGAGGTTGATGATGTTCTCGTCCTGGAGCGAGACAAGAGCGCTGTCGTACTGGCGAATGGCGCGGCCATTCACGAATACGGCCTTGTCGCCAGTTGCACCGGCATCCAGGTACACAGGGAGACCGGCGAGGTTTCCGGTGAGGCCTGGGAGGTTCAGAGAACCGGAGGCGTTCTTCTCGTAGACGGTGAAGACGCGCTCACCCGAAACGGTGAGGCTACGGAGCTTCTTGAATACGGAAGCCGAGACCACAAGAGCCTCAGGGTTGGCGTCGATGCCGTCGAAGCGGATAGCCGCATCGATAAGGGCGTCTTCCCAGTTGCCAGCGGTACCAGCGGCGAGGGTTGCACCTAGCTGGAGGACACCAGCGTTGGCGGCGATTGCCTCACGGGCGGCGACAGCGGTGTTGAAGGCGCTCCGAAGCTCGGCCTTCTTGCGGGCACCAGCGGCGACAGCAAGAGCCTCTAGCGAACGGTTCAGGACGGGGAGCGTGGAGCGCTCGATTGCCTGGCGCGTTAGCTGGACGTAGCCACCGTAGGTCTTGACCGGAGCCGTCTTGGTCTCCAGCTCGACCTTTCCGTAAGCGAGGTCATCACCCTCAGCGGCCTGAGCCGTTACCTGAACGGTGTTGCTCTTCAACTGAGCGAACTCGATGGAGTTACCCGTAGCTGGGAGCGAGCCAGTGGCGAAGATGTCACTGAGGACACCACTCGTAGCATCGAAGATGCGGGTGAGGTCGCCTACCCATGCATCCTTGACAGGAGCATCAGCGGTCGTACCACCCGTGTAGGCGCGATGCTGATCCTCGGAGTACATGTACTCAAGGGAGCGCTGATAGGTCTCAATGGTGTCCTTGTCACCAGCGGCGAGCGCCTGGACAAATGCACCGGCAGAGCGATTGTCTACCTTCTCCTCAATTACAGGAGAGGCAGGAGTGAAAGTATCGAAGCGCCTCGAAAGGTCTTCGATGGAGCCGCGAACCTCTGCGAGGTCTTCGGCTGAAACATTAACTGCATCAGTCATGTTTCCTCCTCGGGGATTGGTGAGCGGTTCGCGCTCATTGGTTTCCTCTCGGATTGAGAGGACGGATGCGAGCGAATAAGCGGGGCGAGCCACGACGCTTACTTCTCGAAGTCGGGTAAGGGTGCGGACGATGACGCCGTTGTCATCTCGGTGCGTGAGGGGAGTGAAGCCAACGGAGAGCTTGTTGAGAGCACCGTTCTTCAACTGCTCATAGACGTTCTTGGCGAGGTCGGAGAGGGCGAGCTTGGCGCGGATGAAAAGACCCTCTGCACGGGTCTCAGCGGCCTCTACAACGCCGATAGGAGTCTTGTGTGAGTCGTAGAGCCATACGGTTCCATCAAGCTCCACAGAGCCACTTTCGAAGCGCTCTAGGAAGGACGTACCGTCAGCGTTTCGAATGGTTACCGTCTGATCCCACGGGACCGCGATTCCTTCTAGGAATCCTTCTTCGGCGGACTCTTCACGGAACTGGAGTTCAGCACTACGGACTTCTAGATCACTCATCGGACTCCTCCTCTGGCTTTGTGGTGTCGCCAGGGCCAGGAGCGGCCTGAGCATCCTTGAAGGCCTGTGCCTTCTCCTCAGCGGTCTTGAAGTCGGAATCCGGAGCCGGTGGAAGGTTCTCGATGTCGCGAACTTCGTTCACGGAGAGGAAGCCCGCCTGTAGCGCCTGAAGGTGCATCTGGTAGCGGGTGACGACATCAGGGCGGAGAAGCCCCTCGATGTTGAAGCGCACATCCGTACCGCGCGGCATGACCTCGGAGAATGCGTGCTCAATCTCGACCAAGTAGCGGGAGAGCGTGTACTTCACGTACTGTGCGTCGGCCTGAGCAACGTTGCTGTACGTCATGCTGGAGCCTTCAATAGCGGCCAGCATCATGTGTGCGGGGATACCGAACAGGCGAGCTACAGACGTGGTGTTGAACTGCTGTCCCTGGATGAACTGAGCATCCTCAGGGGAGAGGTAGACCGGGGTGTAAGTGAAGTCGCCGCCGAGTACGGCCACTCCTCGATAGCCACCCTGAGTCTCTGTCCAGCGCTTCTTAGCGGCCTCGGCCTGATCAGCGTTGAGCGGCATCTTGGCGGATAGGAGACCTGTAGGTACTCCTGACTCCGTGAACCAATGGGAGGCGTATTCGATTGTGTCTAGTGCGCCTCGAAGCTCTGCCTGAGCGGCCTGGATAGGGCCACGGCCACGGGCATCACCGGGAACTCTCATGTGGCTCAGGTGGCGAACCTCACCCTTGGTGTAGGGCTTCTCTCGGCTGGCGTGCTTGTAGCCGGTGACCGTTCCTTCTGAATCGACCTCGATAGTCACGTCTCGGGGATTGAGAACACGAAGACCAGTGACGCGGCCTTGGTTGTCTCGGAAGATTCTCCAGAACGCATTGCCATTGAGAACCAAGCTGAGGGTTGTTTGCTCGATGAAAGCCGGTCGGGTTAGCTCAGGGTCAGGACGTGACAGGAGAGAGGGGCGAGGATCGATCTTGTCGTCAGCCCGGTAAGCATCAAGAGTGAGTTGAATGATCGATGTGGCGATGATGTCAGCGGCGCGGAAGACGGCTGTGAGGCCTAGAGCATCACCTTCAGAAACATGATTCTTATTGGCATCACGCTTAGGAATGATGAGCGCGGTAGAAGGATCAGAAGGGGGAGCGGAATCGCCAGAGCGAGCCTCGACAGTATTAGTCTGAGGCTCAAGCTCTGGCCCTAGGAAGAAATCCTTCCACAATCCCATTCAGCGTCCTGACAATAGAAAGAATGTGCTCTTTCAATTGTCGAAGAATGGGCTATTAGTTTATTTTCGCTTTAGAACACCTGAACGGGATATTCCTGTACTTGTTCAAGCATTAGTGTTCCTAGTGCGGTAGCCATGACAGCATCGATTTCTACGCTGGAGTTGGCGCGGTCGATGCGGTACACATCACCCTTGTTCTTACGGATCGCTCTTGGCATCTGAAGATCAAGAAGAGGATCACCGGCATGAGTAATGTTGTCGGTCATCACGAATCTGTACAGAAGGGACGCGGCATTGATCGCATCAGTAGATGTTCCGATGTGAACCGGGTAGCCACGTCTCTTAAGCTCCATGAGCACCGGACGGAGCTTGTAGCCGTCTCCTGTGTACAGAGCCGGGGAGTGTGCCCACAGCGCCTCACAGAGCCGTACCAGGTGCTCCATCGTGGGATTGACCAGCCAAGCCACTAGCTCAGTGTGGTGATGCCCATCAGGGGTCTTCCGGTGCGCCGTGATGGTGGCGTAGGAGTCCTCAGGGGTCATGTCGATGGAGAAGACCAGAGGTCCGTACTCGGGCCACTCGTAGTCCTCACGACGCTGACGCGCCTTCCAGCGGTCGCCGGGGAGGTATGGGTTGAGGGACGCCACGAAGCGATTCAGTCGGTAGTGGATGAGGTCAGCTTCAGACTCTTCCCCTGAGGCCATGGAGCGGACAGCGGCAATCTCATCTTCGATCGGTCGTCTTCCTGCACCGATGGATGGATTGGCCGCCGAGAGGAACAGAGCCAGCTCTTGATCCTCCTCGGGGATGCGAGCTTCAGGAGCTTCCCAGATGAAGAATCCGAACCGTTCGCCCGCGTCCTCAGCACGCTTATACAGGGTGAGGAGAAGAGCGGACTCTTCATCCCCTGCCGTGGTGATGCCGAACACGAGCCCGTTGCTCTTGGCGGCGGTACCGTTCACCAGGTCCGTCCACAAAGACGGTGACGTGATGTGCAGCTCATCGATGATTCCGAGCGAGGTGGCGAGACCCTGGACAGCACCGGACTTCGAAGCCTTGATTTCGTACTTCGATCCCTTGCTGGACACAATGCCTCTCGTGTCCGTGGCCTTCTTGAAGCGCTTAGCTAGACGCCAATCAGCTTTGATGATTGCGAGGAGGCGGTCGTAGACGATGCGGGCCTGATCGGCGCTGGAGGCCAGACCGATGACCAGCGCGCCCTTCTCACGGAGCAAGCCGTACATGGCGAGGATCGCACCGATAACCGACTTGCCGTTCTGGCGTCCCACACTGACGAAGCACTCTCGGTAGCGGAGTTGACCGGCCTTAGGGTGTCCCTCGGGATAGACCTCCAGGACGTGGCGGATCAGTTGGCGTTGCCAGAGGTCCAGCACCATGGGGGAGCCGTCATCGTTGCGCCAGGTGAGGGTTACAAGCTGGAGTAGCCAATCCCCGTCAGAGGGGAAATCGACGCTCAGAGGGGCGCTGAAGCGTGCTGGAGGCCATTGCTCGACTACGGCTAGCGCGGGGGTCATGACAGCCACCTATTCAGGTGACCGATGAGCCAACTCATCCCTGGCTCCAGGATCGAGAAGAGAGCTTCCTTGAGGGCTTCTACGGCCTCTGTGAAGTCCTCAATTGGGGAGGATGTCATCTAGCTCGTCCCCTTCCTCTTGATTTGCTCCAGGACGCTTCTTCAGGAGTGCTCGATACGTCAAACCGAACTGCTGGAGGAGGGGAGGGTGAATCTTCTCGTCAAGAGCGTGAGCAAGCTTCTTCAAAGTGACCACAGCGGGGGAGTCCTCTTCGCTCAACCATGAAGCGGCTGACTCTAGGAACTCTTCAACAGAATCATGAAATGACTTTGCATCTGATTCGGACTTATCTTCGAACATTTTCAACCTGCTACAAGTAAAAGAGAGTTGGGGGCGGGGTCTACGTCGGCCCCTGCCAGAAAAGACCGGGGCGGCGAGACGATTAAAGGGAGGAGAGCCACCGGGGATTGAAACCGGAAACACGAGTGAGAAGGGTGTCTCCTCGTTTTGCATTGCATGGCTTACAAGAGGCAACGAGATTATCCATGGCATCCTTGCCACCCTTTGACTTAGGGATAATGTGGTCTGCTTCAGTAGCCTCATTGCCACAGTGCATACAGATGTAGTTGTCACGCTCTAGTACTGCTAGGCGTAGGGCATCCCACTTAGCGCCCTTGGATGAGTGAACGCTCATGAGGCTTCCTTAAGGGCTTGTCTGTATGCCCTGCCGTAATGGGCGGTACACAGACCCCTTGCATGGGCGGGCTTGTCGCACTCTGTGCAGGTGCCCTTGTCTGTACGGGGGCGTCCTCCAGGGGCTGGAATAAGAAGCGCTGGGGAGTATCCAGACCAATCGAACCGGTCTTCTCCCTTGTGAAGGGCGTCTCTGTGAGCATTGGCAAAGGCTGTTGCTTGAGGCTTGGAGAAGAACACTCCGAAGTTCTTGTTACAGCGTTCACAGCGCACTACGTGAGTGTGAGAGGAACTGTCCACCCAACACCAACCTGGAGGACGGGGATTCATGATTCAGTCATCCATGCGGAGAATAAGAGTGAGACGGTCCTTCTCTCGTGACCAGTCTTCGACTACATAGGACTTACCGTCGAGAGTGACTACGTATCCGAATACTTCTGGTGTTAGTTCAGTCATTGAGGTAGTCCTGGAGCACGAGTGTGGAGAACGTTCGAAGCTGAGTGAGAGCTTCCTTGATTCCCTCCACGTTGTCGGAGCGGAGAGCGGCGATGAGGTCCACATTGATCATGTGGAGCCACACGGCGGTTGAGGCGGAGTCAAGCTTTTCCATGAGCGATAGTCCTGATTGAATGAGAGGGTATTTCCCTCTGCCTTTACTATCGTCCATTGTGTGACAATTCGATCAGGATGTATCGGGGCATAAGAAAAGCCCTGATCGACAATGACCAGGGCTAGATTCTTGTTCTTCAGTTTGTGGGGCGTGGGATGTTCCAGTTGTCTATGCCAAGAAGGCGAAGAAGCGCCGTTGCTACTTCAAGCTTCCGAGCTAGCTGGAGACGTTCTTGATGGTACTTGAGGTCCGTGTGTAGCTCTTCCCACAGCTCGAACATGAGCCTGAATGTTGCGAGGTCAAGCGGAGCATCATGAACTTCGTTCCAGAGGCTGTCTTCTAGTGCTGTGTCTAGTTCGGTCAGCACTTCCACCATGTTCGAAGCCATGTTTTCTACTCTCAATCATTCTGTGCGGACTTTAGTTCTCTGATGCGTCGCCACGCTTCCGGCTTGCTGGCGTTGTCCCAGTCGGTCACAACCTCACCAAGAACCTGACGTTCCAAAGCCTTGCCGTAGTTCTTCTGTGAAGCTGTGGCTTGGGTGTCCTCGGTGCTGTCCAGAAGCTTCACTCTTTCTTCCAGTGCAACCTTGAGCTTAGGAATGATGTCCTGCGCCCATGCTTGATCCTTTGAGACAGCCCAGCGGAGGAACTCATCCTCTGAAGCGTCTCGGAGGATTCCAAGGTTGTCTCTGATCTGAATCTTTGGGTGAGTCTTCTTCACGAGGTCCAAGATGTAGCGAGCCTGATTCTCAGTTGTTGTAGCCAACATGATTGCTTCCGTTCTTCGATCCCATCCGTTGATGACCTCCAGCGTGGATCAGGTGCCGAAGGCTATTGAGACTATGAGACTGACAGAGGGCGTTAGCCCGGCTGTCATATGAGATAAGGAGATATTAGATATGCCCGTAGGGCATCCTCATACGTCTCTTATCTCCTTATCTCTTACATCGCTTGGGGTGATGGTCTCAATATCTCTCTCATATATAACTATCGTCCTGAATGAAGCCCGTCAAATGGCTTGTAAGGGATATCTGTTATGTTGTGTTATGTCTCTTCTTGAAAGGGTGTCGGGAGTTCCTTGGAAACACTGGCCTCATGTTACAACCTGGATGAGGGCTGTGAGTTTGAAGATTCTTTATAGCTGGGTATAGAAAAGCCCCGCTCAACCTTCGGAACGGAAACAACGAAGGGAGCGGGGCTTAGATGTTGGACAATCAACTATCTCATTATACACCACGGTATCGAACTCTCGCGCGTTGGATAGCGCTTCTTGAGACGTTGAGAGCCTGGGCTTGCTTAGTCTTAGACAGATGCTTGGTTCGCTGGAAGTCTTCAAGAGACACAGCCGGTGGTCTGCCTCCGAGAAGTGCATTACGTCGCAGCGCGGCAAGCTGTTTGTCGGAGAGCTTCTTGAGGGTGAAATTCGGTACTGGCTGTCTTCGAGGGATGCCGTACTTCTCGCGACGTTCCATGATCCTGTTAGCTTCTTCTGCAATGTGGATTGCATAGCCAGTGTCCCGAGCGAAAGCCTCACGGGCTTCCTCAACTCGGATAGCTAGATCATGCTTGTTCATATTTCCATTTTACTCGCCAATTGGGTTCAACTCGACTCGATCAAAGCCACGTCCGCCACGTTTAACAACGGGACGGTACCGGGAACGGATGAGGGCCTGCTTGGTCTCTAGCGGCACGTTGTCCCAGATGTCTCCAAACCGGGCTACCCATTCAAGAACTTGTTCTTTGGATATGAACTCTCCCAAGGCTTCGACTTCCTCGAAGAAGGTAGTGAGGTCGCCGGATTGGCCCGCGTCGGCCAGGAGGCGATCACGTTCGATGGTCAGCCGTTCCCTCTCGGCGTCCAGCATCTTGAGTTGCCCCTTGGCCTGAGCGTGAAGGCTCTTCAATTCCGGATCGAAGAGGGTCTGAGCCACATGGTCTGTTGCCTCACGGTTGGCCGCTAGAAGCCCGCTGAGCGCCTTGAGAGCGGCAGTATGGTCCTCACCCTCAGGAGACTTCAACCGACCTTCCTTGATGTCCAGGAGGATCAGCGACTCAATTTCGTCATCGACCACAGGAGCCGCTATGGATGAGTGTTGGCGCGTCTTGTCGTAGATCGTCTGTGAGCATTTGTAGTGCCGATAGACGTGACGGGGGCCACCCTTGCGCTGTGAGTAGCTGATGGTGCTATGCATGGGTGCGCCGCATTCGCACCGGAGGATGCCGCCCAAGAGCGTCTGTGCTCGCGCGCCCATGGGTGTACCCAGCTTCACCTTGGCTTTGAGCGCGTCAAGCTGATCCTCCGTGATGATCGGCTGAATCTGGCTCTCGGACACTCTGACGCCGTTGTGCATAAGTATTCCCGCGTTGCGTTCCCGGCTCAGCACGCGATGCACGGTGGTTGCGGTCCAGTATGGCCGCGCCTTCTTCTTGATCCCGTCACGGCCCATACGCTCGCGTCTCATGCCGTCTGTCAGTGCGCCCGCCTCGGTCCACTCCTTCGCTATCTGGATCAGGGATACCGTGCCCGCTAGGTACCGCTCGGTCGCGTCCCGGATCAGCCCGGCTTCGGACGGCCTCAGCGTGATTCCATCGACCTCATAGCCGAAAGACCGCGTACCCGCTTTCGGGATGCCCTTGAGGATGTCTGCGTTGATCTTGGCGCGAACACGGAGTGACGTGTTGGCCGACTCAGCCCGCGCCTGTTCGCTGACCATGATGATGATGAGACGACTGTTCGGAGTGGTTGAGTCCAGACGGTCTTGCAGGAAGAGGAGGCGACCGCCCACCTTCTCGACCTCATCCAAGATCAGCCCCACCTGACCGGCACCACGCCGGGAGAGCCTGTCGAGCTTCCACACTGCAAGGGTGCCGACCTCGCCCTTGGATACCGCCTTCACAGCGCTATCGAAGTCTTCTCGGGCTACATCCTTGTATCCACTTACAGAGTCTTTCCAGACCTTCCGAACGGTCTTGCCTTCGCTCTTGGCCCATTCGCGGAGGTCGGCTTCCTGACGTTCAAGCGCGTCCTTTCCGTCACGGTCTACGCTGAGCCGTAAGTAGAGGTCCACCCGGTCATCATTCATAGGTGGAACACTACCCCCGGCTGGGTGCTCGTGACACTGATGACGGCCGGGCTGGTGGTGCTGATCTGGGCGGTCGCAGGACCCGCGCTGACCGCGCTGTTCGAACAGGCGATCCAACGGGTGTCGGGGCTCTGACATGGCGGAGGGGCCCCGGTTCGCGGATGAGCGCGGTTCGAGCCCGGTGGAGTTCCTGCTGGTGGGAACGCTGCTCACGGCGCTCACACTCGCCGTCCTCCAACTCGCGCTCGCCGTCTACGTGCGAAACGTGGTCCACGATGCAGCCGTCGAAGGCGCGTATCACGCTGCTCTCGCCGACACGAGTCCGGCCGAAGGAGTCGAGCGCACCCGCGAGGTGATCACGCGTGCGATCGGCGCGGGATATGCCGAGGACATCCGGATCGGCACCTCGGGGCTCCCGGAGGAAGAAACCGTCGACGTGCGAGTGCGCTCGACCTTCCCACTGCTGGGTCTGATCGGAATCCCGTTCGCGATGGAGGTGGAGGCCCATGCACCCGTGGAGACGTTCGGTGGCCGGTGAGGAAGGATCAGCGGCGCTCGAGTTCATCGCGGTCGGCGTCATCCTCCTGGTGCCGATGGTCTACCTCGTGATCGCGCTCGGCGGCATCCAGGAGCAGACGCTCGGCGCAGAAGCGGCGGCGAGGCACATGGCGCGCGTCATCGCGCGGGCTCCGGACGCCGCATCCGCGACTGAACGCGGAGATGTGGTGCTCCGTGGGGTGATCGACGAGTACGGTCTGGATGCCGACGCGGTGGACGTGACGCTGACATGCACTCCGTCGGGCGTCGAATGCCCATCGTCGGGAGCGACCGTCTTCGTCACCGTCAGCACCCGGGTGCGGTTGCCCCTCGTGCCGGAGCTCTTCGGGCTCGACCGTTCCACCGCGGTCGCCGTCCAGGCCACTTCGGCGCAGAAGGTGTCGCGGCTGTGGGGTGCGCGATGACGCGCGCCGTCCGGTCAACGGACACAGCGGTGCCGGGGCAGGACGAGGGCAGCGTCCTCCTGCTGACGCTCGGCTACGTGCTCCTCGCGCTCGTGGTGATCTACGTCTGCGTCTGCGCGACGGATCTCTACATCGCGCAGAAGCGGCTGGACGCCCTCGCGGACTCGGCGGCGCTCGCCGGGGCGGATGGCTTCATCCTCGCGGTGACGGCCGACGGCGTTCGCGCCGAGTTGACGGATACCGGGGTCGAGGAGCAAGCGGCAGCCCTGGTCGAGGGGGTGCCGGGCGCGACGGACCTCGTCGCGGCGGGAACACCCGACGGGGTGTCGGCACGTGTGACGGTCGGCGTCGACTGGCGTCCGCCCTTGCTGTCGCCCTTCGTTCCGGACGGTGTGCGCCTGGAGTCCACGGCCACGAGCCGCACCGCCCTGTGGTGAGGCCGGGAGTGGATCGACTGCGGAGGGAGTCAGCCGTCGTTCGGTTCGGCTCCGGGCTCCGGGCGCGATCTGGGTATGAACTTCGGGATCCACCGCAGGAATCCGGCTGCTCCGACGAGGCCGATGACGCCCATCGCGGCGGCCGCGAAGGGGAGCGCCGAGAAAGCGGTGATCGCCGACACCAGCAGCGGCGCGATCGCACCTCCGGCGTCGGTGAGCGTGCGCCAGGATCCGAGGAAGGCGGCGGGCTCGCGCTTCGGGGCGACATCCGCACCGAGGGTGAGCAGGATCCCGCTCGACAGGCCGTTGCCGACGCCGAGCACCGCGGCGAACATCCCGAACCACAGCACCGCCGCATCGAGCTCGTGCGTGAACGACAGTGCAAGGAAGCCGGCGCCCATGAGCACCATCGCGGGCATCGCCGCCCACAGTCGTCCGAATCGGTCCATCACCTGCCCACTGGCGTAGAAGAGCGCGAAGTCGATCGCCCCGGAGACGCCGACCACGAGGGCGATCGTCGAGGCGTCCAGCCCCAGGGAGAGCCCCCACAGCGGGAGGACGACCTGCCGGGCGGAGCGCACCGCCGACAGCGACGCCGCGGCGAGTCCGAGACGGCCGAGCACCGCGCGCTGTCGCCACATGGTCTGGAAGATGCCCGTGCGCTCGACGGTCGGGATGGATCCGCTCACCGCCTCGCCGGAGTCCTCCATGTAGCGCTCGGCCGGGCTGAGCGGAGCGGGCGGTGTCGTCTTTTCCGGATCGGGGCCGAAGAGCACGAGAAGCACCATCACCACGAGGCAGCCCAGGAAGAACCAGATCGCGGCGCTCTCGGTGCCGAACAGCTGCAGGAGACCCGCTGCCACGAACGGGCCGATGAAGATGCCGAGGCGGAAGCTGCCGCCGAGCAACGAGAGCGAGCGCGCGCGGAAGGCGACCGGAACCCTGGTCGTCATGAACGCGTGACGCGCCAGCCCGAAGGCGGCCGCGCACACGCCCAGGACGAACACCGAGGCCGCCAGCACGCCGAGCGTCGGGGCGAAGACCATTCCCACGGCCGACAGGATCGCGATCACGCCGGCGATCACCATCGTGAACCGCTCGCCGATCCGCCCGACCGCCCATCCGGCGGGGAGGTTTCCGCAGAGCTGGCCGATGACGAGCGCGGAGGCGACGAGGGCCGCGAAAGCGACGTCGGCGCCCATGGCGGCTGCCAGTACCGGGATGAGCGGGATCACGGCGCCCTCGCCGAGGGCGAAGAGGACCGTCGGCAGATACACCATCGTTCCGAACTGCCGAAGGACCGTCGATGCACTGCTCACGCCCTCACGCTACTCCCCGCAGGGAGGTGCTCCTGGACCCGGTCCCCGCGTGGGCAGACGGCACGTTAGGCTGAGGTGTCATGCTCGAACTAGATCTCTCCGCCGAAATCCAGGCGCTCAGGCACACCTTCGGCGACATCAGCGAGGTCGTCGATGTCTCCCGTCTCCGCGACGACATCGCGCGTCTCAGCGAAGAGGCCGGTGCTCCCGACCTCTGGGACGACACCGACAACGCGCAGAAGGTGACCAGCGCGCTCAGCCACCGTCAGTCCGAGCTCGCCCGCATCACCGGCATCGCGCAGCGCCTCGACGACCTCGAGGTGCTCGTGGGTCTCGCCAACGAGATGGATGACGAGGATTCCGCGCAGGAGGCGCGCACCGAGCTCGCGGCACTCACCGACCTGATCAACCAGCTCGAGGTGCAGACGCTCCTCGACGGCGAGTACGACGACCGGGCAGCGATCATCACGATCCGCTCCGGCGCGGGTGGCGACGACGCCACTGACTTCGCCGAGATGCTGATGCGCATGTACCTGCGCTGGGCAGAGCGCCACAAGTACCCCGTCAAGGTGATGGACACCTCGTACGCGGAGGGTGCGGGCATCAAGTCCGCCACCTTCGAGATCGATGCGCCCTACGCCTTCGGAACCATCTCGGTCGAAGCCGGCACGCACCGCCTCGCGCGTATCAGTCCGTTCGGATCCGCCGACAAGCGCCAGACGTCGTTCGCCGCGGTCGAGGTCATCCCGCTCATGGAGGAGGCGACCGAGGTCGACATCCCCGAGAGCGACATCCGTGTCGACGTCTTCCGCTCGTCCGGCCCCGGCGGACAGTCGGTCAACACGACCGACTCCGCGGTGCGCCTCACCCACCTTCCGACCGGCATCGTCGTGTCGATGCAGAACGAGAAGTCGCAGATCCAGAACCGGGCAGCCGCCATGCGCGTGCTGCAGACGCGGCTCCTGCTGCTCCAGAAGGAGCAGGAAGCAGCGAAGAAGAAGGAACTCGCCGGCAACATCACCGCGAGCTGGGGTGACCAGATGCGCTCCTACTTCCTCTACGGACAGCAGCTGGTGAAAGACCTCCGCACTGGCCAGGAGTCCGGGAACCCGGCCGCCGTGTTCGACGGCGATCTCGATGACTTCATCTCGGCGGGAATCCGCTGGCGCAAGCGCAAGATCGAGGACTGAGACAAGAAGGGCCCCGGGAGTGATCCCGGGGCCCTTCTTCTTGTCTCAGCGACAGCGCAGGAGTCAGTATGCGGCATCTTTCAGCGTGCCGGTCACGTCCTCATAGCTGTAGAGGATGCAATGCACGGTGCGGTCGTCGCCACGGACCCAGGACGACTCCGTCGGCTGATACGTGTAGTAGTCGAGAACCGAATCCATGTAGGACGTGCCCACGTAGGCTTCGAATTCCGACAGGCAGCCATCCCATGCCTGGTCTTGGAGGGCGCCGTCACCGGGGAACTCCTCGCCTTCGAGGTCGTAGATGAAGAAGACCTCGTCCGTGTGGGGGTCGGCGCAGGGCACCACGGGGAGTTCGTAGATGTTCCCCTCTTCGTCGGAGTAGTCGACGAACGGCAGGCAGTCGCCCACGCGGAGATCGGCGAAGCTCACCATCTCGGCACCCTCGATGGCGCTCGAATCGTCGTCCGTCGAGGGGCGCTCGCCCGGGGCTCCGCTCGGGGAACCGGCTCCTCCCGCTACGGACGCGACTCCCAGCAGGACGAGCGACACGGCGACCGCGAGGACGGCACCGATCGCCGCCACCACCATCCCGGTGATGCCCGGCCACTTCCGGCCCCGCAGGAAGAGCGAGACGAGCGACAGGATGAATCCGATGGCGAGCAGGCTCCAGCCCGCGATCGCGATCACGGGGACGCAGGCGCCGATCACGCCGACGACCACCGTCACCAGGCCGATGATGCCGAGCACCGGCGTCCCGGTCGCGGCAGGGGGAGCGGCCGGGACCGCCCACGGATCACCGACGACGCCGGAAGCGCCCGGATAGCCGGTCATGGTCGGGCCCGCGACGGGTGTCGGATCCGCAGGCGCCATCATGTACGGCGGAGCGAACGGAGCAGGTTCCGGTGTGGCGGGGACGGGATCACCTTCGGGAGCAGGCTCGGGAGCGGGAGCGGGAGCGGGCTCGGCGGGCCGCGGGGGAGCGGCCACGACGTGCTCGGTCCATTGCTGTCCGTCCCACCACCGCTGGTTCCCCGAACCGTCGTCGTACCACCCCGCAGGCGTAGTCATCTCGCGCTCCCGCTGTCGTGGTGTCTCAGGAGACGAAGCAGGCGGTGATGGCCTCGGTGTCCCCGAGGACCTCGGCCAGACCGTTGATCGCGTCGAGATCCGTCAGAGTGCCGTCGCTCTCGGCGATCGCACGCAGCGTGGCGTTGTCGAGATCGGAGACGACGAGCAGGTCGGCGAGGCACAGGACCTGCTCCTCGGTGTACCCCTCGGTGCCGTCCAGCGTGAGAATCGCCGTCAGTCCTGCGGCCACCTCGGACGTGGTCGGGCGGGTGCCGTCGTCGGCACCGTCCGTCTCGCCCGGGTCGGTCGTCTCGCTCGACGGGAAGGTGCTCGGGAGGTTGTCGAGCTCTTCGCTCGCCGTCTGCGCGACCGCGAAGACGAACACGAAGAACATCACGACGCCGATGATCGTGCCGACGACGGCGAGGATCAGGCCCGCGATGCCGGGCCACTTCTTGCCCTTCAGGAACAGCGAGATCAGCGAGACGATGAAGCCGGCACCGAGCAGGATGAACCCGAAGAATCCGATCACGGGGATGAAGGCGAGGATCGTTCCGATGGCGGCGAGGCCGAGGCCGACGAGTCCGAGGATCGAGATCTTCTTCGGAGCGTCTTGGCCGGGCTGAGCGTACGGCGAAGCGGCGGGGTGGCCCGACGGCGACGTCGTGTACCCCGCAGGGTAAGTCGGGGCGGAACCCGGGTAACCGGCGGCCGGCTGAGCCGGGGAGCCGTATTCCGGAACATCGGCGGCGGGGGCTTCGGAGGCGGGGACCTCGGGGGCTGGCACCTCTGCGGCTGACGGAGTCTCAGCTGCGGCGGGGGCATCGGGCTCGACCGAGGCCGCGGCCTCGGGAGCGAAGTGCTCGGTCCACTGCTGGCCGTCCCACCAGCGCTGGCGTCCGGATCCGTCGTCGTACCAGCCTGCTGGTGTCGTGGTCATGATTCCCCCTCGATGAATGCGATCGCTCCCTGGTGCGGCGACCCCTTCATGTATAGCAGTGGGCGGTGACCGGGGTGAGGCCTCCGGATGGGGAATAGTCCCCATTTCGTGCGCACAGGGACACGCTGTGCGGGGTGTCGCTCGCGACCAGCCGGAGGGGCGCGCTTAGGCTCGAACCGCCATGATTCGGTTCGAGAACGTCACCAAGCGCTACAGAGGGACGACGAAGCCCGCTCTCTCCGGTGTCGACTTCGAAGTGCAGCGCGGAGAGTTCGTCTTCCTCGTCGGTGCCTCGGGGTCCGGGAAATCCTCCTGTCTGCGCCTCATCCTGCGTGAAGACGTGCCGACCTCGGGCCGCGTCGCGGTCCTCGGCCGGGATCTCCGCTCGCTCGCCAACCGCAAGGTGCCGTACTTCCGGCGCCACATCGGCTCGGTGTTCCAGGACTTCCGCCTCCTCCCTTCGAAGACCGTGTATCAGAACGTGGCTTTCACGCTGCAGGTCACCGGATCCTCTCGAGGCTTCATCCAGCAGGCCGTACCGGAGGCACTCGCTCTCGTCGGACTCGACGGCAAGCAGAAGCGCATGCCGCACGAGCTGTCCGGTGGGGAGCAGCAGCGCGTCGCGATCGCCCGCGCTCTGGTGAACCGCCCCCAGGTGCTCCTGGCGGACGAGCCCACCGGCAATCTCGACCCCGCGACCTCCGTCGACATCATGCAGCTCCTCGCCCGCATCAACGCGGGAGGGACCACCGTGCTGATGGCCACGCACGAGGCCGGCTTCGTCGACCAGATGCAGCGTCGCGTGATCGAGTTGCGCGACGGGGAGATGGTGCGCGACGAGGTGCACGGCGGCTACGGCGACACCTCGAACATCCCGCGACTCGCGCCGGAGGAGGTGCGGGGAGAGTTTCAAGCGTTTGGTACGAAGGTTCCTGGCGTGCAGATTTGCGAGCATCTTCCGAAGCTGGCTCAGCAAACCGACCGATGGGCACTCGTGCGGTCGCTGGCTCATCCCGAACACAATCATTTGCTGGCGACCCACGTCGCATTGACGGGGCGACCAACGCCCATTCCGCGCGG
>WPCJ01082575.1_pt1 | contig 27321 bp, 26 predicted proteins | sample 5399831 | NCBI WGS metagenome assembly WPCJ01 (sample SAMN12869470, study PRJNA574797) | sludge metagenome | isolation source: wastewater treatment of pH10 | place: China:Beijing | collected 2019-05-20 | reverse complement strand
GGCCTTCTGTTCGCCCTCGGCAGCGGGTGGCGCCGCCTGTGCGAGCAGGATCGGCGCATCGCCATTCGATGCATGAGACGCAGTGACTGCAATCTGCGTCACACCGAACGCAGTCGTCGCCAGCAGGACGAGACGAAGTTTTGTCATGATGAGCTTGAGCCCCTCGCTTAAGAATACGTCGACAAGAAATCTGTCGGCCGAACAAATCGGCAGATCGATGAACGAATAAGCATGGGGCCGGAATGTGGCGGCCCGCAAAGCCACAGTCGTATTTATTTCACGCAGGATAACGGCCTGAGCGCGCATTGTTCATGCCGCGTTCAGACCGTTTGTTTAGTAGCCGGATTACATCGCCGTGGGCGGCTGCTGTCGCGGCGCCTCATCCGGATTCGGCATCGGAATATCCGCCGGCAGATCGCCGGGCAACTCATCCGGCCGCGAAGGCTCGCCGGGCTCCCGCACGGGTGGGGGCACTTCCGGCCGTGGATTTCCAGGCGGACTTTCCTGCGGCGGCTCGGACGGCTTGCCCGGCGAGAGCGGAGGATACTCGACAGGCTTGTTGCCGGGTCCAGCACGGGTCATCAGATCGCGACCTTGCGATTGGTGCCGATATCCGGACGCGAGCCCGTCATCGCCGCAGTCGCCATCTTGACGTAGCTGATGACAGTGCCTGGCGAGTCCCAGAATTCAGCTTCTTCAGGCGTGAACTTCAGCACGCGAATATTCGGATCGTCGGCATTGTCCCACCAAGCTTTCGCTGCGGTCGTGAACAACTCCTTGATCTTGGCGCGATCGTCGGAGACCGACACCGTGCCGCTCACGGAGACGTATTTCTGTTCACCCGCATCGGCGAAGGACAGATTGACGTTGGGATTCTGCCTGATCTCGTCGTCCTTGTGCCGCCTTGCATCGCTGAGGAAGTAGACCGCGTCCGCAGCGCGATCGACGTAGGCAGCCATCGGGCGGGCGCGGAGCTTGTCGCCATCGTGGGTCACCAGCATGGCGAAGCCGATCTTTGTCATCAGTTCCCAGGCACGTTCGGTATCGCGAGTATTGTCATTGGCCATATGCGTACTCCTTTGCGAGGTAACGGACGCGCGCAGGCGATGTTCCGTACGACTGCGGTCACCGGATTTGACAGCGGATCGGGAACCACCCATCAAGGCGCATTCGCGCCATCACGCGCCTGGGGGAAATTCGATGCCGTTTGCCTATTGGAGCATTCTGATTGCCGCTCTGCTGCCATTGATCATCGCCGGCTACGCCAAATCCGGATCGCGTGACAACAACACGCCGCGCGACAGCGCAGAAGATCTCACCGGCGCCAAGCGCCGCGCTTATGCGGCGCATCAGAATGCATTCGAGAGCTTTCCGTTTTATGCCGCCGCGGTGCTCGGCGCGCTGACTTTCGGTGCATCAGCGAAAACCGTCGGCGTGCTGGCTGCCGTCTATCTCGTGTTCCGCATCGCCCATGCGCTGCTTTACATCGCCGATAAACCGACGCCGCGCTCGCTGGCCTATGCCGGCGGCTTCTTCACCAATATCGCGATCTTCGCGCTGCCGGTGCTGCAGATTAATTTCATCTGATCTTCGTCAGGCCGCACTGTTCGCCGGCTTGCGATGGCGCAGGAAACGCCCGAGCAGACGGCGTTTCCCCTGACGCGGAATCAGATCGATATCGCTGACCAGCTTGGCTCCGCCCTTGCGGCGCTCCAGCACGATCTTGCGGCTGTGGAAGGCCTCCAGCTCGGCCCGATGCGCCACGCTGACCACCGTGGCGTTCGGCATCTCCTTGGTCAGCAGCTCCATCATGCTGTCCTGGCTCTTCTCGTCGAGCGCCGAAGTCGCTTCGTCCAGCACGATGATATCGGGATTGTGCAGGAACAGCCGCGCGAAAGCGAGGCGCTGCTTCTCGCCGCCTGACAGCGTCTGGTCCCACGGCGCCTCCTCCTCGATCTTCTCCTTGAGATGCGCAAGACCGACCTTGTCGAGCGCCTCCCCGATCTGGTCGACGCTCCAGTCCTCTTCCGCAGCGGGATAGGCCGCTGCGCGGCGCAGCGTACCCGATGGCACATAGGGTTTTTGCGGCAGCATGAAGAGCCGGCGATCCGGATGGAAATTGACGCTGCCACCGCCCCATGGCCACAGGCCGGCAATGGCGCGCACCAGCGTACTCTTGCCGGTGCCGGACTCGCCGGCGACGAGCAGGCGCTCGCCAGGCTCGATCTTGACCTCGGTGTCGCCGACCACGGCGGTGCCGTCATCCAGCGTCACCGACAGATCGTGCAGGCCAAGCATCGTCTCGTCCGACGTCTCGCCGCGCTTGATGCGGCCGATGCCGTCACCGAGCTCCGCGCGCTCGAGGCCGTCGAGCGACATCATCAACGAGGCGATACGGCGCGCGCAGGCATTCCAGTCCGCGAGCCGCGGATAATTGTCTACCAGCCAACCGAACGCACTCTGCACGATAGTGAAGGCAGAGGCTGCCTGCATCACCTGGCCGAGTGACATGCTGCCTTCGAGAAATTTCGGCGCGCAGAGCAGCAGCGGGACTACGGGCGCGATCAGGCTGGAGCCCTGCGACACCAGCGTGGTGCGCATGTATTGACCCGCGAGCCGGGTCCATTGCTTGAGGACATTGGCAAAGGCCTTATCGATGCCCCCGCGCTCCTCCTCCTCGCCGCCGAGCAGCGCGATGCTCTCGCCATTCTCGCGCACGCGGGTGAGCGCGTAGCGATATTCCGCCTCGGCCTGGTTCTTGTCTTCGGAAATGCCGACAAAGCGACGGCCGATCGCCATGATCGAGCCGGAGGCGATGGCCGCATAGAGGATCGCCGCGATGACGAGAAAGCCGGGAATGGTGACCACGCTGCCGCCGACCGACAGCGTCAGTGCGCCGCCGATGGTCCACAGCACGACGATGAATGTAGCGGCTGACAGCAATGCCGCGGTGACACCGGAAATGAAATCCACCGGCGAGTCCGTCGCGATGCGGAGATCCTCGGCGATGCGATATTCCGGATTCTTGTGATCGCCGCCGACCAGATTGAGCTGGTAGTAGCGGCCATTCTTGAGCCAGCGCGAGATCACCGCATGAGTTAACCACGCGCGCCAGCGGCGCTGGATGCTCATGCGCGCGAACACCTGCCCGACACCTAGCAACACGCTGCCAATCGCGAGCGGGAAAAACACGCCCGTGAGATGAAAGACGGTTGCCGCATCGCGCTTCTCGATGGCGTCGAAGATCGAGCGATTCCAGACATTGATGCCGTACTGGAATGCGACATTGGCAACAATCATCACGAGCAGACCGATCGAGAAGGCCCAGGCGAGCTTGTCGCCGGCCTTGCCCCAGAAGCCGCGCGCGCTGATCCAGAAACGCGTCAGCAGATAGTCCTTCCGGGCCTGCTCGACTTCTTCCGGCGACAGCTCCGGATCGGGCTCGACCACTTCGGGTGGCGGTGGCTCGATCTTGTCGCCGGCCTCGTCCGTCAGCGGAACGATCGGGCCTTGATGGGCGGCGCCTTTCGGCTTGGTGGCGTTAACACTTGGGTGACCCGCAGGCTTGCTCATGGCGCGATAACGCCAAGGCAATCATGGGGTTCCCTTAGGTTCCGCGAATCTCAGGCGGTTTCGCGCCGGGCCTTGCGCCAGTTGCCGGCCTTGGCCAGGACGCGCGAAAGCTGCTCAATGGAGTAGGGTTTCTGCAGCAACTCGAAGCCGAACGTGCCGTTCTCTGCCAGCACATGGCTGTAGCCCGAAGTGAGCACGACGGGCAGGTCGGGATAAAGCTTGCGTATCTGCTGCGCGAGTTCGATGCCGCTGATGCCGGGCATCACCACATCGGAGAATACGACGTCGTAACGGCCGGCATGACTCTTGAGCTCGTCCAGCGCTTCCGCAGCGCTATGCCTGAGTTCAGTCGCATAGCCGAGCTCGCGCAGCGCGTCGGTGGCGAAGGTGCCGACATCGCGATTGTCCTCGACCACCAGCACCGATAGTCCATAGCCATCGACCAGCGGCGTTTCGCTCAACGACAACGCTGGCGACACACTGCTCGCGACCCGTGGCAGATAGAGCGTGAAGACGCTGCCCTTGCCGACTTCGCTGACCACCACGACCTCGCCACCGGACTGCTTGGCGAAGCCGAACACCTGCGACAGACCGAGACCCGTCCCCTGTCCGACTTCCTTGGTGGTGAAGAACGGTTCGAAAATGCGCTCGAACTGATCGGCAGGAATGCCGCAGCCGGAATCCGCGATCGCGACCGCGACATAACCGTCCTTGCGCGGCATCGTCGCCGAAGGGAGCCATTCACTCGCCGTGACGCTGATGGCGAGACGGCCTTCGCCCTTCATCGCATCGCGGGCATTGACGGCGATGTTGATCAGCGCCGTCTCGAACTGACCGAGATCGGCGTCCACATAGAGCGGCTTGTCCGAAAGATGCGTGACGATCTCGACGGGTGCTCCGGTCAGCGTGCCGATGATATCCGTTACTGAACTCACGCATTGGCCGACATCGAACACTTCCGGCTTCAGGGTCTGCCGGCGCGCAAAAGCGAGCAATTGGGCGGTGAGCTTCGCCGCACGGGTCACCGTATCGGAGATCGCAGCGATGTAGCGGGCACGGCGCTCTGGAGCGAGATCGGGCCGCTGCAAGAGATCGACGGACGAGCGGATCACCGTCAGCAGATTGTTGAAGTCATGGGCGACACCGCCGGTCAATTGCCCCAGCGCTTCGAGACGCTGGCCATGTTTCAGCGCTTCTTCGGCTTCGCGCCGCTTCGTCGCTTCGAAGTTCAGCCGGCGCGTGCGGCGCAGAGCGAACAGCAGCAATCCGAACAGCAGGGCTGTGGCGGGAATGCCGAAGATCAAATGATAGCTGATGGCCTTCAGCCAGCGATCGCGAATGGCCGAGGTTTCCAGGCCGGCCGAGACATAAACCGGATAGCCCGCGAGCCGCCGATAACCGATGCGGCGCTCGATATTGTCGCCGGGCGCCTGGATGGTGACGAGACTGCCATCCGGATTTGCCGACAACACCCGCCCCACCGGTCCCTTGGGATCGAGCCGTGCGGCTCGGTCGAGATGGGGATAGCGCGCGAGAATCGATCCATCGGTCAGCCCAAGGGCGAAGAAGCTGCCCGGTGCGCGGCCGATGCGCGCATAGAATTTCTCGAAATATTCCGGCAGGACCGACGCCTGCACGACACCGGTAAAGCTCCCGTCAGTGCTGTTGCGACGGCGGCTGACGCCGAAAAACGGCGCGCCCTGATAAGGAGGCCGCGGCAACATGTTGGCGCCGATGAAGGTGCCGACATCGCCGGCCACGTGCGCTTTGTAGTAATCGCGATCGGAGAAATCGATGTGAGGCAGCGTGAGATGCAGGCTGTTGACGAGCGCGCGGCCCTTGTCGTCGAACACCCAGGCCGATTTGAGCTGCGGCAATGCATCGGTGAGCTGCTTGAGCCGCGCCGACATCGCATCCGCATTGGCGCGCAGCTCGTCATTCGAGCGATCGCGCACGATCTCGTTGATCTCCGACAGGCTTCGATCGATGGTCTCGAACACCTTCAATGCGTGCTCATGCGCGACATCGAGCGTCCGCTCGATCTCGCGATCGGCGATGTCGTTAGTGGAGAACCAGGAATTGGTTGCGGCAAAGGCGAATAGCGCAACGGGGAAGGCCAGGGATGCGGCCATCATCCACTGCAGCATTCTCAGAGAATTGTGCTGTTCTGTCTTCACAGTCCTGCCCGCTTCGCACCAGTCTAGCGCATACAGCGGGATCGACCAACCCTGCGCCGCGGCGGGAACTTTCCCGAACGTGACGCTATCTAAAAGAGATTTACGCTAGCCGGCGTTCATCTGCGAGCGGAAGGCCCAGCGGGTGGAGCGCTGCTCGATCCAGGCGAACACCGCATACATCAGCACGCCTTCGAAGGCGAGCAACAGCAACGCAGCATAGACATTCGCCATGCGGAAACTGGCGCCTTCCTGTGCGATCAGAAAACCGAGACCGGCATTGGCGCCAAGGGTTTCAGAAACGACAGTCCCGACAAAGGCCAGCGTGATCGCGACTTTCAGCGAACCGAAGAAATAAGGCAACGCGCGGGGAATGCCGACCTTCAGCATGATATCGAGCTTGCCGGCGCCGAGCGCGCGCAGCACGTCCTCGAGTTCCGGCTCTGTGGTGGCAAGACCGGTGGCGATGTTGACGACGATCGGGAAGAACGAGATCAGGAAAGCGGTGACAATGGCCGGCACTTCGCCGATGCCGAACCACAGGATCAGCAACGGCACGATGGCAACTTTCGGGATGGTGTTGAAGCCGATCATGACGGGATAGAGCCCGCGATAGATCGCCCGCGACCAGCCGACCACGAGGCCGAGTATAACGCCGAATATCACGGCCAGCGCGAAGCCGACCATGGTGACCCACAGCGTCACCCAGGAATGATAGAGGAACACCTTCCATAGCTTGAACATCGCCGCAAAGGCCGCCGAGGGCGGCTGCAGCACCGATGGGTTGATCTTGAAGGCGGCGCAGGCGCCCTCCCAGATCAGGAAGATCGCGACGGTGAACATCCACGGCGCGAGTTTCTCGACGAGACGCGGCATCATGACTTGCGCACCTCCGCGATCTTCAGGCGCAGCTCATGCACGATGTCGCCGAATTCCTTGTCATAGGTGACTTCGAGATCGCGCGGGCGCGCAAAGCCGACCGGCTTGATCTGCACGATGTGGCCGGGACGTGCACTCATGACGTAAATATTGTCGGCGAGGAACGCGGCCTCACGCAGGTCATGCGTGACCAGGATGACCGTGAAGCCAAGGCGCTGCCAGAGATCGCGCAGCACGCACCAGAGTTCTTCGCGGGTGAAGGCGTCCAGCGCCGCGAACGGCTCGTCGAGCATCAACAGCGCCGGCTCATGGATCAGCGAGCGGCAGAGCGAGACACGCTGCTGCATGCCGCCGGAAAGCTCCCACGGATAGCGATCGCCAAAGCCAGCGAGCCCGACGGTGGCGAGCAGCTGCTCGGCCTTGGCGCGGAATTCAACTTTCTTCGACCGAAACTGCGAGCGATAGGGTTCGACGATTTCCAGCGGCAGCAGGACATTGTCGACCACCTTCCGCCACGGCAGCAGATTGGCGTGCTGAAACGCCATGCCGGCCATCTTGACCGGACCTTTCACTTCCTTGCCGTCGATGGCGATGGTGCCGGCTGTCGGCTTGTGCAGGCCGGTGACCAGCCGCATCAAGGTGGATTTGCCGCAACCGGACGGGCCGACCACGGCAGCGAATTCGCCGCGCCCGACCTTCAGGGTCGTGTTCTGAAGCGCAGTGATGTCGCCGGACGCACCGCGATAGTTCAGCGTCACGTTCTCGATGTCGACAAAAGAATTCATAGGCCCGAAACGTCCGAAGCTCAGAACTTGCGCTGATCGAGAGGCGGCAGATAGTCCGCGGTGAAAAGATCCGTCGGCTTCGGCTTGGGGTTCTTGAACTCATAGGTCACGGCAATCTGATCGATCGCATCCGACATGCGCTTGCTGTCGATATCGCCGATGCCGTTTTCCTTCACCCAGGGCGTCACGAAATTGTCCTTCAGCGACATCTTCAGACGTGCGAGTTCGACCTTCTCGTCGGCGGTCTCATTGCGCTTCATCACCGATTTGATGGCGGATTCAGGGTCCCTGTAGGCGTCGGCGATGCCCTTGATGGTGGCCCGAACGAAGCCGGCAACAGCCTTGGGATTGGCCTTCGCGAATTCGGGATTGACCATCAGCGCGTTGCCATAGAGCACGATGCCATGGTCCGACATCAGCATCACCTTGACGTCCTTCTCGGCAATGCCGCGCGACAGCATGTTGAAATAGGAGGAATAGGCAAAGCCGGTGATGGCGTCGACCTTGCCGTCCGCCAGCATGGGCTCGCGCACGGGAAAGCCGACATTCTCGATCTTCACCTTGCTGTCGTCGATCTTGTTTTCCTTGACGAAGATCTTCCATTGCGCGAAGGCACCGTCCGCTGCCGGCGCGCCGAGCACCTTGCCTTCGATATCCTTCGGTGCGTTGATATTCGACTTCGCGGTGCTGACGATGGCGAAGGCCGGACGGTCATAGACCATCATCACCGACTTCACGTCCTTGTCCGGATTCTGGTCGCGGAAACGGGCCAGCGAATTGATGTCGAAGAACCCGATCGGATAAGTGCCTGCTGCAACGCGCGCAATGCCGGCCACCGAACCCGGACCGCTATCGATGGTGACGTCGAGGCCTTCGGCCTTGTAGTAGCCCTTGTCGAGCGCAACGAAGTAAGGCGCCGAGGTGCCTTCGAACTTCCAGTCGAGCGCGAATTTCATGGCGGTCTGGGCGTTCGCCGACACAATCGACGTCATCAACGCGGCGCCGGCAATTGCACCCAACCCCAGTTTGCGAAGCATCGAGAAATCCCTCATGGCCAATGTGGGGCACAAGCTAGCACAAGCCGTGCCTGACATGGCGAGAGGGATTTGCCGGAGCCACAGCAATATCCGCATTGTCCGCGCGGTGGAGGGCGGACTGCACATCGCTTGGGCAGGGGAGCGGACGCGGGTTATCGCGACAGGAGGATGGGGATGGTCGCGTTGCGGAGCAACGTACCCGTCGCCGAACCGAACACGAATTCGGTGATCTTGGATTGCCCGAACGCGCCCATGACGATGAGATCGGCGTCGATCTCCGCGCTCTTCGACAGAATGAGCGCACCGGCATCGCTGCCTTTCAGGCTGTCGAGGGTCACCCGCACGCCGTATCGGGCGAGATGCCGGGAGATGTCCGCTCCAGGATCCTCACCGAGCAGGCGATTGATCTTGGCTTCAGGCACCACGACGACACGGACATCCTCTGCCTGAGCCAGCAACGGGATGGCATCGGAGATCGCCCGTGTAGCTTCCCTGCTCGCATTCCAGCCGATGACGACCTTTCGCACCGGCCGCGCAGTGTCCCACCGTGACGGTACGAGGATCGAGGGAACGCCAGAAGCGAAAATGACATCTTCGGACAGCGTCAGCGCGCTCTCCCATCGTTCCGCGCCGCGCGCCGAACCGAGAATGGCGAGACTGGCATGCCGCGCGTGCAGCATCAGCGCCTCGCCGGTCTCGCCGTCGCAGTTCCGCAATTCGCATTCGATCCCGTGGATGCGCGCCAGCTCGGTGAGCATCGCCTCCACCGATGCGAGACTCGCACGCTTTCGTTCCTGATAAAGCTCAAACATCGCGGCCACCGCGCTACCGCGAGCAAATTCCGAATGCCTGTTGTAGCCGGGCTGCTGCGGGACGAGAGCGGCAACAAGATGCGCATCCCAGGTCTTCGCGAGTATTGTTGCATATTGCAGGCGCGTCTGATGCGCATCCTGATCGGCTGCGTCGAGATAGACGACGATATCCTTCGGTGTTTGCATATGGCCCTCGAACGTGCCGGCATTCGCGCTCGGCTGCTGGAGGATTGCACGCGATGTTCTTAACGAAACCTAGAGTTCTGCATTCACGATAACGAGAGACTGCTGCGTCATGACGCAGCATCCATGCCGACAGCTAGAACGAGATTCGCCTGCGACAAATTGCATAGGCGCACGGAACGAAAAACGCCGGTCTGCGCGAGCAGACCGGCGTTGATATTTCGCAATCGCTTTCGCGATGGACGCGTCAGACCTGACGCTCGACCATCTTCATCTTGAGCTCGGCAATGGCTTCGGACGGGTTGAGACCCTTCGGGCATGCCTTGGCGCAGTTCATGATGGTATGGCAGCGATAGAGACGGAACGGATCTTCGAGATTGTCGAGACGCTCGCCAGTGGCTTCGTCGCGCGAATCCTTGACCCAGCGGGTGGCCTGAAGAAGCGCGGCCGGACCGAGGAAGCGATCGCTGTTCCACCAGTAGCTCGGGCACGAGGTCGAGCAGCAGGCACAGAGAATGCACTCGTAGAGGCCGTTGAGCTTCTCGCGATCCTCGTGACTCTGGCGCCATTCCTTCTGCGGGGTCGGCGTCGTGGTCTTCAGCCACGGCTCGATCGACGCATACTGGGCGTAGAAGTTGGTGAGATCCGGCACCAGGTCCTTCACGACAGGCTGATGCGGCAGCGGATTGACCTTGATGGCGCCGTCGGCGACTTCGTCCATGGCGCGGGTGCAGGCGAGCGTGTTCTGGCCATCGATATTCATGGCGCAGGAACCGCACACGCCTTCGCGGCAGGAGCGACGGAAGGTCAGCGTCGGATCGATATTGTTCTTGATCCAGATCAGACCGTCCAGGATCATCGGACCGCAATCGTTCAGATCGACATGATAGGTGTCGACCGACGGGTTCTTGCCGTCATCCGGATTCCAGCGATAGACGCGGAATTCGCGCGTCTGCGTGGCGCCGGCCGGCTTCGGCCATTCCTTGCCGCCGGTGATCTTGGAATTCTTCGGGAGTGCGAACTCAGCCATAGTCTCAAGCCTTCGCTTTCTCAGTACACGCGCGCTTTGGGCGGGATGTACTGCACGTCATTCGTCATCGTGTAGTCGTGCACCGGGCGATAATCGATGGTGGTCTTGCCGCCCTCGCCGACCCACGCCAGCGTGTGCTTCATCCAGTTCTTGTCGTCGCGATCCGCAAAATCCTCGCGGGCATGCGCGCCGCGGCTTTCGGTGCGGTTCGCAGCGGAGTCCATGGTGACGAGCGCCTGACCGATCAGGTTGTCGTATTCCAGGGTCTCCATCAGGTCCGAATTCCACACCAGCGAGCGGTCCGACACGCCGATGTCGTCGATGCCGTCATAGACCTTGTGGATCAGTTCCTTGCCTTCATTGAGCACGTCGCCGGTGCGGAACACGGCGCAGTTGGTCTGCATGACTTGCTGCATGCTCTCGCGCATCTTCGCCGTGGGCGTGCCGCCCTTGGCGTTGCGGAAGTGATCGAGACGGCCGAGCGCCATATCCGCCGAATTCGACGGCAGATCGGGCTGCTTGGCATTCGGCGTCAGCTTGTCGGCGAGACGCAGAGCGGCGGCGCGGCCGAACACCACGAGGTCGATCAGCGAGTTGGAGCCGAGACGGTTGGCGCCATGCACCGACACGCAGGCCGCTTCGCCGACGGCCATCAGGCCCGGAACGACGGCATTGTCATCGCCGCCCTTCTTGGTGACGACTTCGCCGTGATAATTCGTGGGAATGCCGCCCATGTTGTAATGCACGGTCGGGATCATCGGGATCGGCTCGCGGGTCACATCGACGCCGGCGAAGATGCGTGCCGATTCCGAAATGCCCGGCAGGCGTTCATGCAGGATCGCCGGATCGAGATGATCCAGATGCAGGAAGATGTGATCCTTCTTCTTGCCGACGCCGCGGCCTTCGCGGATTTCGATGGTCATCGCGCGCGAGACGACGTCACGCGAGGCGAGGTCCTTCGCCGACGGCGCGTAGCGCTCCATGAAGCGCTCGCCTTCGGAGTTGACGAGGTAGCCACCTTCACCGCGGGCGCCCTCGGTCACCAGACAGCCCGAACCATAGATGCCGGTCGGATGGAACTGGACGAATTCCATGTCCTGCAGCGGCAGGCCGGCGCGCAACGCCATGCCGCCACCGTCGCCGGTGCAGGTATGGGCCGAGGTACAGGAGGCATAGGCACGGCCATAGCCGCCGGTGGCGAGAATGACGGTCTGCGCCTTGAAGCGATGCAGCGTGCCGTCATCCATCTTCAGCGCGATGACGCCGCGGCAGGTGCCCTGATCGTCCATGATCAGGTCGATGGCAAAATATTCGATGAAGAACTCGGCGGCGTGGCGCAGCGCCTGGCCATACATCGTGTGCAGCATGGCGTGACCGGTACGGTCGGCAGCCGCGCAGGTGCGCTGCGCCTGGCCCTTGCCGTAATCCATGGTCATGCCGCCGAACGGGCGCTGATAGATCTTGCCGTCTTCCGTGCGCGAGAACGGCACACCCCAGTGTTCGAGCTCGTAAACGGCGTCCGGCGCGTTGCGCACCATGTATTCGATCGAGTCCTGATCGCCCAGCCAGTCCGACCCCTTCACGGTGTCGTACATGTGCCAGCGCCAGTTATCCTCGTGCATGTTGCCGAGCGAGGCCGAGATGCCGCCCTGGGCAGCCACGGTGTGCGAGCGGGTCGGGAACACCTTGGTGATGCAGGCGGTGCGGAGACCCGCCTCGCCGCAGCCGACGGTCGCGCGCAGGCCGGCGCCGCCGGCGCCCACGACAACGACATCATAGGTGTGATCTTCGATGGGATAGGCGTAGCCGTTGGTGGCGGGGCCGCCAACGCCGTTCGCGCCATTGCCGTTCGCGGCCATGCGCTAGACTCCAGATGACAGTTTGAAAATGGCGTAAGCCGATGCCAGCGCGATCACGGCCGAGAAGAAGTTGTTGCCCATGATGGACACCAGCTTCAGCTTCTCGTCATGCACATAGTCTTCGATGACGATCTGCATGCCGATGCGCATATGGACAACGCTCGCGATGATGAACAGCAGCAGCGTGATAGCGACCACCGGCGAACCGAGGATCTGCGCCGCGCCGGCCTGATTGCGGCCGAGCAGCGACATCACGATGAAGATGACCGGAATCAGCAGCAGCAGCATCGCGACGGCGGTGAGGCGCTGACGCCAGTGATCGCGCGTGCCAGAATGCGAGGAACCGTGATTGCGGACGCGGCCAAGCGGCGTGCGCATCGACTTCTGAGAGGGCGAGCTCATCGGCCACCTCCGATGGCGTAGGCAATGATCCAGAGCAGGATGGTGATAACGATCCCGGCGATCAGAGCCGCACGAGTGAGCCACTCACGCTCATTCGGCTTAAAGCCGTAACCGAGATCCCAGACCAGGTAGCGGATCCCGCTCATGGCGTGATGAACCAGCGCCCATGTGTAGCCGAATGCGATCAGACGCCCGATGATGCTGCCCGTGAAGGCCTGCACATAAGCATAGGCCGCAGGGCCGGAAGCGGCGGCGATGAGCCACCAGACGAGAAGCATGGTGCCGAAATACAAGGCAATGCCGGTTGCGCGATGGATGATGGACAGCGCCATCGTCAGCGTCCGGCGATAGATTTGTAGATGCGGTGAAAGGGGGCGTTCGATCCTGGCGGCCATTCAACAACTTTGACAGGTTAATGGGCATCAAGTGCCCGAATTGGGATCGCGTAGAGCAATTCTATTTACGAAGTCGGTACGATGAGTGCAATCGCGAAATGACATAAACCGAACTCACGTTCAGAGTTTGAAATCAGCATTGCACGCGGCGGGATTGACACTTGGCATGCCACGGGCGCACAGCCGGTGAAGCGCGATTCAGGCAAGCTTTATGGCGCGATAGCAAACATAAATCGGGACGGGATATGGCGGGGCTGAATATCACCGAAGTTGTCGAACTGGCGCTGCTTCTGGTGGCTGTCGGTGGACTGAGCGGTTTCCTTGCCGGGATGTTCGGGATCGGCGGCGGCGCCATCCTAGTCCCCGTATTTTACGAGTGTTTTCGTATTGCCGGCGTGCCGCTGGAGGTGCGGATGCCGCTCTGCATTGGCACCTCGCTAGCCATTATCATCCCCACATCGTTGCGCTCGTTCCGTGCTTACATGGCGCGCGGTGCGGTGGACATGGAGATCCTGCGCAAGTGGTGGCTGCCGATCCTGATCGGCGTCGCCGTGGGCAGCGTGACCGCCCGTTTCGCGCCGGAGCGGCTGTTCAAGATCGTGTTCGTGGTGGTCGCCTGGTCCGCTGCTGCACGGCTGCTATTCGCTCGTGAAGGGTGGAAACTGGGCAACGACCTGCCTGGCGGCCCGTTGATGAAGGTCTATGGCTTCTTTGTCGGCCTGCTCTCGACGCTGATGGGCATCGGCGGCGGCCTGTTCTCGAACCTGCTGATGACCTTCTACGGCCGTCCGATCCATCAGGCCGTGGCAACCTCATCGGCGCTGGCAGTGCTGATCTCTATCCCCGGTGCGATCGGCTACATCTATGCCGGCTGGCCGGCGGCAACGACCTATCCCGACGTCGCCCCGCTGCAACTCCCTTTCGCGCTCGGTTACGTCTCATTGATCGGCGCCTTGCTGGTGATGCCGACCAGCCTGCTCACCGCGCCGCTCGGCGTGAAGGCCGCGCACGCGATGTCGAAACGCACGCTGGAAATCGCATTCGGGGCCTATCTCTTCATCGTGGGCGGCAGGTTCGTTGTGGCGTTGCTGTGATGCGTAGGGCGGATTGGCGAAGCGTAATCCGCCGGCCGAGGTCAAAGCTGAAACTCCGCGGCGGATTACGCTTCGCCAATCCGCCTACGGCTTCCGCGTAACACTATCCGTAATAGTATCCATATGCAGGCTTGCTATGGATCGCGCATGTCACAAGCTCATCACCACGACCATGCGCATGATCACGACGACCACGCCGGCCATTCGCCCGGCCCGGGCGGACACGTCCATGCGCCCGCCAGTTTCGGCAAGGCGTTTGCCATCGGCATCACGCTCAACACCGCCTTCGTCATCGTCGAAGCCGTTTATGGCTATGCGGCAGGCTCGATGGCGCTGGTGGCCGATGCCGGGCACAATCTGTCCGACGTGCTCGGGCTGATCGCCGCATGGACTGCCGCCGTACTGTCGAAGCGCGCCGCCACCATGCGCTATACCTATGGCCTCAAGGGCTCGTCGATCCTCGCGGCACTTTTCAATGCGGTGTTCCTACTGGTTGCGGTCGGCGCCATCGCGTGGGAAGCGGTGCTGCGGCTGTTGAATCCGGAGCCTGTGACCGAGATCACCGTCATGGTGGTCGCCACCATCGGCATTGTCATCAACGGCGTCACCGCCCTGATGTTCGCCTCGGGTCGCAACAATGATCTCAATATCCGCGGCGCCTATCTGCATATGGTCGCCGACGCAGCCGTCTCTGTCGGCGTTGTCGTCGCCGCCGTCGTCATCATGTTTACCGGCTGGCTGTGGATCGATGCCGTCACCAGTCTGGTGATCTGCGTGCTGATCGTCTGGGGCACCTGGGGTCTGTTGCGCGATTCCACCGCGATGTCGCTGGCTGCTGTGCCGCGCGGCATCGATGCCGCGGCGGTGCGCGCCTATCTGGAGAAATGCCCGGGCGTTGCGCAGGTACATGACCTGCATATCTGGCCCATGAGCACGACCGAGGTCGCCCTCACCTGCCACCTGGTGATCCCGTCAGGCGCGCCTGGCGATGCCTATCTGATGGATATATGTGCCCGGCTCAAACACGACTTCGGCATCGAGCACACGACGATCCAGATAGAGACCGACCTGAATTCGGCGTGTGCGCTAGCGCCGGAGCATGTGATCTAGCGTATTCCCCTCACTCTGCCCTCATCCTGAGGAGCGCGCATTCGCGCGCGTCTCGAAGGATGGCGGCACGCTCCGAGCCAAGTCATCTCATGGTTCGAGGCGCGCGCCGAGCGGCGCGCTCCTCACCATGAGGGACGGAGTTGGGCCGAGAAGCGGAGTTACTTCACGTAGATATCCTTATACGTCTCGCGCAGGACGTTCTTCTGCACCTTGCCCATCGTGTTACGCGGGAGGTCGTCAACGAAGATCACGCGCTTCGGCATCTTGAACTTGGCGATCTGGCCATCGAGCGCCTTGATCACCGCAGCCTCATCGATCGCCGTCTTCTTGTCCGTCACCACGACAGCCGTGACGCCCTCGCCGAAATCCCCATGCGGGACCCCGATCACGGCGCTCTCCACCACGCCCGGCATGGCATCGATCTCGCTCTCGATCTCCTTCGGATACACATTGAAGCCGCCGGAGATCACCAGATCCTTGCCGCGGCCGACAATGTGGACGTAGCCCTTGCCATCGATCTTGCCGAGATCGCCGGTGATGAAGAAGCCGTCGTCGCGGAATTCCGACTTGGTCTTTTCCGGCATGCGCCAGTAGCCCTTGAACACGTTCGGGCCCTTCACCTCGATCATGCCGATGGTGTCTTTCTCGAATTCCTTGCCGGTCTCCGGATCGGTGACACGCACGGAGACACCGGGCAGCGGGAAACCGACTGCGCCGGGGACACGCTCGCCGTCATAGGGATTCGAAGTGTTCATATTGGTTTCGGTCATGCCGTAACGCTCGAGCACCGCATGGCCGGTGCGCGCGAACCACTCGCGATGCGTATCGGCCAGCAGCGGCGCCGAGCCGGAGATAAACAGCCGCATGTGGCTGCAGGTGTCCTTGGACAGGTTCGGCGACTGCAGCAAGCGGGTGTAGAAGGTCGGCACGCCCATCAGCACGGTGGCGCGCGCCATCAGTTGAATGATGCGCTCGGGATCAAGCTTCGGCAGGAAGATCATCGCCGCGCGTGAGAACAGCGTGACATTGCTCGCCACGAACAGGCCGTGGGTGTGATAGATCGGCAGCGCATGAATCAGCACGTCATCCTTGCCGAAACGCCAGTAATCGACGAGCGACAGTGAATTCGATGCGAGATTGTCGTGGCTCAGCATCGCGCCCTTGGAGCGGCCCGTGGTGCCCGACGTGTAGAGGATCGCGGCGAGATCGTCATTGCCGCGCGCGACAGTGGCGAAATCCGGCTTCTCCTTTTCGGCCGCATCGGTCAGCGAACCCTTGCCGTCCGCGCCAAGCGTTTCCACCTTCGCACCGACCTTGGCAGCGATGGCCTCGATGCCTTCTTTCTTCGCGGGATCGCAGACCACCAGTGACGGCTCGGCATCGGTGATGAAGTAATCGAGCTCGTTGAGCGTATAGGCCGTGTTCAGCGGCAGATAGACGGCGCCGGCGCGCACGGTTGCGAGATAGAGCACGAGGCCCGGCACGGACTTTTCGGTCTGCGCAGCCACGCGGTCGCCGGGCTTCACGCCGCGCGCCACCAGCACATTCGCCATCTGCCCCGCCAGAGCAACGAGATCGCCATAGCTGATATGCTTGCCTTCCGGCGTCTCGATGGCGAGGCGCGACGGATCTTCAAGCTTGGCGAACAGGCGGGAGAACAGATTCATGGCATTCACACATGGATTGGAGGAGCCAGACAATCGCACCGATACCGAAGCTGCGATTGCGTCAAATTGTCCGCTGTCTCTAGCAAGAACGGGCTGCCCTCCGCAACGCGCGCACAAACGCAGCGCGTCGTCGAAAGTTTCAGGATTGGCAAAAAATATAGCCTGAAACCGGCCTGTAGCGGTTGCGTAGCTCGGCCATCGACGACGAACACCGCCTTGCAGGCGAACGGCGTCGAGAGCCTTTCAGCGCACCGGTGCAGATGCACCGGCCCTCAATGAACCTCGGGAGACGATCCATGCTCAAGCGTATTGCACTTCTGTCCGCCGCAGCCTTCAGCACCCTTGCCATCACCGGCGCCGTGCTGGTTCCCGCTCAGGCCAAAGACAAGATGATGAAGAGCGAGATGTCCGGCGAAAAGACCGTGATGGTCGGCGGCGCGCCGATGTATCCGTCGAAGAACATCGTCGAAAACGCCGTCAATTCGAAGGATCACACCACGCTGGTCGCCGCCGTGAAGGCCGCCGGCCTGGTCGACACGCTGGCCGGCCCGGGCCCGTTTACCGTGTTTGCGCCGACCAATGCCGCTTTCGGCAAGCTGCCCAAGGGCACCGTCGAGACCCTGGTGAAGCCTGAGAACAAGGCGACCCTCACCAAGATCCTGACCTACCATGTGGTGCCCGGCAAGATCGAAGCTGCCGACCTCAAGGACGGCCAGAAGCTGACCACCGTGGAAGGCGAGCAGCTCACAGTGAAGAAGTCGGGCGGCAAGACCATGCTGGTCGACGCCAAGGGCGGTTCGTCCACCATCACGATCCCGGACGTCAACCAGTCGAACGGCGTCATTCACGTCATCGATACCGTCGTGATGCCCAAGGCCTAACTAACCAGGGCCTGATAGCGGCCTTCTGACGGCGAAAACGCCGCATCCTGCGCTCCTTCGGGATGCGCGTGCAGAAAGCGAGCCGGGGAGCCCGGCTCGCTTTTTTGTGATCACGGGGATGAATGCACCGGCGGGGTTGTTTATGTGATGATCGTAACAATCACCGGCTCCGCCCGTAAGGCTGAGAGAACGCCTGAATTACGGATTGTGCCATGTCGAGCATCTCGGTCAGCCACGCGCAGAATGCGTCTGCGAAAAGCAAGGTGATCCAGCCAGCCTGGGTCCGCGTGCTGCATTGGATCAATGCGATCGCCATGGTGATCATGATCATGTCCGGCTGGCAGATCTACAATGCCTCGCCGCTGTTCGACTTCGTCTTTCCGCGCAGCGTCACGCTTGGCGGCTGGCTTGGCGGCGGCATCATGTGGCATCTCGCCGGCATGTGGCTGCTGGTGATCAATGGCTTGCTCTATGTCCTGCTCGGCATCGTCACCGGCCGCTTCCGCAGGAAGCTGCTCCCGGTCTCCGCGTCAGGCGTGATCGGCGACACCAAAGCCGCGCTCACCGGCAAGCTCTCGCATGCCGACCTTTCCACCTACAACCAGGTGCAGCGGCTGCTCTATATCGGCATCATTTTGGTCGGCATCGTCATCGTGCTGTCCGGTCTCGCGATCTGGAAACCGGTCCAGTTCCAGTATCTCACCGCCATTTTCGGCGGCTACGATACCGCACGCTACGTGCATTTCGTGATGATGGCATCCATCGTCGGCTTCCTCGTCATCCATGTCGCGCTGGCGCTGATCGTGCCGAAGAGCCTGCGCGCGATGATCATCGGGCGCTGAGGAGCAGATCATGTTGAAGAAGATGCGCTCGCTCATCATTCCCGGCGTCGACAAGCAATTGCTGGTGAAAGACGCCGTCAAGCTGATGCCCGACATGTCGCGCCGCCGCTTCATCGCTTCGGGCGCAAGCTTCGGGGCGCTGACGCTGCTGACGGGTTGCGACGTCTCGGACAGCCTCTCGGCCGACAACCTGCTGACCCATATTTCGAAATTCAACGATATGGTGCAGGCCAAGATCTTCAATCCGAATGTGATGGCGCCGACTTATTCCGAAAAGGACATCAAGCGCCCCTTCCCGTTCAACGGCTTCTATTCGGAAGACGAGGCGCCGGATATCGACGGCAAGGAATGGAAGCTCGAAGTCTCCGGCCTCGTCGACAACAAGAAATCCTGGACGCTGGCGGAACTGCACAAGCTGCCGGAGGTGTCACAGATCACGCGCCACATTTGCGTCGAAGGCTGGAGCGCCATCGGCTCATGGCAGGGCACGCCGCTGCGCGATTTCCTCAAGCTGATCGGCGCCGACACGAATGCGAAATGGGTGCATTTCCGCTGCGCCGAGGACTATGCGAGCTCGCTCGACATGCCGACCGCGCTGCATGCGCAGACGCAGATGACATTCAAGTTCGACAACCAGATCCTGCCGCGTGCCTATGGCTATCCGATGAAGATCCGGGTGCCGACCAAGCTCGGCTTCAAGAATCCGAAATATGTGACGTCGCTGGAAGTGACGAATGACTACAAAGGCGGCTATTGGGAAGATCAGGGCTACAACGATTTCAGCGGGAGCTAGGCTCGTAACCGTAGGGCGGATTAGGCAAAGCCGTAATCCGCCGCCGTTCTTCGCCACATCAAATCGGCCGGCGGATTACGCCTAGGGCTGATCCGCCCTACGGCTCAACTCTTTCTGAAACGCGGACAACATCGCGCCTAGCGCCAGCGTCGCCGCCGAAACGACCAGCGCCGACGTCAGGCTCCCGGTCGCATCGCTGATCGCGCCCACTGCAATCGGCCCCAGGGTCTGCCCGATGCCGAATACGATGGTCACCACCGCGATCGCCTTGGGCCATGCTTCCTTCGGATAGTTGAAGCGTACGAAAGCCGTCGTCGCTGCAACGACGGCGAAAAACGCGACACCGAACACCGCAGCCGACAGGCCGAGGATCACTGGCGAATGACCGAGCAGCGGCATCGCCGCGCCCACCGCATTGGTGCCGAGAATGATCGCCATCGCGCGGCCGCTCTGTCCACGCGCCAGCACGCCGCGCCAGGCCCATGGCGTGGCGAATGAGCTGATACCGATCACACACCAGAACGCGCTTTGTGCCGCTGCACTGCCGCCGCCGTCGCGCACATAAGCGATCATGAAGGTCATGTAGGCGATGTAACCCGCGCCGAACATGAAATAGGCGACGAGAAAGATCGCCATCGGCCAGATCGCGATCGGTGGCGCTGGACCGTTCGATGCGTGATCCGATGCATCGATCAGACGGCGGAGCAGCGGCAAGCCCATCACCACCGAAACGAGGCCAAGCACCAGCCAGACGATCCACCATGATCCCGGACCGAAGCCCTGCAGCACGAAGGGCGCAATCAGCCCGGACAGCAGGATGCCCATGCCCGGCCCGGCATAGAACAGGCTGAGCAGATAGGACGACCGATCCGGATGCGCGAGACCGATGGTGGCCGCGAGCGCGCCGCCAGCCACGAAGGAGATCGCCGCGCCGAAACCGGTGATGAAGCGCGCGATGCTGAGCAGCGTGAAATCCGCGGTGACACCGCAAACCAGCAGCGACGCCACACAGGCCGCAGTGCCGATCTGGATCACCGCAAAAAGGCCGTAGCGCTTGCCGAGGCCGGCCGCAGCCAGCGCACCGAGCAGATAGCCGGCGGCATTGACGGTATTCATGAAGCCTGCGGCCGAATAGGACCATTGCAGGCTGTCGCGCATATCCGGCAGCACCAGCGAATAGGCGAAGCGCCCGACGCCAAGCCCGATGGCCGGCGCAAGCGAGAGGATCAGGATCAGCAGGGCCGGATTCCGGCGCGATAGCGAACTGTCGGATGACGTCACGGGTAACTCCGGCGGGGCGCACACTCTCGCAGGTTTTGCGCGCGCCGCAACGAAGCCCAGAGCAAGGCTGTCTTGCCAATGCGGCAATGACGGCTTAGCACTCGCGCGAAATCTAGCGACCAGAGAAGGAAACGATCATGGCGGCGCATAAACTGCTGGTTCTCCCCGGCGACGGCATCGGCCCCGAAGTGATGGCGGAGGTGACGCGCCTGATCGACTGGATCGACGCCCAAGGCATCGCCAAATTCGACACCGAAACCGGTCTGGTCGGCGGCGCGTCCTACGATGCCGATGGGCTGCCGATCACCGATGCCACGATGGCCAAGGCCGACGCTGCCGACGCCATCATTTTCGGCGCCATCGGCGGTCCGAAATGGGATGGCGTGCCTTATGAGCATCGTCCGGAAGCCGGCCTGCTGCGCCTGCGAAAGGATCTCGGCCTGTTCGCCAATCTGCGCCCCGCGGTCTGCTATCCCGCCCTCGCCGACTCTTCGAGCCTGAAGCGCGAGGTGGTCGAAGGCCTCGACATCATGATCGTGCGCGAGCTCACCGGCGGCGTTTATTTCGGCGAGCCGAAGACCATCACCGATCTCGGTAACGGCCAGAAGCGCGCCATCGATACCCAGGTCTACGACACCTATGAGATCGAGCGGATCGCGGCCGTTGGCTTCGAGCTGGCCCAGAAGCGGCGCGGCAAGGTGACCTCGGTCGAGAAGGCCAACGTCATGCACACGGGCGTGCTCTGGCGCCAGACCGTGCAGGCGCTGCACGACCGGAACTTCGCCGGCATCGAGCTCGAGCACATGTACGCCGACAACTGCGCCATGCAGCTCGTGCGCCGGCCCAAGCAGTTCGACGTCATCGTCACCGACAACCTGTTCGGCGACATGCTGTCGGATATCGCAGCGATGCTCACCGGCTCGCTCGGCATGCTGCCGTCGGCTTCGCTCGGCGAGGTCGACAGCAAGACCGGCAAACGCAAGGCGATGTATGAGCCGGTGCACGGTTCGGCACCCGATATCGCCGGCAAGGGCATGGCCAATCCGCTGGCGATGATCGCCTCCTTCGGCATGGCGCTGCGCTATTCGCTCGATATGGGCGACATGGCCGACAAGGTCGATCAAGCGATCGCCGCCGTGCTCGCCAAGGGTTTGCGTACCGCCGACCTGAAGTCGGAAGGTGCAACGATCATCTCGACCGCGCAGATGGGCGAAGCGGTGCTCGCCGAGCTGCAGGCACTGCATAAGTAAGAAGAAATGAGCCTCATGGTGAGGAGCCCGCTTCTTGGCGGGCGTCTCGAACCATGGGGCGGGCTCTCGCTTTGTGGCCATCCTTCGAGACGCGGTCGAGACGACCGCTCCTCAGGATGAGGACGGAGTCTGGTTTCTGCACCCCAAACAAAAATGCCCGGCGCGAGCCGGGCATTTTCGTATCTGTCGCTGACGCGCCGGTCTCAGTAGTACGAATAGGGCGGCAGCGGAATGCGGTTCGGGTAGCCGCCGAGATCCCAGTCGCTATACAGCGGCTGACGGTCGAGCGGACGGTTCAGGTTGCCGCGGGCAAAGGACTGGCCGGGCGGATAGGCATAATCGGTGAACTTGCGGTCGCCCGGCAGAACTTCGGTGCCGGCATCGAGCCACGAACGGCGCGAGATGTAGACGCGGGTGCGCGGCCCCTGCTGATAGGACACGTTCGGGCCGCGCGGACCGTAATTGAAACGGCCGTTGTCGACGGTGACCTGCTTGCGCTTGGTCTGGGCTTCGGCCGGAGTGGCGACGCCGATGGTGATGACGGCAGCCGCCGCGAGCAGTGCACCGGTCAGTTGGGCGGCGGAGAATTTCAAGGTCATCGAGTCCTCTTGGCAGTCTGATTCTTGTGGCAAGAATCGCAATTTCCGAGTTCCCGGCAATTTAGCTGGCCGGGTGGCAGCCCTACAAGGTCAAACCGGTCACACCTTTGGAGAATCCGGTCACACCTTTGGAGAATAATGCGCGGTGTGGCCGAATGTTGCATGCATTCCAAGGTCTTGGTCGTCTGAGCGTCACAGGCTGCCCCGCAACGACGGATTCTGGGCGTCCGTGACCCAATCTGAGCTGGCGGACAGCGCTGAACCGCTCGCGCAGCCCGTCCTCTTCAGTTCGGCATGAGCGAAGAGTTCTGCAAGCTTCGGCTCGCCGCCGGCGGTCAGCAGCATCAGCCGGTCCAGCATGCAGGCCACGGCCGCGCGCCGCGCCGGCAGCGCTTCGCCCTGACATGACCAGCCGGAAATCCGCAGATTGGCGGCGTCGAATGTTCTGGTGAAGCCAAGGCAGCGTTTGGCGTCCTTGCGGCTATCCGCAAGGCCGAACAGCGCAATAGGGCCGAATTTGCTGTCGATGATGCCCTCGCCGACTGTCTCGCGCGGACCGGACGGGTCCATCCGCAAGGCGACCTCGGCAGCCGCCGCATCCTGCATCGCCTCGCCGCCGAGCCGGTAGAGTTCAAGCTCGGCCACCGGTCGTCCTTCGGCTGGCGCCCAGCGCAGGACGTCCCTGCGGCCGCCTGCCGGATGCCGCTGGATTTCGTAAGTCGCTGTGATTCCTGCCACATCCGGCTGGCGCACAACGAAGGCCGGATAGGATCGATCGGCCACTGTCCAACCCGTTTTCGGGGCTTCGGCCGGCGTCCAGTCGAGTTCCAGATGCTCGAACGCCGTCACGGCGGCCATGGCAAGCACGGCCAGACAGCCCATATAGGCAAGCATGCGCCCTGCCACGGCCGTGCATTCGTCGGCGAAGCTATACACCGCCGGGCGGATATTGAATTCCCGCTCGTGGTTGTGGGCTGTCGGATTTGAACGCATCAAGGCACGCAGGACGCTTACGACGTTGTGTTTGCGGCGTTTCTCGCATAGAAGCGCTCGCGCTTCCGTTTCCGCAGATGGCGGCAGGAAGGCATTTTTCTTCGGAGAGTGAACGATGGGTTACAAAGTCGCGCTGGTCGGAGCGACCGGCAATGTCGGGCGTGAAATGCTCAGCATTCTGGACGAACGTAAATTCCCCGCTGACGAGGTCGTGGCGCTTGCGTCCCGCCGCAGCATGGGCGTTGAAGTCTCGTTTGGCGACAAAACCCTGAAATGCAAGGACCTCGAGACCTACGACTTCAGCGATGTCGATATCTGCCTGATGTCGGCTGGCGGAGCCGTGTCCAAGGAATGGTCGCCGAAGATCGGCGCGGCCGGCGCTGTTGTCATCGACAACTCGTCGCAATGGCGCATGGATCCGGACGTGCCGCTGATCGTGCCGGAAGTGAACGCGGCTGCGGTCGATGGCTTCACCAAGAAGATGATCATCGCAAATCCGAACTGCTCCACGGCGCAGCTCGTGGTGGCGCTGAAGCCGCTGCATGACAAGGCGACCATCAAGCGCGTCGTCGTTGCGACCTATCAGTCGGTGTCGGGCGCCGGCAAGGATGCGATGGACGAATTGTTCTCGCAGACCAAGGCCGTCTACACCAACAGCGAGATCGTCAACACCAAGTTCCCGAAGCGCATCGCCTTCAACGCGATCCCCCAGATCGACGTCTTCATGGAGGATGGCTACACGAAGGAAGAGTGGAAGATGATGGCGGAGACCAAGAAGATTCTTGATCCCAAGATCAAACTTTCTGCGACCGCCGTGCGCATCCCGGTATTCGTCAGCCACTCGGAAGCGGTCAATGTCGAGTTCGAGAATCCGATCTCGGCCGATGAAGCCCGGGACATCCTGCGCAATGCGCCGGGCTGTCTCGTGATCGACAAGCGCGAGCCCGGCGGCTACGTCACGCCGTATGAAGCCGCGGGCGAAGACGCCACCTACATCAGCCGTATCCGCGAGGATGCGACGGTGGAGAATGGCCTCGCCTTCTGGTGCGTCTCAGACAATCTGCGCAAGGGCGCGGCGCTCAACGCCGTGCAGATCGCGGAAGTCCTGATCAATCGCAAGCTGATCACCGCCAAGAAGAAAGCGGCGTAAGAGAACGATGACGGAGCCGGTTCCAACAGATTCCGAACCGGCTCCGCGTCAACCGCACCCTCTGCTCAAGGGTGTCGAGCTGATCATCGAGCATCTGCTGTTCAACAGCCGCTGGCTGATGGCGCCGTTCTATATCGGCCTCGTCATCGCGCTTTTGGCGCTGCTGTATAAGTTCTGCGTATCGCTCGTCGAATTCGTCCTGCACACCCCGACCGCCAAAGAGACCGACACGATCCTGGGCGTGCTGAGCCTGATCGACCTGTCGCTCACCGGCAACCTGATCCTGATCGTGGTATATTCCGGCTACGAGAATTTCGTCTCGCGCATCGATCCGCGCAACCATCCGGACTGGCCGGAATGGATGACCAAGGTCGATTTCGCAGGCCTCAAGCAGAAACTGCTCGCCTCCATCGTCGCCATCTCGGCGATCCAGGTGCTGAAGGCCTTCATGAATATCGACGGCGTGTTCGAGCCACAGAAACTCGGCTGGCTCGCCGGCATCCATCTGCTGTTCGTGGTGTCGGCGCTGCTGCTCGCCCTGTCCGATCGCTGGAACACGGACGATCACCAGGGCAAGGCGGATAACAAGAAGCATTGAGGCCGTAGCCCGCATAGAGCGAAGCGTCATGCGGGGGACTACAGAGACAGTTGGAACGCCGATCCCCGGATTGCGCTGCGCTCCATCCGGGCTACGACGAGTTCAATCCGCCGCCTTCGCCTGCGCCACCGGTTTGAACACCTTCTCCACCTTGTCCAGCACCGACAGCGAGCCCACCGCCACGCCGAAATAGGCGCCGTGCAGCAGAAGATCGCCAGCCTCGACGCGCTTCTTCACGAAGGGGAAGGTCATCAGGTTTTCGAGGCTGCGGAACACTGCCGCCTTCTCAATGCGCGTGACGAAGTCCTGCACCGTCTCGTGATCGCGGATCTCGACGGTTTCGCCGGGCTTGGTGAACATCGACATCCAGCGGCCGATGAAGTCACCCGGTGACAGCGGGGCGGCCTTGTCGACGAAGGCGCGGATGCCGCCGCATTGCGCATGGCCGAGAATGACGATGTGCTTCACCTTCAAAACCTGCACCGCATATTCCAGCGCGGCGGAGACGCCATGGGCGTTGCCGTCGGGCTGATAGGGCGGCACCAGATTGGCGATGTTGCGCACCACGAACAATTCACCCGGCGAGGCATCGAAGATAACCTCCGGCGATACGCGCGAGTCGCAGCAGCCGATGACCATGACTTCGGGGAACTGGCCCTTCTCGGAGAGTTCGCGGAAACGCGCCTGCTCGGTCGGCAAGCGCTCCGATGAAAAGGTCTGGTAGCCGGCGATGAGTTGCTGCGGAAATGTTGCGGTCATGTTTTGCCTCGCTCGCGCATGACCCCGAAACGTGGAGACCGGTTTTCGGACCGGATCATGCGCAGACAAATTGGTCACCACGGATAACCATAGCACGCAGCTGCGAACAAGCCTTCCGGGCAAGAGATCAAGATGCTAGTGCGGAATGGAACTATAAGCAGACACCATTTCGAGGGAAAGACGCCATGACCCGTCCGCGCCGCAGCCATCTGTTCATGCCCGGCTCCAATCCGCGTGCGCTGGAAAAGGCGCGCACCGTTGCGGCCGACGGCATCATTCTCGATCTCGAAGACGCTGTGGCGCCGGACGCGAAGGGAACGGCCCGTGACGCCATTGCCGAGACGCTGGCGAAAGGCGGCTTCGGCAAGCGCGAGATGCTTATCCGCATCAACGCGCTGGATTCGCCGTGGTGGGTCGACGACGTCGCCATGGCGGCCAAAGCCAAACCCGACGGCATTCTGGTGCCGAAAATTTCCAGCGTCGAGGATCTCAACGCCGTGGCCGACCGGCTCGGCGATCTCGGTGCCGACATGTCCATCAAGGTGTGGGCGATGATCGAGACCTCGCGTGCGATCCTGCATGCCGAGGAACTGGCGTCCTGCGTCAAGGATTCGGAAATCCGCCTCGCCGGCTTCGTGTTCGGGCCGAACGACATTGCCCGCGAGACGCGCATCCGCATGATGCCGGGCCGCGCCTCGATGCTCGGCATGATCACCCATTGCGTGCTCGCGGCCAGGATGTACGGCCTCGATATCCTTGATGGGCCCTACAGCAATTTCAGCGACAATGAGGGCTTCATTGCCGAGGCTGAGCAGGGCCGCGACATCGGTTTCGACGGCAAGACGCTGATTCATCCGGCGCAGATCGAGGCGTGCAACAAGGTATTCACGCCGCCCGCCGACGAAGTCGCACAGGCCCGCCGCATCATCGCGGCCTTCGAGCAGCCGGAAAACGCCAGCCGCGGCGCGATCCAGCTCGACGGCAAGATGGTCGAGCGCCTGCATGCCGACATGGCCAAGCGGACGATCGCAATCGCGGATGCGATTGCGGCGATGGGGTGAGGCATCACGTTTTCCGTAGGGCGGATTAGCGAAGCGTAATCCGCCGCGGAGCTTCCATCACGAACTCGGCCGGCGGATTACGGCTTCGCCTAATCCGCCCTACGGCAGAGAGCA
>WPCJ01017677.1_pt1 | contig 27333 bp, 25 predicted proteins | sample 5399831 | NCBI WGS metagenome assembly WPCJ01 (sample SAMN12869470, study PRJNA574797) | sludge metagenome | isolation source: wastewater treatment of pH10 | place: China:Beijing | collected 2019-05-20 | reverse complement strand
TGCGACCACGAAAGGGTCCAGGCGGCTGCGCTCGCTGTCCTCGGCCGGCTGCGCGGGGTCGTGATCGTCCTCGCGCAGCATCTAGCAGTCGCCCCGTTCTTCGGGCGTAAGCGGACGCGCGGGAAAGACGGTGCCGGCGGTCTTGTCGCGGGTGGATTTGCGCTCGCCCGCCGCGCTCCAGTCTTCCAGATCGCGGACGGTATAGAGGACGCGCCCGCCGACCTTGCGATAGGTCGGGCCGGTGCCATAGGTGCGATGCTTCTCAAGGGTGCGGATGGATATCCCGAGGAAGCGGGCGGCTTCCTTGGTGCGCAGCAGGCGCGGCGGCAGGCCCGCAAGCGGGTTGGGCATGGATCACCTCCAGTCGGGATTGGGCTGCCGGGGGCGGCAGCGGACTGTGGCGAACCATGGCGGGGGATCGGCGGCGCGTAGCGTGCCGCATTTGCGCCTATGCGCTAACGGCACCCCCCTTCGGGGCGGCGCGCGTCCAATATGATGAGGGATTTCAGCGGCTCAACGCCTGCCATGCCGAATAGGCAAAGACATTTGCGCACGGTTCGGCTAGGAATGTAGGCGGAGCAGACGCGCTGCTCTGGGGCGTCGAAACCCCTCACGAATGGCTGGTGCTGGCCAGAACGGCACCAACTCCTTGACCTATGGTCGGGGAGCCTGTGGCGTATACAACAGGCTTTCCGAGCTAAAGGCCATGGGGCCGTTTCGTGACGGTTTCGAACTCCCCGATCACCAAGAGTCAGAGAGAATCGTTTGCGGGGGCGCACCGCAGACAAAAATCTCTCGGATACGGGGAATGACTATGCGGGTTCCCGTCGAACTCGATCCCGATGTGGACGACATCGCGCCGACAGGCGACAGCATAACCGTCTATGACGAACGGCATTTCGTGACGTATCTGCGCCTTCTCGATGCGAAGGCCGAAGATGCGGACTGGAAGGAGGTCGCGCGGATCGTGCTGCACCGCGATCCCGTCGCCGAGGAACTTCGGTCGCGCCGATGCTGGCAAAGTCATCTGGAGCGCGCGCAATGGCTGTCGCGTGAAGGCTATCGGAAGATTCTGGAGCAGGCGGTAGCCAACAAGGTATGAAGATCGGAGACAATTTCAGCTTGTTTCTTGTCGCAGATTTCGGGATTGTTGCGACAACTACCCGCAAGTAGATTTACGCAAGCTATGGATGAATATAGGCAAGCTATGGATGAATATAGGGAAGTAAACTGCGTGGCGATGCCAGTGCCGGCGGGTTTATCGGAAGAGGTGAAAGGATATTCGTGGGCGCGGAATAATGTCGGTGAGTCCGGGGGAGTGGTATATCGGCTCTACGGCAAGGCAGGTGCACCCGATCTCTTCCTGAAGCATGGTCGCGATACCGTTGCCAATGATCTCGTGGATGAGATGGTTAGACTGCGTTGGATGGCCAACCACATCGCGGTTCCCACCGTCACGCATTTCGTCAGCACTACCGACGAAGCCTGGCTCCTTATGACGGCCTTGGCAGGTGAAACCGCATATCAGGCTCTGGAAGCGCGTCCAGAGGAGAGAACGACCATTGTTGATGCGCTGGCGGACTTCCTTCGGACGCTACATGCAATTCCGATCAGCGAATGTCCATTTACCAGCGATCATAGCTATCGACTCGGACTGGCGCGCAAACGGATCGACGCCGGCTTGGTCGAAGAAGACGATTTCGATGAGGAACGCGAAGGCTGGACAGCAGAACAGGTTTGGCAGGAAATGCATCGACACCTGCCTTTCATGGCCGATCAGGTTGTCACACATGGGGACTTCTCGCTCGATAACCTTCTTATGGTGGATGGTGTGGTAATCGGCTGTATCGACGCAGGCCGTGTCGGTATTGCCGACCGCTACCAAGATTTGGCGATACTCTGGAACTGTCTCGGAGAGTTCGATGAGGCGTTACAGGACAGGTTTTTCGCCCGGTACGGCGTTCCTAAGCCAGATCCAAGCAAGCTGCTATTCCACCTGATGTTGGACGAGCTTTTTTGATATTAGACGACAGCTACCACGGCAAATGAAACACAGGCTGGCAGTGGCAGAACCACCAAACTCCGTCATTCTCGAAATTGCATCCCTTGCGAGATAGGGGGCGAGAAGCGTAAGTGCTATTTTTAACGGCCCCTATCGATCTGACCGGCAAATACCATCACCGTCACGCAATTTCTAAAATTCTCTAACAGATCGGCCGGTCTCGGAGAAGCAAGGGGTTTCCGTGTTGCATGTCATTGTCGTAAGTGGCACAAATTTGCGACACGATTTTCGACAGATAGGGCTCGCAGACGATTAACGCTTGCAGGGTTTGATCGGGTAATGAAGCAACAGGCGATAGCCGCCGCGCATCATCTTGATGCCATGCGCAACTAGGCGGCGGGCCTTGTTCTTGCGCGGGTCGTTCTCAAAATCCTCCTTCCTGCCGCGAAAGCCGAGCAGGACTTTGGCGATGGTGCGGTAGCTTTCGCCGCGGAACCGTGCGTCGAGCGCACGCAGGGACAGGATGTGCCATTGCCGGAGCTGGGCGGGGATCGCCCGGAAGTCGGGACCGGGCGCGCGGCCATTGAGGGACCGCCAGAATCGACGGACAGCGTGAGCGCGCAGCTCCAGAAAGGCGTCCATCGGTAGCGTGACGGCGTAAAATGCGGCGGTGTCCGGCACGGCCACGGGTAGCCAGAATTGATGCGCAACGCCGTCCGCCTGCCAGATGCCGTGCCAGCCATCGGCAGCGCGGCGCATATCGAGGCCGTCGAGATGCGCCAACGTCAGTACCGGTTCGGTGTCGTCGTCCTTGTGATTGACTGGCGACAACATCACGGCTTGCGGTTGAAGGCGCGGACTCCAGATCGGCGATTGCCGATCATGCGGCGCGTCGGGATCGCACGGGAAATCGCAAACCCCAGCGATGCGCGAACTCTTCGAGGTCGCGGGCAGCCGCCCCTGCGGTCAATGCGATGGTCCGGCAGTCCCGACGATATTCGTCGTTGCGGCGCAGGTATTCCCAAGCGAAACCAGCGGCAGGGATGTGCTTTGTGTGCCCGTATGCCGCCGGTGATCGCCAATCGATGTTGAGCATGGCGTCACCTCCCCGAGCCGGGATGCTGGGCAGCGCCCGGCAAGAAGAGGTTCAATCATCACTGGAAATATAGAAGCCGCTCAAAGCAGATACCTTGAGCGGCTAACCCGATCATTTTTGGTATTTTTGGCGACAGCCCGGCGACTCCGCGACGCCTGCCCGTATGAGGACGGACAGGCAGTCATGTTTTCACCTGTTGGAAAACACATGGACCTCGCCGTGCGCGGTCTCGATAGTGAACAGGTCGCCGCCCATCTCGGCGTCGCGCGCCATCCTCTCCCAATCGACATAGTAGCGCAGCGCTTCGGGGATCGTGACGCTCTCGGTGGTCAATTCCTCCATGTAGTCGGCGAGGCTGGCGAACTGACCATGATAGCAATCCTCCAACGTGGATTCGGCTTGGTCCATGTCGCCGCTGAACTGCTCCAGCAGGCCCGCGCCAAGTGCGCCATGCTCTGCGATGAAACTGGCCATCCGCGCCACGATGTCGATGCCGGCATATTCCGAGATGCTGACGCCCTCGAAGCCCTCGTAATCGTGAATGGCGTATTCCTCCGCGTCCTCGACAGGGGAACGGGCAAGCATCGCGGCAATCGCGCCCCTAATCTGGTCCGCGTCCTGATCCGCGTCGATCCAAGCGCCATGCAGATAGCCGTTGTTGTAGGCGGCAAGGCAAGCGACATAGATGCGGGGGGTACTGTCGGATACGTTGGTCATGTCTCTGATCCTCGGGTCTGAAGGTCAGCGAAGCGGAACGCCGCGCCTGACCTTCTGGCCGTCGCCGAGACTGGGGTAGCAACGAGCAAGGGCGGCCGGGGTGGAGGGGGATCACCCGGTCTGCACAAGCGAAGCGCGGAAGGCCGGGGATACCGCCCCGGACGGTTCCACTTACCTTGCTGGCGCGAGGGCAACGCCCTTAGTGACTATCTTGAAGTAGACGAGGCAAGCAGCCAGTTCGGCCAGAGCAAAGTCGAGATCGAGCGCGTTAACTGGATCAGGATGTAGCAACGCGCAGGACTGGAGACACTGGCATCCGGACCGCCGTTCCTTGTGGAATGATCTCTCTTGCGGATGTGTATCCATTGGGTACACTTCCCACATGACCAAAAAAGATGTCGGGTTGCGCATCAGGTTGGACCGGGATCTGCGGGACGAATTCGTCGCGGCGTGCCAAGTCCATGATCGCCCAGCGGCACAAGTGCTTCGAGAGTTCATGCGCGAGTACGTCCGCGAATGCATAGCGTCTTCCGCCGCCAGAGCTTCGCAGCGAGAAACGAGAGGGAAAGAAGAATGACATCGGCGAGCCTGTCCAGAGAAGGGCAAGACTTTAGCTCGACGGATGCGAGGGAGCTGGCATGAGCAATGTCAACGTCAGGCGGTTGGTCGAGAATATCCGTTCTGGCACCAATGTTTACACGCCGCTGGTGGAGTTAGTGGTAAACGCCATTCAGGCAATCGACCAAAAGGGCGTCAAGAATGGCCTGATCCAGATCGAAATCCTTCGAAGCGGACAGGCAGACATCATTGACCGTCTTGAGGATATCGACGGGTTTATCGTCAAGGACAACGGGGTCGGCTTTACAAAGAGCAACCGGGATTCATTTGATACCCTCTATACTGAACAGAAGATCGCCGATGGCGGTAAGGGGTTCGGCCGTTTCACCTGCCTCAAGTATTTCAACCATGTGAAGGTGACGAGCACCTTCGCCGTTGGCGATGCGTTTCACCATCGATCCTTCAGGATGGGCCTCGACAAGGATATCATCGTTGACGAGCAAACGTCCGCTTCAGAAAAGCGGGAGACCGGTACTGCCGTTGAGATTTCCGGCATTAAGTCGGTCAGATTCCCGGACAAGCGCCTTGAGACCGTCAGTCGTGTGATCGTCGAACGGCTGCTGCCGTATTTCGTGGATAAAGAGCGGGTGTGTCCGCGTATCGTGATCAGGGAGGCGAAGGAGCCGGCTGGCGGCGTCTCGCTCAACGATTATTTGGGTAAGGGGGACAGCCAGATCGTCGAGATGAGTGTCGAGCACGGCACCTTCACGCTCACGAGCAACGAAGAGGCCAAAGAGTTCCAGGTCCGCGTTTTCAAACTCTATGCTCCGAGGTCGGCCAAGAGCAAAGTCAGCCTAGTCGCGCACCGGCGCGAAGTGACTGACAACCCGCTTCAAACCTATATCCCTGAGTTTGCCGAAGAGTTCTATGACACCGGTCCCGAACAAGACCTGTCCAAAGGGCGCAACTTTGTCGTCAAGTCCTATGTCTTTAGCGACTACCTGAATGACAACGTATCTCTCGAAAGAGGCGAGTTCCGCTTTCAGACCGATAACGATCTGCTCAACGGCATTTCCCAAAGCGAGATAGAGCAGAGGGCCGCAGAAATCGCTCAGTCGGCAGTCGGTTCGGAAATTACCGAGCGGAAGAGGCGCAAGCAGGCGCGTATCGCCGACTATGTTTCGGCCGATGCACCCTGGCATCGGACGCTCGCGAATGAGGTCGATTTCGACGCCTTACCCATGCGGCCGTCCAATCAGGATATCGAGCTTCATCTTCAAAAAAAGAAATACGAAAAGGAAATCCGGACGCGGTCACAGGTCGCCGCACTGCTGAAATCGGAAAACTTCGATGAGCTAGGTGAAAAGATTAATCAGCTCATGGATAGCATTTCCGACACCAGCAAGAATGATCTCATCCACTACGTTTCCATGAGAAAGTGTGTTCTCGACCTATTCTCCAAGTCTCTGGAAATCGATGCCGGTGGAAAACACAAATCGGAAGGCGACGTGCATGACATCATCATGCGGCGCAAGAAGGACTCAGAAGACCTCGACTACGATGCGCATAATCTTTGGATGCTGGATGAACGACTGAATTTCTCGTCCTACGTTTCTTCCGACAAGCCGCTAAACAGAGCCAATGGCGACAGAACAGATATCACCATCTACAATCGGCGCGTGGCTTTTCGGGGGCAGAACGAGGCCAGCAATCCCATCACGATTTTCGAGTTCAAGAAGCCGCAGCGCGACAATTTTGCTGACCCTTCATCAAAGGAAGATCCGATTCAGCAGATCGTTCGCTATGTGAACCAAATTCGAGAGGGAAAGTTCAAGACTCCTACAGGACGAGACATTGTCGTCAACGGTACGACGCCATTCTACGGATACGTAGTTTGCGACCTCACCGCCAAGGTCAGAAAATGGCTTGAGTTCGAAAAAGATTTCACACCTATGCCTGACGGGCTTGGATGGTTTCGATGGTTCGGCAACAACAGTCTTTATATGGAGGTTTTAAGCTGGACTAAGCTTCTTCGGGACGCAGAGATGAGAAACAAGATATTCTTCAATAAGCTTGGAATAGACTGAACAAATTCGTACAAAAATTCGAAGGGGGGCTTATGGGAACGGCGAGCGACAGGGAAATCAAGGGCGCGTGGGTAATTCACCATGGTCGCAAGCTCGTTCTGGATGTGAACGGACCAGCGGAGTTTCCCGCTATCAACGAAGCAGCGAAAGCCGCTACCCTCCTTACGAAACTTGGCCAGACAAACCAAGCTACTGTCACCAAGGTTGAAGCCCGCGCCATCGCTGTGGCCTCGGGCCTCGATCCCCGCTTGGAGCTGAACGGGCTTCTCCAAGTTCTTGAGCGTAAGCGCTTGATCGATCAGTCCAAGGAGGACATCTCTATTCTGGGCGTCACGACGCGCGGTTCGCTTGGGCACGCCACTGACATCTACAACGAGGCTGAGCCGAGCACCTACGAAGAAGCGTCAATCACCTTGGCGGAAGTCGCTTCGGAAGCGCCCATCCGGCGCGCCGATGTCTCTCAACGGATTGGCGATACGCACAAGCTCACGAATGCCCAGGTCGACGATTTTCTCGATCGCGCTGAGGGCATTGGGTTCGTCGATAAGGAGGGCGATGGCAACGACCGGTTGCTGTTCAACGGCAACCTTTTCCGCCGGTCGTCCGTCGCAAAAACCCAAAAGGTACTGACCTCGCTCGACGATGCCGAACAGCGTCTAATTAGCGAAATCTCCGAACAACTGTCGAAGAGCGGATGCTTGAGCGTACAGCACGTTGAGCACGTTCTGTCGAAGCCGCTCTTTGAAAAGCTGGTTGCGGCAGCCGTCTATGATCTCAACGAGGTCACGAACGAGCAGGGCAGCCATGTATACGTCACTGCACCAGCCGCCTTTCATAAGTTTGTCGATCCGATGGTGGATGATTGCTTCGACATGGCTAAATCGCTTGTGGCAGCGCTCACCTACGGCATGATTTCTCGACCATCCTCCCAAGGCAGGATCACGCAGCTTCCTGCACTTGTGAGCAAGCTGATATCCGGCCGTGAGGTTGGACCGACAACTTCTATCGGGCAAGACTATCGGGTTCTTGAGGTCAACGGCGTCGTTAAGCTCCGGCGAGACGCGAGTTATTCTAATCGCTACTATCTGCGGCTACTTAAGAGGGAGGTAGGCGAGCTTGCGTTGCAGGTACTCACGCAGGGTAATGCCTATGCCCAATCTCTAGCCGATCTGCCGAGCGCGCCCATGGCAGGATACGTCGGTCCCGAGGAAAGCCGAACATCAATTCGTAAGAACCAATCCCCGTTGAGCAAGCGAGCGACGCGGGACGTGCTTGAGGCCGTTCGCGGCGGGCGGGTGCTGTGATGAACGATAAAGTACAAACACCCAAAGGGGCCGTCTTGGAGGAGGTTCTGCGCGCCTACTTCTTGCGTGCTGGGTTCTTCGTCATTCGCGGGGTTCCGTTTCGTTTTGCGGATGAAGACCTCACTGACGTTGACCTTTGGTTATACGAGCGTCCAACCGGCACATCTCGCCGGGTGCAGATTTGCGACATCAAATACAAGCAACGTCCAAAGGCAGTTGAGCGCATTTTCTGGACAAGCGGACTGGCCGATGCGCTCGACGTTGATGGTGCATATGTTGCAACGACCGATAAGCGTAAAAATCTACGGTCCGTGGCAGAGAAGCTGGACCTTCAACTAATCGATGGCACAGACATTCAACGCATTCAGAACAGTCAGGCTGTTCTCTATCCGGAGCGAATGGGTGATGAGCAACTGATCGCCGAATTGCAGGCCGTGGATAAGAGCTTCCGAAACAAGAACCTTCAGGAGGCACGGTTTGATATACTGTCGTCTCTATCGGAGGGGTTTGGCGCTCCGTCCGCAGTCAGAGCTTTGGAAGGCTTCTCTCGGTTGGCCGCGGCCGCCGTTGCTTATCATCCGGATTCACAGGCTGCTCGCTCGGCTGGCCGCTTGGCCTACCTTGCTGGGGCCATCGCTTGCCAGAGCCTCGATTACGTAAGCGTCGGTGCGGCATTTCGGACAATAGACGAGAGGCGGGACTTGATCCTGAGGGCTGTGCGGCTGGGTGCATTGGGCAATGACGATGGGCAGCAGACGCTTCGCTTGGCTATGGCACTGGTCGAAAAATACGCGCCCGGTGGCAGGGGAACCGCTATGGCGGTAGAAGCCGGTTTAAAGCGGGATCTGGATCAAATCCCAGCCGAAATCGTCGCGGATCAAGCGGTACGGCTCCTCAAATCGGACCAGCTTTTCGTGACCGGGCGCGAGCTTGAAATGGCGAGCTACCACATCGCGCTGCCGACGTTTGATGGTCTCAGCGTCCAAACAAAATCGATGCTCGGAGCACTTCTCGACTATGCAAATGTCGATCGTCAACGATTCGCGAATGCATGGAAATCAACCTCTGGCGCAACTATCGCATCTGCCCAGGCGATGACTGAACAGGTCGAGAAGGATGCCTTGGAGCAACCCAACCTCTTCGGAAACGACGTGCGTCCACCGGGGACCTGAGACCAAGCCCAGGACGTTGATATAATAGTTGAACGACGGGGTCGGGGACACATGGGTAATCCACAAAATTTCAGCATCGACGTTCCTCGCAGATGCCAGATACTTCTTGAACAGCTTTGGCCTTTAGTCTCGAACAAATCCGATGGACGGATTCTTCCGTTGAACGCATCATTCCTCTTGGCGCTCTCAACGCCAATGGTGAATTTGCCCATCGAGAGGATATGGAAGCCGCAAAAGGGCAGAGCGGTCGGCCATCTCAATGATGCCGTTCTCGACGCCACATTAGCAAGAGCGGTAAAGGCGGATATCGGTGAGAGCGCTGTCGCCAAGGCACCATTCTATAACGTAGGCGCGTGGCGATATCATTATTTGCCAAAGGACGCGGCACTACCAGATCTTTCCAAGCAAGGTCTGCCGATGGACATTCAACAAGCTCTTGCCGCAGACCTCGCGCTAACCGCCGCCGGCGCGTTAGCCACGGAAACATTCTGCAGCATTCTGCGTAACGGGTTGGCGCACGGAGGCGTCCTATACCTCGATAGCCAAGGCCAAACGACGGAAGGGGCGCCAGTTACGAGGTTCTGCTTTGTTAGTACAAAGCAGAAAGATCGTGCCGTCGTGGGCCTCCATTTTCTTCAGATCACGATGAAAGATTATCGCGCTTTCCTCGGAAATTGGGTCGACTGGCTTCATGGAGCTGCTGCCAAGCCTATTCCGGCGAAGGCAAAATAATGGTGGCGTACTATTTGGCGAGGTTCGCGATTTTTCTAATATCTATTGAATAAATTCAGATCATGATGCGATAAAAGGAATCAATCAGCAGTATAGCTGAAGAAGGGGGAATTATGGCCGACGACGCGCCAGCACCGCGTGACATTCATCTGCTGACAATCGACGCCCTGCTCGCCGATCTGGTCGGTGGGCGTGCCGTGGCTCTCGGCGGTGGCGATGAACTCGCGATGGCTTCGGATGACGCGCGGGCGGTCCTCGACTGGTATCGGCAAAATCATGGCAGATGGCAGGCAAATCTGTCGGCCGGAGATACCGAGGCGATCATAGACATGATCGGCACGCCTCCGCCGACGATCGAAGCATCGGCCGAGGACGGTGGTAGCCGCGCCATCAAGACTTTGCGTCTGGTGAAGGTCGAGGCGCACCGCTTCGCGGGGTTACACGCCTATGGCCGACCAAGCGCCCCGCCGGCATCTTTCGTATTTGAACCGGGAAAGCCCGTGACGCTGCTGGAAGGCGTGAACGGTTCGGGCAAGACCTCGATCGCCAATGCGATTGTCTGGTGCCTGACCAGCCACCTGATCCGGTCGCAGCGGCCGCCAGAAGAGGGGCCGCTGGATTTTGCATGTGAGATTTTGCGTGACGATGGCGCGACCACGACGCACCCTATGTCGGCGATCACCCCGTTGCCGCCCAAATCGGCCGAGCTTCCCGCGGATGGCCAGCCGATCCCCGCAGATAGCTGGGTCGAACTGACATTTTTGGATTCGACTGGCACCCCATTGCCACCGCTACGTCGTTCACAAATCCGCACGACTCGCGGCAAGATTAACGAAACGCCTCCTGATCTGGGCGCTACGGGCATCGATCCTATCGCATGGCGGATCGCTACGATCATGCCCGCATTGCTGCCGTTCCTTTCGGTCGGTTCGACATCTCAGCTGGGCGAAGCGGTGGCACGACTGACTGGTCTGGCTGACCTCGTGGACCTCGCGCGGCACGCCGAAAAGATGGCCGGTCGTCTTGCCAAGACCGCGACGCCCGAGCTTGAAAAGCAGAGAGTGGAGATCGCGGGCCGCTATCAGCAAGCGGCCGACGACCTCGCCGCAATCCTCACCGAAACACCGAGTATCGCATTTGAAGGAGACCGGCCGACGGTAGATGCCGAAGGCGCACAAGAACGAATCGCTGAAATCGCGAAGCATTTCGTCGAACTCAAAGCCAAGGCATTGAGCGAAGCGCAAGAGGTGCTCGGTACAGGGTTTGACGCGGAGAACAAGCAGGCCCGCGACGATCTTGAAGCCAGCATTCGCCCGGCAATCGAAGGGCTAAAGGTCATCGGCGAATTGCCGTCGATTACCCGCCTTTCCGCGCTGAAGGTGGACGCTGCCGAGACCGCCAAAGTCGTTGAATTGCTGGCGCAGGTGGAGGCTGAAGCCGCGACGCTGTCGACGTTGGCTGCCGATCCCGATCGGGCGCGTCGTGCCCAACTCTATGCCAAGGTATCGGCGTGGATGCACGATCATGACCATATCGACGACGGCACTTGCCCCGTTTGCGTCGGTCAACTTCACGGCGCGTGCGATCCGGTGACAGGGGTGCCCGTAACCGATCATCTCGTCGAGGCAGCACGCGACCGGGAGGTGATTGCGCGGACGATCGCCGAATGGTCGGCGCATTGGTGCGGGCGCCTCCTTCAGGAACTGCCGCCGGCGATAAGTGGCGAAGTGCGCCATGACCTGCCCACCTCTCCTGCCGCGCTGCTTCGGGCTGGTTTGGCTGACGATCTTTTTGCAACGGAACCGTTCCGCGGCACCTTGGGGACGTTACGCACTGATGCCGTTGCGTTGATCGACGCACGGCTTGCCGCACTTCCAGAATTTCAGGAACCGGCTGGTCGATCGCTGCCCGCCGCTTTGCAGGCAGGCTCTGCCCGGCTGCAACAGATGATCGATCGCATCGTGCGTGCATTGGCTTTCGCTGAATGGCGGGAGCAGAACGGGATGGCGCTGACAGCCTTTGTGCACACGGTGCGACGCGGCGGCGATGGGGATGCAGACGCAGATCGGGCGATCGGCAGGCGCTTGACCTCGCTTCTTCGGATCGTGGAAGGCGTCGCCCCGCTCAATTCAGCGAGCGAACAGGTGCGCCGAATGGAAGCCGCGCGCAAAGACTGTGACGCCAAAAAAGACCGTATCGCGGCTTGCGCGCGGGCGGTCACGGCGCTCAACCTTCTCGTTCCGCTCGGCGGTTTGGCGCAGACGCAGGTCGACACGCTGCGCCGCAAACTCCACAATCGGTCTGAATACTGGCGCCGCGCGATCTATCGCAATGCCACGACCTTTGCGCCCGACCTCATCGGTACGGACATGAATGCGCGAGGTGTGCTGGACCTCAAGGTCGGCCGCGAGGGCGTCACCGCGCCAGCGCAGCACATTTCCAACGCCTCCGCTCTGCGCGGTGCACTGTTCGGCTTCTTTCTCGCTTTCCGGGAGCATGTGCTTGCAACGCGTGGCGGGCTTTCGCTGCTCATTCTCGACGATCCGCAGGAATTGCTCGATCACGACAACCGTCAGAGACTGGCGCATGGGCTTGCCGCAGTTGCCGAGGCAGGCGCCCAACTGCTCATCACCACCCACGATCGCCGTTTCGCCCGTTCAGTCGTTGCGGAGAATCGTATGGCCGATCGTGTCCAGCATCTCTCTGTTCACGCTGTCAACAGCGTCCATCCGACCCTGAGCTTGTCGCCGACCATCGAGGAGGTCGACCGGCTCCGGCAGGCATTCATCAACAATCCGGATTCAGCGGTCGCGGCACAGGATTATGCATCTAACCTGCGCGTCTTTATCGAAGCACGTCTAGGCGATCTGTTCGATGATTTGGCGGAGCCGGCCCACGCGACATCGACGCAGGCGCTCACCCTCTTCCCTCTGCTTGATCGACTGCGCGCGCTGATAACCAATGGCGGCGGCGAGTTGTTCTCCAATCCGGTCCTGCGGCGTTTCGTCGGTGACCCTGGGCTAGTCGATGGGGCGGATCCACGACGCGTCCTCAACAAGGCCCATCACAGCGAACGGGCATCCATCACGTATGTCGATGTGAAAGACGTCGAACCGGCATTCGTTCGACTGCGGACCGGGATCGAGAAGGTGCACGAGCAGTTCCGATTGCATCGTTGGCGTGAACCGCTGGCGCCGACCGATGCCTCGGAGACCAACGTCGTGTCTCTGCCAACGATGGCGCGACCTACATTTTCGGTGCCGATCTGCCCCGACATTGCAGCCTTCTCCCGCTCGGTACCGGCCGGCGGCTCCCAGGACATGGCCACCGAACAACTCAACGGCGAATGGTTCGACGGAAAGGCTTTGTTCTACGTTCGAGGCGAGACACTGGGCTTCGCAGTTCCATCCGGCGCGGTCGCAATCGTCGAGGCGGAAGCCTATCCCGGCCGCGACCGAAACCTCGTGATTGCTCGGCATCAGGGTAACGTGCTGGCGCGGCGGCTGCTCAAGGCACCCGGCTCACTTGGTATTTCACTCGCGACGCAAACGCCTGATCCCCGAATCCCGCGCCCGACGATGACCTATGACGAGAGTAAGGTTCGACTGTTTCGCATCGTTGGCGCGATTTTCACCGATATGGCTCCGCCATCCGGTGGTGGCGAAGCGACGGCAATCGACATGGTGCAGGAACTCGGTCGGATCGAGGTCGCTTACCGGATCCGCGAAGACAGCGCCGTGCCCCTTGCATTACCCGGCCAGATCATTCTGGGCGGTGCGGAACTGACCCCAAGCGAACTCGACGCATGGGAAGGGAAACTCGCCGCCGTTACGCTCGACGACGGGACAAGCATCTTTAAGCGCGTTGGCGCAAGCCTTTCTGGCAGCCTCGCTCACCTCCGCCAGTTCGAGACGATCGGCGGCCTTGGGTCGTCGATGGTGGTTGCCACCGAGGTATTGGACGGTGCCGCCAGCGCGCCGGCGATGGTTTCTGCGCGCCGGGTTTTGGGCGTGCTCTATGACCAGACTTGAAAGCTGATATCTTCTGGTACTTCCTTTGATTTTCAATGCCTTATGTCAAGAGTGAAAGCGTCTGAATACCCGCGCAATGTCCGGGGTGCATTTAGAGAGCTATAGCGTAGACATAGTTCTCATCATCACCCGGCGGGGCGCGCCACTTCTCTCATGAGGTGGCTTTGAGGATCGAGCGACGGCTCTCCCGATTTATGTTTCTCAGAATCGCCACACGCCATGACATTGCGGTGGCCCCAACTGTCATATGAACCGCCGACCTCCAACTCTTGATCGAAACATCTCCGATTGACCGCGACGCACCGGCCGCCCGCAAGGCCTGCTACCGATGTGCAGGAAAGATCAAAAAATAATCTGCAAGACGGCGGTTTGCCGGTGTCCTGCTGAGCGCCGGATCAAAGACAAGTCTCCCCAAGCAGCTTTTTTGCTTAAGTTGGCAGGCTTTCCGAATGAGGAGAGCGCGATGGCCCAACCCTATTCCCCAAGTCCCCTCCTGGCCGGCGCGTTCGAGCCGATCAGGTTCGAATGCGACTATGCCGACCTCATCGTCGAAGGAAAGCTGCCAGAGGCGCTGAGCGGCACACTCTACCGCATTGGCCCCAATCCACAGTTCGCGCCCCGTGGGATCTACAATCCACTGCAGGGCGAGGAGATGATCCACGCCTTCCGCCTCGGGGCCGGCAGCGCGGGCTATTCCAATCGGTGGGTTCACACGCGCCGCTGGGCCTTGGAGCGGGAGGCCGGTCGCGCGCGCTTCAGCACCAGCTATCAGCGCGATCACGATCCCGCGGTGGCCGGCATCGACGACGGCGGCGCGGCCAATACGCACGCAGTTCCTTTCGCAGGGCGCCTGCTGGCGCTGGACGATCGACCCGCGATGCGACGCGGTTATTTCCGAGCGCCGGCTCGTGGATCACCCTGGCGAATATCCGCGAATCGACGAACGCTGGACCGGCCGTAAGAACCGCTTCGTTTTTCTCGCCACCGATGGCGGGCCGGGAACGGGCGACCTCTGTCACCGGGGGATCGGGCGGTTCGACCACGAGACCGGCGACTTTATCCGCTGGCGCGCGCCAGACGGCCAGAGCGTTTCCGAGCCGGTGTTCGTCGCCCGCGCGGCGAACGCACCGGAAGGCTCGGGCTGGCTCCTGACCGTGGCCTTCGATGAGCGGCGCACAGCTAGCCACCTGGCGGTGCTCAACGCGGAGGATCTCGCGGCCGGCCCAATCGCAACGTGTCTACTCGACCATCGTGTTCCGTCGGGCTTCCACGGCTCCTTCGCTCCGGCGGGACAAGCGCACCAGAAATCGGGGCAGATTCACGAAGATGACACCGTTACAAGAGCGGCGGCGTCTTCGCAGGGTTAACCATCGCGACCTGGCCGGGGGCGGCACCGTGCCAAGATCGGTTGGCCTGGACGATAGTGGTGGAAGGCCGGCGTAGGGCTGTCGCTTCGAGCGCGATCATCTCGATCGCGGCAGTCCTGGCATTCGCCAAGGCATGTTGCTTTGCCGGCGGCACACACTATGTCGTTCTCCCCCTCGCTGCTCTGATCATCAGCGGTAAAGACGGCGCGTCCCTGTCGCACTCTCTCTCAATACGTGTTGTGGCGGAGTTCCGGTTTTCCCGAATCGAGCGGAGCGAAGCTAATTCTTGCACCAGAGCAATGTAATTTCATTTAAACCCTGCTGTTCCTCGCGAGATCATGGTTCCAATGGACCAGCGTCACTCAAGGCTCGTGTCCGCATCATGCAATGTTTGCGCTCGGGCCGGCCCCGAGTTGAAACTGAACTGCTGAGCAACACAACGGGCTTTGGCTATCGGCGCGAGATCGCGCTCGGGTCTATACACCTGGCTTCCCAGATACGGCTGCTCATGCCGGTCGTCTCTGCGCCCCAATCTCTCTTTATTTGATCGATATTCGCATTCACTTGCGAATTCCGGATCGACTGGCCGTCAGGAGATCGGAGACCGCGCAGGACTTCGTATCGACAAAGCCTCGCGCCCGAAGGATTGCGCGGATTTCACCATCGCCAAAAGCCACACCCTTGCCCTTTGGGTAGATCGCCCAAAGCGGAAGGGCAGGACGCGTCTTGTGAACGGCAAGCGCAGCATCCAGATCGTCCGCCCCAGAAATACACGCGATGACCATGTCGGCTTCCTGGACCGCATCCGTTAGGACACCCGTCAGCGCCGCTTCCAGCGCCGCATCTTCGAAGGCACCGCAGCAAACAGCTCGCTCGCCTTCCGCTAGGCCGAGTTTCTCGCGCAAGCGGGGCGGCGGCTTTGCGATCGCCTTGGCCCAGCGATCCGCTACGATGGCGCCCAACCCCAAAGCGACGGCCTCACCGGCACAGTCGAAGCGCAACAGGTCGCCCTCTACCCGAACCCGATCCAACTTATCGCGCGGGAATCGGCGCCGGACGGCCCCACGCAGGACCAACTCGCCGCTTTCGAGGAGCGCACGTACTTCACCTGCTTCGCTTCCTGCCTCCGCCCAAGCGACCGCTTCCCGTCCCATCGCCGAAGCCTCCGCTCTCTTACGAGAAGTCCCTAGCACCATACGCCCACATCGGCGGGCCTCCACTTGGGCCCGCCACGGAAAGTCAGAGCGCCCTCGAACTATCGACATCGGGCGCCCGTCAGCTCCGGGCGGCCAATCGTTCAGTTGCTGGCGCTGGAAGGATCCTATTGAGGGTTCCGCTCGACTAGCCGCTCTTGCAGGTCCGCAGCGCAGAATCCCGCGAGAACCTGCGCCCGCAGCGCCTGGCCGATCGCCATACGCAACGATCGTGCAGTGAGCGCGATACCTCCCACCGCGATGGCGCGTCGCAGCTCCGCCTAGTGGATCGTTTACGATGAACCCGGTCTGCGACCAGCGGCTGCACAAGGCGTCGAATCGGAGAGCATCACCGGCGGCAGGTCGCGCCAACTCGCCGTTATTCATCAGAAGCACCACATGACTTGGAACCGTGACGGGTTTGGGCATCCCCTTGTAGGTTGCGGACGAGAAAATCGAACACTTGCTGAGATTGGTCTGGCAAGAAGTGATAGCCCTTCTCAATGAAACAGACTTCGGCGTTGGGAACATGCCGCTCGAGCCGAAGGCGTGTGTCATAAGAATCGATAAGCGCGTCACGCCCGCCCAAGATGGCGAGGAGCGGCATCGCAAGTGCGTCCAATGCCGCATCGCTAAGTCGCGGAATCCTGATGACGCGTGGTTTGATCGCGCGGCCGATACGCTCCATGAGAGGCGAGATAGCCTCAAGATCGACCGGCAGATGTTTCGGTGGCGGTCCGAACACCTTTTCAAGAATCTTGCGTTTGCCCCAAGCACCCAGCAGCAAATAGGGTGCGACAGCCAGGAGAAAGTTCTTCTGCCTTCCGATCCCCGCGGGGCAGATCAGCGCCAGCGCCGAAACTCGTGACGGCCGCTGCATGGCATAGTCGAGCGCTAGCCAGCCGCCGAGTGATGTGCCGACCAGCGCTGCATCGGCAAGCCCAAGTCCGGTGAAGACATCCTCGAGCCATGTCGCGTAGGTGTCGCCGATGAGAGGCGGCCTCACCCGGGCGCTCAGTCCCGCCTCGCCGATCATATCCACTGCATAAAGCCGGAAGCGATTTGACCAGAGCGCGATATCGGGCAGCCACGCAGCGCTATTCGCCTGAGCGCCGTGGAGGAGTACCACCGGAGGCGCCGTCTCGGGACCGCAGGCGAGCACGAATGTCGCGCCTTGCGACGTCGGCACTTCAATCTCTTGCTTCGGCACAGGCCAGCGGTCGAGCACGGCGCGGTATTCCCGCATGACTTCGACCGCATCGGTATCGCTGCGAAAGACAGGATCATTCATCGCGACAGTCCCAGTTGCAGCTCGATAAGCTCAAGGAGTCTTGCGGCATCGGATGGAGCGGCGATGAGCACGATCTTTAGATTACCGCTGGTCGGATCGAAGGCCGTGTTGAAGTGCAACGGTCTGGTCTCGGCGTCGCCTCCCAGGGCCGCGGCGCCGAGGAACGTCGCCATGCGTTCGGCCGCTTCGGCATCAAAGGCCGGAACCTCGACGATCACAGTCGCGCGGACCTCGCGAGGAGGCTGCGCGCGCCCGCTCGCCATGCCGGCGAAAGCGTCCAGCTTGGAACGGTCGATGCGATACGCCTTGCCGATCCGCGTAGCCTGGAGACGATTTTCGCGGATGTAGCGCAGGACGGTTTTGGGATGGAGTTTCAGCTCTTCGGCGGCCTGTTCGACCGTCATAAGCATGTTCGACATAAAAATGACTCCACAAAAGACCTATACATTCCTATAATGTGGAATAATAAGGAGCAATAGGTAGTACGAGCGGCTTTATGAGTTCTTCGACCGAGAATGCGGGCGAGGCGATGAAAGCCGAGCTTCGCCGCGCTCTGCGCGCCGCTATGAAGCGGGGCGACAAAGACGAGACGGCAGTGCTCCGTGAGCTAGTTGCGACGCTCGACAACGCCGAAGCCGCGCCGCTCCGAGAGGAGCGCCCATCGGTCGACCGTCATGGCTTCGGCGACGGATCTGCTGAAGGCCAGCGCCGGGTACTCACTCAGGGAGATGTGCATGGTCTAATACTGGGCGAGGTGAATGCGCGTTTGGAGGCAGTCGCCGAGTTCGGACGATTGGGCGCAGAATCGCTCTCAACCGCGCTCAACGCCGAGATCAGGATTCTGCGCCGCTATGTCCAACGATAGCCACCGGTTTTCGGGAGGACGATTGGCGCAGTGTCAACAGCACTCACCGCGCTCGCAGTACTGAGGGACATGGGCACACGCCCTAGCGATGGGAGCGCCGCAAGCGTGGTCTGGAAACCGCTTTGTCAGCTCACCACGTGAAGAGGCCGGGAAGCCCGCCGGAATCAACTTTTGAGCGTTTCGAACACACCATCATCCGGACAGCCGCGTACTGGCTGCGTGGCAGCGCTTTGGAAGCTGGGCGACGGCCAGCAAGTCGCTCTGATCTGGATTCTCAAGCTTCGTTCGCAGGTTGCATGGAGTGCTCAACCAAGCGACTTCATTCAAGGCCCGCTAGGAGTGCGATGATCCAATAGACGTAGATCCCAAGCTGAACAGTCAGGAGGAGTGCGCGAACCACGATCGCTGGTGGCCTCGTCGAGATCATGTGCGTCACCGACTGCGCGATACGGCTAGCGAGCACCCATGGCGCAAGGGTATGGAGAGCTTGCATTTGACTGAGGAGGTCTGCTGCGACGACGATGGCAACGAAGACTGGAAGCGTCTCAAAACAATTGTCGCGTGCTCGGGTCAGACGGTGTCCAAAGCCCGGCAGATCCGAACCATCTGGCGAATAACTATTGATGGCCTTCGCTGTTGTCGCGGTGACATAGACTCGGAAGAAGGCCACTGCGAAGCTCAGAAGGACGAGCCAGCAGGCGAACCCGATCAAGGAAACGGCGGTCGTATTCATGGCATCAATAGATGAAAGGGACGAGTTTTCTGACGCGTGACTTGTATCGGCCGTAGCTTTCGAACTTCTCTTGCAGCCAGCGTTCCTCGCGCCGTGATTTCAAGTCGAAGAAAGCGAAGAGGGCGACTGTCGCGGCAAGCGCTGCCAAGCTCATCCACATGGTACTCCAGCCCAGTGCAAGGATGGTGAGTCCGGTGTAGATCGGATGGCGAACGAGAGAGAAGATTCCGGTCTCAACAAGGCGTCCTTCGTCCCTCGGCCGCGGGAACGGCGAGAGGCTCCGACCAAGGCTCAATGAGCCGAGGGTGACGAACGTGAACCCGACGATACAGAGAATAGCGCCGACCAATGTCGCTGCGGAACTCATCGAGGGTGATGAACCGTCCAGGCGCGACGCGCAGAGAACAAGAAGCATGATTGCCGCTTGCGCGATGACGTACCATTCCCCTCGGCTGTTACGAACCCAATCCCGATAGCTCATGGCTTTGCCGTTGCCTGTGGTGAACCCTGCGCGCGCGCCAATCCTTCGAGCGCAGCCTGGCCATAGGCATTGGTTGCTTCGAGGATTTCGTCAGATGCCGCGCTCTGTCCTGCTGCTCGTGCCAGGATCATTGCCCCAATCATGAGGGCGAGCGTGCCGATAGCAGCGTCACGCGGAGCGGGATCTCCGATCGCTCCCTGGCCGGATTCAAATGCTTGGGAAAAGCGTTCAAACTCCTCCTGGAATGCGGATGCCGCCGCCGGGGTGTGGACGGCTTCGATTGCCGCCATCGACAGAGGACACCCATTGGCCCGGTCATCCCGATGGGCCGGAGTAAGGTATTCTCGCAGGGCGGACCGCAATCGTGCGCCCCATTCCAAGCCTTTAAACCGCTCCAGAAACATCAGCCGACGTTCGGTCATGGTATGGCAAACTACGGCACCGGCAAGGTCCTCCTTTGACCCGAAATGCGCATAGAAGCCACCCACGGTCAGACCTGCCGTGCCCATCACGTCGGAGACGCTCGCCCCCGTGAGGCCGACAGTCTTCAGATGCCGTGCCGCGGAATCGAGGATGCGCCGTCTGGTGACAGCTTTTTGCTTTCCACGCTGACTCATATTATAATCGTAATATGAGTCAGCCCTTCACGCAAGGGCCAACCAACTCAGAGCCCACCTGGGGCGACCGGCCATGCAAAGCTATTCGAGATGATTGCTCGGCCACCATCCGGGCGAGCCGCGGTGCCTGCATCGAAGATGAAGCGGCACGGTCGGTTAGCAGACTGGCTGCCATGATCCGCGGGAACGCGACTTGTTACGCTCGATCGCAATTTTGCGAAGTCAAAACACTCGATGGGCAGATCAACGCCTAGCGGTCGGTCGCTCGGGCGGCGTTGCAGCCAGCCATTGAGCGCGCGAGGCTGAGCAGCCGGCGACATGCAGGATTGTCATTGCGCGGGGACCGACTGCGCTGAACTGCAAGACTTCGTTGGCGACCGGCCGATAGGCCTCCCCGGAATTGCGCGATAGTGATCGCCACGCTGGTGAGCGTCAGCTCTCTCCCGATCGCCACGAGCGACAACAAGTTGTCTTGCCCTACATGTTGCGGGTGGATTTCCGGGTGAGGTCGAGGTCGGCTGTCGCTCGCGCCGAGGCGGCCCTGCCGCGCCAAGCATAATCGCCTGACGCGGAGACCTAGAAGACGCCGGCCATGGTCTTGATCGGGAAGACGGCCTATTGCGCGCTCATGAACCGGAAAACCCGTTCGGGTTCGCCTTGCTCTCCCCCACGAACCAGGCTGCCGCCTTTGACAGGATATCGCACTCCTGGCGCGGGCGCTGGTTCTCATCGCGGAGACGAGTTAGCTCTTCGCGTTCGGCCGTGGTCGCACTGTAACTGCGCCTGCCAGCGTCGCGATCAGCCTGACGGTCCCAGATCGCAATGGATTGCGCGGTTGGTTCGAACTCCCGCAGCAGCCTTCAGGCGTTCGTCCGGATCGGACCAACTCGACCATCTGCCGCCGGAACTCAGGCGGATGCTCAGCTCGAAAACGCGGCATCGGCCACTCCAGAAAATGACTTCAAGGGTGTCCACAAAATCGGGGTGTCCCCAACTCCATACCAGGCCGAAGGCTCAGGTTCGCCGAACGAGGCGCTTCCTGCGAGCCCGCACGCTTATCGACCGCTCCGCCGCAGCGGACAGGACGAGGCAGCCTGAGCGAGCCCAGCACCGCCAACCCCATTGACGACGGGGATGCCGGTCGTTCAGGCTTACCCTTCGGGGGTCCGAGCCGGTGCTCGCGAGCAACCGACTCCGCAGCTTCATCCGCCCCGACACTTCATGCATCCGCAATCGCCCTGGAGGAAAGATGTTACGGACCCCTGTCGAGCCGCTCAGCCTGCCGCGGCCGGCCCTTGCCATCATGGCTTGCGGTCTCCTTCTGGCGCTCGCGGCCTGTGGCGGCGGCGAGAGCCTGCAGTCCTCCGCCGGGAGTAGCGCGACGAGCGCGCCAGCGCCGGCCAAGATCTCGCGGGAGGCGCTGGTGGGACGCTGGGGCGTCGCGTCTTTCCACACGGATAAGGATCGCAAGCGAACCGAGGCGGAAGCCCGGGGCCAGTGCAAACAACCCTATGTGATCGCAAAGGGCCCCGGCGACGGCGTGATGATGCATGTCGCCGACGACCCCAAGCTCTATGAGCTGAGGTTGAAGGCCGGCCCGGGCGGCAAGACCTATCTCGGTTTCGAGGCTCCGGCAGGTGATCCCCAGGATCGCGAACTGCTATCGGTGACGCCGAAGGAAATCACAGCGCGCTTCGTCGACCCCGATGCGAATGCCCGCTACGGAACCTTCATCTACAGTCGTTGCGGCTGAACGGAGGCGATGAGATGAATCACGGAATCCGCACGGGTCTGCTCGCGGCGTTGCTCGCCTTGCCGGGCATGGCCGTGGCGCAGCCGCGCCCGCCGGCCGCGATCCAGGAGACGATGGATGTCGGCGACGAGCCGGGCCGTGTCTCGACCGCGGAAGCGACGATCACAGACGGGCCCTACGCCCGCCAGATGGTGCTCTTCCGCTCGAACGAGGCGCCGGGCACGGTGGTGATCCATTCGGCCGAGCGTTTCCTCTATGTGGTACAGGGCAACGGTCGAGCCCTGCGTTACGGCATCGGCGTCGGGCGCGAGGGCTTCACCTGGTCCGGCCAGGTTCAGGTCAGCCGCAAGGCCGAGTGGCCGGACTGGCGCCCACCGCCGGAGATGTTGCAGCGCCAGCCCTATCTGCCGCGTTTCATGGCTGGTGGCCCGGGCAACCCTATGGGCGCCCGCGCGCTCTATCTCGGCTCGACCGTCTTCCGTATCCACGGCACCAACCAGCCGGAGACGATCGGCCAGGCGATTTCATCGGGCTGTTTCAGGCTCGCCAATGGCGACGTCGCCGATCTCTACGACCGCGTGCCGGTCGGAACCAAGGTCATCATCCGTCACAAGGCAACGCTGTGAGCGGCCGCGCCGGCTCCGCCGATCCGCAAAGGAAACCTGCAGACATGTCGAAAGCTTCCTGGATTCGCCGCAGCGGTCTCAGCCTCGCGGCTCTCGCCGGCCTTGTCCTTCCGGCCGGTGCCGGCACGCTCGATACCGTGAAGCAGCGCGGCACGCTGCAATGCGGCGTCAGCGAAGGCGTGACCGGTTTCTCGGAGAAGGATGCACAAGGCAACTGGCGCGGCTTCGATGTCGATTTCTGCCGCGCCGTTGCGGCGGCCGTGCTTGGCGATGCAGGCAAGGTCGACTTCCTGCCGCTGTCGGCGAGCCAGCGCTTCGACGCGCTGAAGGACGGCAAGGTCGATCTGCTGGCGCGCAACTCGACCTGGACGCTCGGGCGCGAGGCGGAGCTGGGCCTCGCCTTCGCCGGCATTACCTATCACGACGGCCAGGGCTTCCTGGCGAAGCGTTCGCTTAAGGTCGATACGGCGCTTTCGCTCGACAAAGCGAAGATCTGCGTCGAGGCCGGCACCACGACGCAGCTCAATCTGTCCGATTTCTTCAAGGCCAACTCGATGACCTACGAAGAGAAGGTCTACCCCAGCGCCGCGGAAGCCTTCGCCGCCTTCGAGGGCGGGCAATGCGACGTGCTGACCCGCGACCAGTCGGCGCTGCATGGCGACCGGTTCCGGCTGGCCAAGCCGGCCGAGGCAATCGTGCTACCCGACGTGATCTCGAAGGAGCCGCTCGGGCCGGTGGTGCGCAGCGACGACTTCCCCTGGTTCACCGTGGTGAAATGGGTGAATTTCGCGCTGGTCAACGCCGAGGAACTCGGCATCTCCAGCACCAATCTCGACGAGGCGCTCAAGTCCGCGAAGCCGGATGTGCGCCGCTTCAGCGGAGCCGAGGGCGGTTTCGGCAAGGCGCTCGGCCTCGATACGGACTGGGCGATCCAGGCGGTCAAAGCCGGGGGAAGCTATGCCGAGATCTATGAACGCAATCTCGGAACGGGCTCGAAGCTCGGCATCCCGCGCGGCCTCAACCAGCTCTGGAGCATGGGCGGCGTGCTGTATGCGCCGCCGCTGCGCTAGCATCCGCGCGCCATGGCCAGCGGGGAACGCATAGCGTTTGGCGACCATGGCGCGCCGCTGGTTGCGCTGGCTGCCCTCTGCATCGCCGTGCTCACGGGTCCCACCGCGCAAGCGGCGAGCCGGCCGCCCCAGTTCCTGCGCAACTGCACGATCGCTCCTCCCGATCCGCTGCCGCTGTTTGCCACTCCTCTGGCGTCCAAAACCGCCACGGCAAGCGACGATGACGACGAGGAGGAGGGCGAGGCGAACGACGGCCCACGCGGCTTCATCTCGCCCCTCTCCAACACCTGCATCGCGATATCTGGAACGGTCAATGCCGGTTTCCAGCGCGACGACTACAAGGCGAATGCAGTGGCGCTGGCAACCGGACAGGTGCCACAAAGTTCCGGAAGCTTCCCGCTGAGTTCGACATTCCGCCTTGAGACCGGACAGACGCTTGCCGACGGCCGGTATCTCGCGACCGCGTTCGAGTTCTCCGTGGACTCGACCAGCGAGGGCGGCAGCGAGCTCGCCATGAACGAGGCCAGCGTCACCTTCGGGGCGTTCGCATTCGGGCTGACGGGCTCGCGCTTCGACTTCTGGACCGGTGGTGACTTCGCCTTCATCGGCCGGATTCCGAGCCGCACCGTCGCGCTGATCGGCTATGAGCGGCACTTGACCGAGCAGTTCAGCCTGTCGCTGTCAGCCGAAGACGCCGCAGCCGACCGGCGCACGGTGTTGCCGGCAACGGGAACCCGCTTACCCGACGGAGTAGCACGTCTTCTCTACGAGCAGGATGGGCTGACGCTTCACGGCGCAGTCGCGTTGCGGGATGTACCGGGCGCCGGCGGTTCGTCCCGCCTCGGCCGGGCGGGCATCCTCGGCGCCACCTGGGAGAGGAAGCTCCTGGGGCGGTCGATGACGCTGACGGCCCAGCTTGCCGGCGCCATCGACGCAGCCCCCTATATCGGCTCCAGGCTGGATCAGCGCACGGCTTTCTCGGCCCTGACCGGTGACCTGACGACGCGCGGCTGGTCCGGCGTGATCTCGCTCGGACGCGAATGGACGGACGACTGGTCGAGCAATGCCTATCTCAGCCGTTACCGGCTCTCCATTCCGAATCCGTCCGGGCTGGCGGGCCGGATCCAGATCGACCGCGTGGCGGCCAACCTGGTCTGGTCACCTGTCGATGGATTGCGCCTCGGCCTCGAGGGTTCCGTGGCCTGGCAGAAGCTCGACATCGCTGCGAATGCCCGTGCGGCGAGCCTTTCGGGTCGACAAAGCTCGGCACAGCTCTTCGTGGAGCGGACTTTCTAGAGTATCGAGCCGGGATAGGTTTCGATCGCAAGAATAGCCTCGCTGCCGGCCAGAGCCGGGCTGGAACGCGAGGCAGCGCCCCCGCAGGATGCTCGATCGATGGCCGGCCCTGCCTTGCGGCCTCCCTCTTCGGACTTCACACGCGACATCCATAAGTCCTCAATCCGCGTGTCACGCGCCAGCGAAGGACTGGCGCCGGGATGCCGTTCGGCGTCGATGTCCTCCCCGGGCATATGCGGGGCGGGCGGCGAGCTAGCTTCAGCCGAGGCGGAGCAGCGGAGTTCAGCGCCTGCGACAAGAGTATCCGGGGCCGCGCGGATCGGACGACTGATCGCGCAGCGCCCCAAAAGCCCGTCATGGAGCCGGAGCTGCTGCATGGGCCGAGCTCGATGCTGGCTATCCGCGTCGCGACCGGCGCTTGATCGGCCCTTTGCTGCCGGCGCCTGTCAGGTCGAGCGCGACGCGCCTGACGGAAATATCATCGGGATCCAGCGTGATCTCGAAGCCCAGGTCGCGGCAGAGCGCCAGCATAGGGCCGTTTTCCGCCAGGACCTGACTATGGACGCGCTGCAGCGTCTCCGCCCTGGCCCAGTCGATGATCAGCTCCATCAGCGCGCGGCCGAGCCCTATGCCCTTGAGGTCGGAGCGCAGCAGGATCGCATATTCGGCTTCGATATGGCCGGGGTCGGCATGCAGGCGAACGGCTCCAGCCGCATTCCCGCTACCGTCCTCGATGGCGATGAAGGCCATCTCCCGCGCATAATCGAGCTGGGTCAAGCGTGCGAGAAAAGCGTGACTGAACGACTTCAGCGGCGCGAAGAAGCGCAAACGCAGGTCCTCCGCCGTGACCCGGGCCAGCATCGCGCCGATCAGCAATTCGTCTTCCGGCTTCATCGGGCGGATCAGGAAACGCCGCTCGCCAAGTGCGAGTTGCTGGGTCCAGTCGTCGGGATAGGGCCGGATCGCAGGCCGGCGTCGCCGCGTCGGATCCGGTTCCAGCACGACGCGCGCATCCACCGCAACAGCACCGTTAGCATCGGCGAGGATCGGATTGAGGTCGAGCGCGCGGATTTGCGGAAGCGCCGAAGCGATGTTGCCGAGCGCCACCAGGACGGCGGCGATCGCGCGCCGGTCCGCTGCAGGCACATCGCGATAGGCTGCCAGGATACGGGAGACCCGCGTCCTGCCGATCAGATTCTCGGCGGAGGCGAGATCGAGCGGCGGCAGTGCGACATGCGTATCGGCGATGAGTTCGGCGGCCGTACCACCACGTCCGAAGACGACGACCGGCCCGAAGCAGGGATCGACGGAAAAGCCGGCGATCAGCTCGCGAGCCTTGGCGCGATGCGCCATCGGTTGCACCATGAAGCCCGTCAATCGCGCCTCGGGGCACTGTTGTCGCAAGCGCTCGGCCATCCGGCCGGCAGCCTTCAGAACAGCCTCTTCATTGGCGAGATCGAGCACGACGCCGCCGACATCAGACTTGTGCGCGATGTCGGGCGAGACGATCTTGAGGGCAACGGTGCGGCCCGCCGCGAACTGTGCCCTGGACGCTTCGACCGCTGCTGCGGCATCCGTCGCTATGACGAAACCCAGCGCCGGAATCCGGAACAGCGTCAGCAATTGTGCGACCTCGTCGGGTTCGAGCCAGGCGCGCCCCTGCGCGATTGCCCGCTCGACGAGCGCGGCGGCGGCCGCGATGTCCGGCCGATCGGCCGCGTCGAGCACGGGCGGCGTCGCCATCAACTCCTTGAGCAAGCTCGCATGCCGCGTGAGATGCTGGAAGCCGAGGATTGCTTCCTGTTCCGTAGCGAAAGAAGGAATGCCGGCAGCCGCGAAAATTCCCGCCATCTCTTCGCCGCCGCCAACCCAGACCGCCAGAACCGGCTTGCCCGCGGGCGCTTCCGAGCGGGCCTCGGCCAGGGCACGCGCGCAATCGGCGGAATCATCCGGCGCAAGCGGGGCGTTGAGCGCCAGCACGGCATCGACATCGCTCTCCGCCAGCAGGCGACCGACCGCTTCGTGATAATCCTGCGCCGTTCGAACGATCACGGGATTCCGCGGCTGCCGGTCCACGCCGCTCGCCTGCCGCAGCCGCGCGGCTGCAAGCGCCGCAAGACCCTCGCCATTGCTGACGATCGCAAGCCGGCCGGCATCGGCGGCACGCGCCCGTCCCAACGTCTCGGCCGCCGCGAACAGCTCGTCGAGATCGCTGACCCGCAGCAGGCCGGCCCGGTGGAAGGCAGCCTCATGCGCGGCGTCGCTGGTTACGATCAAGGCCGAATGCGTCAGCGCGGGCCAGGGTGGCTCGTAACGCGGCGGCTTCAGGACCAGCACCGGCT
>WPCJ01251984.1_pt1 | contig 27456 bp, 17 predicted proteins | sample 5399831 | NCBI WGS metagenome assembly WPCJ01 (sample SAMN12869470, study PRJNA574797) | sludge metagenome | isolation source: wastewater treatment of pH10 | place: China:Beijing | collected 2019-05-20 | reverse complement strand
GTTCGCCACCCTCCTTTACCATAATCAGTTTACGGGTCAGATGGGTGATGGTCCAGAAAAGGAACAGGATGGTGAAGGCGCTCATCAATGCCGACATGATGTTGACCATCTTTGCTACCTGCGACGGATCCTGTGCTAACTCTGTGAAGAGATTGCCCACCAGCATGAAAACAGGTGCGCCGGGGGGATGCCCCACTTCCAGTTTATAGGCCTGGGTGATGAACTCACCACAGTCCCAGAAACTTGCCGTGGGTTCAATCGTCATCAGATATACGATAGCAGATATTAAAAAGAGACTCCAGCCTGATATTAAATTAATTAGTTTATATCCTCTCATTTCAGGTTTTTTTCAATATTAGACAAAGATAAGAAAAACTTAAGAACTGTGGTAGCAGGAATATGCAAGCGGATTAATCAAAAAAATTGATATCTGCTGAAAATAAATAGATATAGGTTAGATTGCTTATTAATATAAGCGTAAATTTGTCAAGAGAAATATAAAACACATCTATGAAACGAGTATTATTGACCTTGTTTGTTCTATCTTTTATTTTATCCCTGCAAGCGCAAAACCTTTCAGGAGTAGTTACGGATTCAGAGAATAATCCCCTCGAATTTGTGAATGTTGCACTTTATGCCTTACCTGATTCAGTACTGATAACGGGAACAGTCACCGATAAAAAGGGTGAATTTTTACTCAATACTAACGGGAACAATGGTAAAGATATGTGTGTCCAGTTTTCCTTTATCGGGTACAAAACTCAAACAGTAGAAGCGAAACCAGAGCAAATCATCGTGATGGAAGACGACGCGCTATTGTTGGGTGAAGTAGTCGTGAAGGGTGACCTTCCGAAAATAAGATTGAGAAATGATGCACTGGTGACGACAGTGCAAAATTCGGTATTGAGTAAAGCTGGCACCGGAAATGATGTACTTAAAAGGCTTCCCTTGCTGACCGGTGATAAAGGTGTCTTCTCCGTTTTCGGAAAAGGAGATGCAAAAATATATATCAATAATCGGGAAATGCGCGACGAATCGGAACTCGACAACCTCAATTCGGAAGATATAAGAGAGGTGGAAATTATTACCAATCCCGGAGCTCAATACGATGCCTCGGTAAAAGCAGTAATCCGTATTACAACAGTAAAGAAAGTTGGTGATGGTTTTAGTTTTGACGTGCGTTCGAGTTACTGGCAATCACAAAACACAGATTTGACCGAACAACTTAATCTGAATTGGCGCAAAAACGGTTTGGATTTATTCGGGACGTTTTACTATAACCACAATGAATGGATACAAGACAGCAAAATACGCCAAAATACATTTGTAGATACACTCTGGACACAGGAAAATACACTTTATATAAGTGGAATTAACGAGGTTTTACGGGGAATTGCAGGAGTAAATTACGAGATTTCACCCAAACATTATGCAGGAATAAAATATACACTTTCGGGATATCCCCCCTCAGAACATAAGTCAACTCTCAATAGTACAGTGCTTGCCGACGATGTTTTCTTCGATAAATGGAAAAGTATCGAAAAAAAGAAAGACCAGAATAAACCGGCACACCGGATGAACGTCTACTACAACGGTACTTTCGGCGATTTGAACGTTGATTTTAATGCTGATTTTTTTTCGAACAGGCAACAATCTAACTCATCCGTAACCGAAACAAGTCAGGAATATGATGACCGTACGGTAAATTCGGAGAATAATGTAAAGAACCGCCTTGTCGCTTCCAAATTAATTCTTTCGTATCCGGTACTGGACGGGAAATTTTCATTGGGAAACGAAAATACCGATACCTACCGTGAAGACGACTATCGCAACAAGGAAAATATTGTTGCTGCATCGAATGCAATTATTAAGGAGCGTAACAACAGCTTTTTTATGGAGTATTCGCGTTCTGTTCCCATCGGGCAATTTAGCGCGGGATTGCGTTATGAAAATGTGTATTCCGATTATTTCAGCAACGATGTGAAAATGGAAGAGCAGAGCCGCCGGTACGGCCAGTGGTTTCCCAACCTCTCTTTTTCCACAATCCTCAAAGGGGTGAACCTACAGGCAAGTTACACCGCGAAAACAAAACGCCCAAGCTATCGGCAGTTAAGTAGTAATGTGTTTTACGGTAACCGTTTTCTGTTGCAAACGGGTAACCCTTTTCTGAAACCGTCGGTTATCCATGATGTAACGCTGGTTAGTATATGGAAATTTGTACAGTTTATGGCAAGCTATAAGAATGAAAAGGACGCAGTTATTTACTGGACCGAACAGATGGAAGAGAATCCGGCTATATCCGTCCTTGCCTATCGTAATCTGGAGAAACTGCCGAGCCTTACCACTTTTCTGACCCTTTCGCCTACCTTTGGCATCTGGTCGCCCCAGTTAAGCGGAGGATTTATCAAACAATGGGTAACCATCATAAGTAACAATAAACCTGTTAAGCTGAATAAACCATTGCCCATTGCTTCGCTCAATAACTCGTTCCGTTTTCCCAATGAATTTATCCTGACACTTGATGCGAACTATCAGGGAAAGGGTGATGTGCAAAATGTATACCTGACTGAACATCGATTACGAGTAAATCTCGGAGTTACCAAATCGTTTTTCGACGAACGCCTTCGTGTGGAACTGAAAGGACACGATCTGTTCAGAGGCCATAAAGATGGCAATCTTTTGTATAACGACCGTATGGAATTATACCAGTTGAACCTCTATGACAGTCGTGAAATTGAATTGACAGTACGTTATAGGTTCAACTCGGCAAAGAGTAAATACAAAGGAACCGGTGCAGGTGATGCGGAACTTAACCGGTTGTGAAATTAGTCATAAGACGAAATCACCATTCGCACCCACTTCTTATTTTGGCGGAAGTCTGGAATATAACTTTACCGATAAATTCAGCCTTGAGGCCGGGATGCGACGCGAATTTAATCCTTGGGTACGACGTTGGGAAAATATCTATTATATAGTACCGAAATTTAATTTGGATTTATTCCGCAAGACATCAGAAACGCAGCGGGATAGGACGAATCGGTTAGTCAGGGCATATAATAATGATTACTTCTTTTTGCCTACCAGATAAATTCCTCCGAATAGGAGAATAATAGCACCTGCAATTTCAATATAGGCTGTTTGTTTGGATCCTTTGTCTTCTGCGGTAATTTCGACTCCTAATATTTCCACTGAATTGGAACTCTCTTGTAATCCGGTTATTCCCAGATATCCTAAATAAATTGCACCTGCAATCAGGATGATACCGATAATTGTTTTCATTTGATTAATTATTAATTTGTGATATGTTGATTCTCTTTATTGTCTAAGGAATAATCTGCTTCTGTACTGTTCATTGCTTCATCAGCCCTTAGTATAACAACCTTTTCCGGCACAAGGTTCTAATTCTGTGGAATCAGAACAATCAACGCTCCAAAAAGCGAAAGGTCCGCGAATCACTTCGCAGACCTTCCTTGTTAACACAATCTTCATGAAACAAACTACACTATCGAGTTGATTGCAGAATGATAATCCGGCTCCTGTGCAATCTCGGGAACCAGTTCGGTATATACTACTTTCCCATCACGATCCACTACTACCACAGCGCGGGCCAAAAGTCCTCTTAATGGGCCGTCGCTCATTAGCAGTCCGTAATTTTCGGCGAATGATTTGTCGCGGAAACAAGAAAGTGTAACAACATTTTCAATGCCTTCAGCCGCACAGAATCTCCCGGCAGCAAAGGGCAGGTCGGCAGAAATACAAAGCACTACCGTATCTTTTAATGAAGCGGCCTCCTGGTTGAAGCGACGCACAGAGGCGGCACATACTCCGGTATCGATACTCGGGAAAATGTTGAGAACAACATTTTTTCCTCTGAAGTCCGATAATTTAGCTTCAGAAAGATCTCCCTTTACCAACGTAAAATCGGGTGCAGCCACACCTTTTCGGGGCAGCTCTCCGGTTGTGTGAACGGGATTGCCTTTAAATGTAATACTTGCCATTATATTATTGCTTATTTAAAATTGTTCAATTTCATTAGTCATTTTGAGTCGCCTTTGCTCCTCTCTTGTTAATTGAGTCGCCTTTGCTCCTCTTTTGTTAATTGAGTCGCCTTTGCTCCTCGATTTCCAATTCTCGCTATGGGAAAGTTCAAGTATGCTAATCGAAAACATTCAAACAAGTTTGACTTTCTCTTTTAGCTTAACGAAAACATTCTTAATTGTCCTTTTTCTGTAATCTCTAAACAAAAAGTTGGTTTAAATGTTCATGGCTATGACATTTTTAACTTTAAATGCAAGTTATTATAACTCCTCTTTGAGATAAACCGCAGTGTAACTTTTTCCGTTATTGACAATCTCTTCAGGAGTCCCTTTAGCGAGGATCTGACCTCCTCTTTCTCCTCCTTCCGGTCCCAGATCGATGATATAATCGGCACATTTGATAATATCGAGATTATGTTCGATGACAATCACGGTATTGCCTTTATCTACCAATTTATTCAATACCCCCAGCAACACGCGAATATCTTCAAAGTGTAACCCTGTAGTAGGCTCGTCCAGCACGTAAAGGGTATTCCCAGTATCGATACGGGCCAGTTCGGTAGCCAATTTCACCCGCTGGCTTTCTCCCCCCGACAAGGTGGTGGAGGATTGTCCCAGTTTGATATATCCTAATCCTACTTCCTGTAAAACTTTTATTTTATGTAATATGGTAGGCACATTTTCGAAAAAATCCACTGCCTCGTTGATGGTCATGTCCAGTACGTCGGCTATCGATTTTCCTTTAAACCGCACTTCCAGCGTTTCACGGTTGTACCGTTTACCATGACACTCTTCACAGGGGACCATCACATCGGGCAGGAAATTCATTTCGATAGTTTTATATCCGTTCCCGCCGCATTTTTCACAACGACCTCCTTTCACATTAAAGGAAAACCGTCCCGGTTTGTAACCTCTGATCTTGGCTTCGGGCATTCCGGCAAACAGCAGGCGGATATCGGAGAAGACTCCGGTATAGGTAGCCGGGTTGGAGCGGGGCGTACGGCCTATGGGGGACTGGTCTACACTTACTATTTTGTCGAGATGTTCGATCCCTTTCACAGATTTATAGGGCAGGGGATCTTTTAACGAGCGATAAAACTTCTGACTGAGAATGGGTTGCAGTGTCTCATTGATCAATGTCGATTTTCCACTGCCGGAAACGCCGGTTATGCAGATAAAGGTACCGAGGGGGAACATTACCGTCACATTTTTCAGGTTGTTACCCGATGCTCCTTCGATAATGAGTTTCTTGCCGCTCCCTTTCCTTCTTTTTTCGGGAATAGCGATTTCTAACTTGCCATTCAGGTAGTTGGAGGTAAGTGTGTTTTTTTTCAGCATTTCCGAAGGAAGGCCTTCGAATACCACATCACCCCCCTTTTGACCGGCAAAAGGCCCCATATCGACTATATAATCGGATGCCAGCATCATATCCTTGTCATGTTCCACCACTACCACAGAATTACCCGAATCCCGCAGTTTCTTCAGCGAGTCGATCAGGCGGTGGTTATCGCGTTGGTGGAGCCCGATACTGGGCTCGTCGAGTATATAAAGCACATTCACCAGTTGCGATCCGATCTGGGTTGCCAGACGGATACGCTGGCTCTCACCTCCGGATAGGGATGCCGATGAACGGGAGAGGGACAGGTATCCCAGTCCCACATCCAGCAGGAACTGGAGACGTGAAAGGATCTCTTTCTTGATCTCTCCGGCGATAAGACGTTGCTTCTCCGTTATATCTGTTTCTGAAGAAATAATCCATTGATACAGCGATTGGATATCCATTTCTGCCAACTCGGCAATATTTTTTCCGTTGATCCTGAAATGGAGTGCTTCCTTGTTGAGCCGTTGCCCGTGACATTCGGGGCAGACCGAGGTGGTGATGAATTGGCCTGCCCATTTTTGGGCGGTGGCCGAAGCTTCATCTTCCTGCTGCATCTCAATATATTTGGTGACCCCTTCGTAGGAGACCATATAATTGGAGTTTCCCAGCGACTCGTTTTTTATTTTGAGTCGCTCATCGGTACCATACATGATCTCATCGATAGCTTCCTGAGGGATATCTTTGATCGGTGTTTTCAGTGTCACCCCATATTTCTCGCAGATGGCTGCGATTTGCCAGAAGAGCAGGTTGCTTCGTTCTTTCCCGAGTGGTGCAATACCTCCTCCTGCAATGCTGAGATTGGGATCGGGGATGACCTTTTCGACATCGATCTGATCGACTGAACCGATACCCTTGCAGCGGGGACAGGCTCCCTGTGGTGAGTTGAAAGAAAAATTATGGGGTGCAGGTTCATTATACGAAAGACCGGTGGTCGGGCACATAAGGCTGCGGCTGTAATGGCGTACTTCCCCGGCCTCGACGTCCTGGATGAGGATCAGGCCGGAACCCTGCTTCATGGCGGTACGTACGCTGCTTTGTAATTTATCTGCAAACTTATTGGATACAGCCAGCTTATCGATAAGAATTTCGATGTTGTGGTTTTTATATCTGTCCACACGCATGCCGGGTATGATTTCCCTGATTTCACCGTCGACCCTCACATTGAGATATCCTTTTTTCCGGATCTGTTCAAACAACTCCTTATAGTGTCCTTTCCTGTTTCTCACCACCGGAGCGAGGATATAGATCTTTTTACCGATATATTTCTCTAATATCAACTCCAGTATCTGGCTGTCGGTATATTTCACCATTTTCTCTCCGGTGATATAGGAGTATGCTTCACCGGCACGGGCATAAAGCAGGCGGAGAAAGTCATATACTTCAGTAGTGGTACCAACGGTAGAACGTGGATTTTTATTGGTGGTCTTCTGTTCAATGGAAATGACCGGGCTTAAGCCTGTGATCTTGTCTACGTCAGGACGTTCCATTTTGCCCAGAAATCCACGGGCGTAAGCCGAGAAGGTCTCGATATAACGGCGCTGCCCTTCGGCAAAGATGGTGTCGAAAGCAAGCGATGATTTTCCGCTGCCGCTCAATCCCGTGATTACCGTGAGAGAGTCGCGTGGGATCGTTACGTCAATATTTTTTAGGTTGTGTACGCGAGCGCCGTACACCTGTATCTGTTCAGTTTCGGATGCCATAGTCTTTTTTATTTCACGACCCATGCCGGATTATGAACCCTGGGGTTTTCCCCTTTCTTGTAGTACAGGTCTTCCTGTGTAGGAATAAGCAGGGTGTAGGTCTTGCCCGACGGGTTGCTCAGGCTGGTATTTCGTAGCCATGAGTTGAAGTCTTTCAACTGCGCATAGGTGATGTTGTGTTGTTTGGCAAAAGTAGCCAGGTCGGGTATAGAGGAAGATACCTTCACCTCTTTGAACTGCATGGGTTTATAGAGATGATCCGGCCTTATGACGAATCCGTATTGCTGCGGATTTTCGAAGATCTGTTTGATGGCAAGCATGCGGTAGTAATAGCGGGAAGTCTCTTCCACCAACCAGAGGTCGAGCGAATCGTCTACCCCCTGGTCTCTTAACCCGTTAGTGATACGCGCTTGTCCTCCGTTATATGACAAAGCGGCGGCGCTCCATGAACCGTGGTTGCGGTAGGCCTCTTTCAGATAGCGGCAGGCGGCCACAGTCGATTTTTCTACGTGGTAACGTTCGTCGACATCAGTCCTTGTTTCAAGACCGTATTGTTTGGCCGTACTCTGGAGGAACTGCCAAAGTCCTGCCGCACGGGCGGGGGAGACTGCCCTGGGATCGAGGCTGCTCTCTATTACCGCCAGATATTTCAGGTCGTCGGGAATCCCTTGTTGTTTAAGGATCGGTTCAATGATCGGGAAAAAGCGGTTGGCCCTTTTGAAAAGGAGTAGGGTGGTAGAATGGAAGTAGGTGAAACTGTTTAGTTCCCGGTCCATCCGCTCCCGTTTATCATAGCGGTCGAAAGTGATCTGTTCTCCTGCAAATTCCATACTTTCCGGAATGGCTACCGAGGCTGTCATGGAGAGTACCAATGGTCTTTCCGATTCGGTTTTCTCGATGTTATTTCCCGATGTGAGGGCTATGAATAATACCCCCAATCCTATTATCAATATTGAGAAAGAGATCAATAGTGCCGATTTCTTCATTCTTTATTTAGCTTTGTGAATTCTTATAATACTTTCCCGGCGAGTGGGTGCCGGTATATTTTTGAGTAGAACAAAGATAATTGTTTTTTTGGAAATTTGGAAATGAGCAGTGAGAACTCAGATTTTTCATATATATTCGCACTTCGTGTTATTCGGCTTTGCCGATATTTATTCGCTCTGCTTATGTTTAACAACAGAGCAACAACTGAATAACAATCGAATAATAACTTTATTGCTTTATTCTAAAAGAATATGAAACTAAAAACGCCAGGGTCAGTAATTAAGGCACATGATATAAACCGGTTCAGGTTCCGTGATACCCCGTTCGTGAAACTGATGAACAAACGTATTTTCAATATATTGATGGTGGCGTCCCGATACGATATGTTCATCCTGGAAGATGACGGTCGTGTCGATGAACAGATTTTCAATGAGTATACCTCACTCAACCTCCGCTATCCGCCACGTTTTACACAGGTGGGCAACAGCAGGGAAGCGCTGGCGGAACTGAAGCAGAATCGTTATGAGTTGATCATCTGCATGCCCAACATGGATAATAGTGATACTTTCGATCTGGCGAAGCAAATCAAAGCACGCTACCCGGATATTCCTGTAGTGTTGCTCACACCTTTCTCCAAAGCGGTCACACAATCGTTACGGAAATCAGACCTGAGCGGCATCGATTACGTATTCAGCTGGTTGGGGGATACGGATCTGCTGTTGGCTATCATCAAAATTATTGAAGATCGGATGAATGTGGAACACGACGTAAAGACGGTTGGTGTACAGACTGTAATGTTGGTGGAAGATTCCGTTCGTTTCTATTCGACGGCATTACCATTGCTTTATAAGTTTGTGCTCAGTGAATCGAAAGAGTTCTCGAAGGAGGCTCTCAACGACCACCTGAGAATGCTCCGTATGCGCGGGCGTCCAAAGATACTGCTTGCCCGTAACTATGAGGAGGCGATCACCTATTACAAAAAGTATGGTGATAATATGCTGGGTGTGATCAGTGATATGAGTTTCAATATTGATGGGGAGAAGGATAAATTAGCCGGTAAGCGGCTTGGTGAATGGATCAGGAAGAAAGACCGTTATATCCCGATTATTTATGCTTCTTCGGAGTCGGAAAACCGGAAATATGCAGCCGATGTGGATGCTGTATTTATTGATAAAAATTCCAAGACTTTTCCACAGGATCTACGTAAAGCAATCAAGGAGAATCTGGGTTTTGGGGACTTCATTATAACCGATCCCATTACCAAACAAGAGATATTCCGGATCAAGAATCTGAAGGAATTGCAAATGAATATCCGTAATATTCCTGATGATGCTTTATATTACCACCTTTCGAGAAATCATTTTTCCAGGTTTTTTTATTCCCGTGCCATGTTTCCCGTAGCGGAGATGCTCAAGAAGATAGATGTTTCGGAATATGCCAATATGCATGATGCAAGAGAACTTATTTATGCCACTATCGTGCAATACAGGCGTATGAAGAATACCGGAGTGGTAGCTGTTTTCGAGAAAGACCGATTCGACCAGTATTCGAACTTCGCACGTATCGGAGAGGGTTCACTCGGGGGTAAAGGAAGAGGACTGGCTTTTATCGGTTATATGGTAAAAACCCATCTGGAGTTAAATAATAATCACAACTTTCCTGTGACTACTCCGAAGACGGTGGTGCTTTGTACCGATATCTTCGATGAATTCATGGAGGCCAATAATCTCTATCCGGTGGCTCTTGCGGATCTGGAAGACGAGATGATCCTGAAGCATTTTCTTGCTGCCAAACTTCCGAAGCGGTTGGTGAGTGATTTTCTTGTGTTCTTTGATGCGATAGAGACGCCTATTGCCATCCGTTCTTCAAGTTTGCTGGAGGATTCACAGTATCAGCCTTTCGCCGGTATTTATTCCACTTACATGATCCCTTATGTGAATGATAAATATGAGATGGTGCGTCTACTCAGCAATGCTATCAAGGCAGTATATGCTTCTGTTTTCTATAAGGATAGCAAGGCCTATATGTCTGCAACGCAAAACCTGATCGATCAGGAGAAGATGGCGATTGTCCTGCAGGAGGTGGTGGGATCGCAATACGGAAACTTGTTCTATCCTGCCATTTCAGGGGTAGCCCGTTCCCTTAACTATTATCCTATCGGCAATGAAAAACCAGAAGACGGTATTGTGAGTATGGCATTTGGATTGGGGAAATATATTATGGATGGGCTTACGGGACTCCGTTTTTCTCCACTCCATGCATCTAATATTCTGCAATTGAGTTCGCTCGATCTGGCGTTGAGTGATACCCAGACCCGTTTCTATGCCCTTGACCTGAACTCGGAGATAAAAGATTTTATGATTGATGATGGTTTTAATCTTTTGAAACTTCGACTCAAAGAGGCGGAAAAAGAAGGACCACTCAGGTATGTGGCTTCTACTTATGATCCTCAGGATCAGATTATACGGGATGGATATTATGAAGGAGGGCGTAAGATTATCTCCTTTGCCAATATTCTACAGCATGAAATGTTTCCACTTTCGGAGATCCTGGATAAACTCCTGAAAGCAGGACAGAAGGAGATGGGGCGTCCCGTAGAGATAGAATTTGCCGTGGATATTGAGGGCAATCAGTTTGCTTCTTTTTATGTATTACAGATCCGACCCATTGTAGACAACAAGGAGGTGGTGCATGAGAACCTCGAAGAAGTGGAAATAGCCAATACTATACTATTTTCAAAGAACGCCCTCGGAAACGGAATATCAAACGATGTATATGACGTGGTTTATGTGAAAACTGCGGCTTTTAACGCTTCCAGGAATCCACTGATAGCTCGTGAGATTGAGTCCCTGAATAGCAGGTTCGCAGCTGAAGGAACCAATTATGTGCTGGTTGGCCCGGGTCGCTGGGGTTCTTCCGATCCCTGGCTGGGTATCCCGGTGAAATGGCCGCATATCAGTCAGGCAAGGGTAATTGTGGAGTCGGGAATGGAGAATTACCGTATAGAACCGAGCCAGGGGACTCATTTTTTCCAGAATCTAACCTCCTTTGGCGTGGGATATTTTACAGTGAATCCCTTTGCCGAAAATGATGGATTTTTTGATGAGGAATTTCTCAATTCGCAACCTTCCGTCTATGAGACGGAATTTATCCGTCAGGTACATTTCGACCAGCCGGTGGTCATCAAAATAAATGGTAAAAAAAGAGCGGGAGTAGTGATGAAACCGGGAAAATAATTTGTTTTGGATTTATCTTTTGATAATTAGATTGTTGCGGAGTGAAATCGAGGTGATTTTTGCCGTTAACAGGAGTTAAGAGTGGGTTATCCGTGGTTAAAATTTATGTAACCATGCAACGTTTCCATGTCTGTATTCGTCTGTCCTTATGTGTACACGAGATCTCAAACCACACAGATTACACTATTTTTTAACTATTAAAAAAGAGAGTTATTATGAAAAGAATTTCTATTTATCTATTGAGCCTGATGGTATCAGGCGCGTTTTTCGTGGCATGTGACGATGATGAAAGTAATGGCAAATTGACTTTCGATAAGAATAACGTTGAAGTGATTATTGGTGAGGAAGATGCCGTGAAAGTGAGCGGCGGGGTAGCTCCTTATGAAGCGATGCCGGCTGATGAAACGGTTGCCGAAGCAACAGTAAGTGGCAGTGATATAACTATCAAGGGCCTGAAAGAAGGCAATACCACGGTGAAGGTGACCGATAAGAACGGCTTGGAGGCTGTCATAGCCGTTGCCGTGAAAGCGGATCCATATGAGGAAGAAAAAGAAGATGCCACCGTACGGATCAAATGGGATACCTATGAGAAAGTAGAAGGTACGGATGAGGGAACCTATACGCTGACCAAAGCCGAAGACAAGACCGTTACCTTTTCCTGGACGAACGAAGAGGGTGACGAGCTATTCCTGACATTTATGGACAGCGAAGATAAGATCGGCAGCGACGGTGGCGGAGAAGAGAGTGCTTCCGTAAAGCAGGAAAATGCCGAACCGATAGGTACCCTGACGATAAACGTGGGTGAAGACAGCGAGGATTACGACGTGACTTCATGGAGGCTTGTACAAGCCCAACCGGCCGATGATGAAGAAGGAACTCCGGATACTTACTGGATTGCCTTTACGGCAGATGATAAAACCGGACTCTGTGTAGCTCCGTTGACGGTGGAAACAGAATAATAAAAAGTTTGTTTTTTACTTTACCGGTATCTTCTTTCAATGCATGCTATGGAAGAAGATATCGGTTTTTTATTTCAACGAACGAGTTGATTCTCTATGGATAATGAGTATGCCATCACTATTCACACAATATCTTTTTTGCGAAATATTTTTAAGGAAAACCGGTAAGGAAGGTCGATCCATGCGATCAGTAATATGAATGACAGGATTGTACTGAAGGTAGTTCCCAGAAAATTGGTAAATACAGCTCCCGAATAACCCATCATGGCAGAGACATCCAATCTCATCATAATTTGCAATCTTGCCAGGTCGACTGGATTGAGCATTAATAATAATACCGTCAATGTATCTATTGGATAATCGCTGAATTGGAAAAGGAGAAATAACATGGCTGCGTCATAAAGCAGCGTAAAGAATAGCCATAAGAGTATAGAGAGTCCTATTCCGACAGATTTGTCATCGGTGAATACGGCAATTAAAAAAGACAAAGATACGGATACAAGGGTTATGGCCGTTCCTATGCTAAGGATCAGCAATCCGGTCATATCAAAAGAATAGATGATGATCGGAATGCCCGCACCTAACAGGAATGCAAGGCATAGGCTGCCGGAAATTCCCACGTAGAGACTACTCCAAAGTGTACCTCTTTTTATGGGCTGGCTCAGTAGGAGCATGATAAATTCCCGGCTGTTGTAGATATATATTGTGGAATATAATAAGGCCATAAGTGGTACACTGAAAAGGACAATGTAGGCTACAGTCAACAATCCTTTGGAAAGATTATCTTCGAGCAGAAAGGATATCCATGTGACCAAGGAGAGCACAATAAAATAAACAAATGTTATTTTACTTTTCAGGATATCGAAGAATATGATTCTGGCAATGTTATTCATGTTCCGTTTGAGTGAGAATTTTCATAATGGCATCGGTAATTGTGTGCTTACCTGTATCTTCCAAAAGCATATGGACTGATTTATAAAATATAATCCGGCCCTCTTCCATAAATATAACATGGGAAGCGAGATTATCTAATTCGCTGATTACGTGCGAAGTGATGAAGATAAGCTTGCCGTTTTCTTTCTCTTTTTGTATTTTCTCTTTTAATATCCCTGAAGCTAAGGGATCAAGGCCGGCGAAAGGTTCATCCAGAATAATTATTTGAGGATGGAACATAAAAGCGAGTGCCGCGCTTACTTTCTGAACAGTTCCTCCGGAGAGTGCTCCCATTTTCTTGGTCGCGATCACATCGAGTCGAAATAACCGATATAGTTCATCATCCGTATTGTTTATCTCTGCCCTTACCGACCGGATCAGACGGAAAGTATCCGCAATTGATAAATGTTTGGGAAAGCTGGCTGTCTGTGGCATGAATCCGATCAGCTTTCGTATTGCAGGGTCGTCCTTTACATTGCGGCCGGAGATGATCACTTCTCCCGATTGAGGAGCGACCAAATTCAGGATACACTTGATCAGGGTGGTTTTCCCACATGCATTAGGGCCTATGAGAGATATGCATTTTTTTCCTTCGTCAAACTCAAGGTCGATACCTTTCAATACATGTAGTTTCTGATAATACTTATGTACATTCTTGATCGTAATCATAAGGCATATTGTCTCATTGCGGGTCTGTCATCCATGAAATTACTTGGGGTCACGGTGGGAATGATCTTTTCTGCTTGTTCCAGCAGATCGACTAAAAAACTACGGAAGAATAACATCGCCGCAGGTGTATATTCCGAAATGACAGCGAATAAACTTAACGGATGATAGGGTACATCACCAATGCCGTCGCGGTCAAGGTCGTACCCCCTGTATTTATCCCAATAGTTTTCGCTGAAATAATTTTTCTCAGAAGTGCCGTTGGTGGTGATATCAAAAGTATTTCCTAAAAAGTTGTTTCTGGTAAATCTGTTTTCGGTGCTGCTTGCCATCAAGCGCACTGCCCATCCATTTTCGCTAAAAACGTTTTCTTGTAGCGTGAGTGAAAGTCCACCATCCATAAGTATGCCCACCGTATTTCTGGTAAATTTGTTGCCCTCAATGTTGCCTTGGGATATATCTTTGAGGAGGAGTCCGTAAGAAGCTCCTCCTTTGTTGTTGTCGAAAGTATTATACAGCATATTGATGTTGGTGGAAAACATCACTGCTACTCCGGCTCCGTTTTCGCTGAATATATTATAAAAATAGTCATCTTCATTAGAGAACATGAAATGCAAGCCATATCTCAAACATTTTGCTACATCATTACCCCGGATAGTGGAATTGGAGACAAATTCGAGATAAATGCCATCCCTGTGCCTTCGGATATGATTCCCTTCTATTTCTATATTCTTACATTTCCAGCAGTGAATGGCATTTCCCATTAAAGCACTTTCCTCGATGGATGTATCGATCCGGTTGTTCGTTATCCGGCAATCTTCCGCGTCCTGCACAAATATTCCGATGGAGTTGTCCGAAAATATATTATCGTTGATAATGATCCCACTACAACCCTTATTTATTTTTAATCCGCAATAATCGGTCAGCGATGACTTCCCCGAATTGGCGATGGTAAGTCCTTCCACAACAACACTGTCAGCGAAAATAGAAACTACATCACCCTGATTATTACCGTCAATAACAGGGAGCCCGATTCCTTTTAAAATAATAGGGGTCGAGATGATAAGGGCTTCTTGATATACTCCTTCATGAACGATGATACTATCGCCGGCCTTTGCTGTTTGCAAGGCTTCTGCAATACTGGTGATAGGCCATTCCTTTCCGACGTGTATGTTACTCGCGGTAAGATGAGAGACGAAACTACAGCTTATAAGAGTGAGGAGCCAGAAATTTAAAAATCGATATCTTCCCATGAAACGATCTCCGCCTTTAGTTGTTTTGCTACCTCTTCGGCTTCCTCACGGGTCTCGAAAGCGGCAATATTAGCATTCATCGGACTTTTGACTTCCCCTCCTCTTATATAAAACGCCTTTTCTGCTTCTATGAAATGGTCTTCTTTCAAATAATCGGATACGTATATCTTCTTTGCTTTTATGTCTTCTTTTTCCTTCATATAGCGGATAAGACAGGAGAGATCGTCGAATTTCAGGCAGCGGCCTTGTCCGGTGATGATTTGCGTATCAAACTTGGGATCAACGATAGTCATCCTGCATTCTTCACACTCGTCACGGTTCAGTCGCACTGGCTGTGCGCTGTCACTTACGCAAGAAAGGAAGGGGAGGACTAGGAAGGGGGTGAGCATGGCTGCAGTTCTTTTTTTTCTGAGAAATCTATGTATACGATACTCCTTAAAAATGACAAAAGCCAGTATTAAAGCAACTATGAGAACTAAAATACCTCCTATATCGGGAATAGAGTAGGCCCCGAAATTAAGAAGTTGCTTATATCCCAAAACCGGTGGCGAATAAGACATGCCCGGAACTTTTATGGCTGCCGATGGATCCAGATTGTGACCGTAGTTGTAATTCCACCGATAAAAATCAATCAGGGAAATAATGCCGAAAATAATGAATGCGATAAAACTTATCAACGACATTTTCCTGCTTTTGATGATGGCGGTAACGAGGAATAATAGGGCAAATGCTGCTAAAATGTAGGGTAGAACGGTAAATTCGATAAAGTTTTCAGTGTGCAGTGTCTGCATGCCAATATAATGGTTGAGGCCGTTAATGGCGTCTACATCTCCTCCTATTTTATTGGGATATAACAGTAATATCAGTCCTTCGGGATATTGGGGAGCCGATAATTCGATTCTCCACAACGGAACGAAGATGGACGCGATAAGTATAATGGCACATAGAATTAATAAAACTCTCGATAGAGTGGATATCTTATTTTTACTCATAATCTGTTGTGTTTATTAAGAAACAGGGGAAGGAACTCCTTCCCCTGTAGAATTTTATTTACCTGTAGTTTTATCATCTAATGTATAAGATAGAGGAACGTTACTCCCTTTGGCGGAAACGCGTGCATAACCTTGCATTTCCTGATGAAGTGCACTGCAGAAATCGGTACAGTAGAAGGAGAAGATGCCCGTCCTGCTGGGAACCCATTTAAGTGTTTGTGTTTCACCCGGCATTACCAGTAATTCGGCGTTAGTATTTCCTTTTACTGCAAAACCATGAGGGATATCCCACTCTTGCTCGATATTGGTCAGATGGAAGTAGACGGTATCTCCCAGCATTATGCCTTCGATATTATCGGGGGCCATGTGGGAACGTATTGCCGTCATGTATACACGTACCACGTTACCTTCTCTTACCACTTTTGCCTCTTTTTGAGATCTGGCCACATAGGGATGTTTGTTCTCAGCGAGGTTGTAGAATTGTATCTGCTTATCCTTGATCATATCGGCAGGTAAGGCTACAGCATAATGAGGTTCTCCGATTGTCGGAAAATCGAGGAGTAATTTCATTTTATCCCCGCTGATATCAATTAATTGTGCACATTGTGCAAGTTCGGGGCCAGTGGGTAAGAAACGGTCTTTGGTAATCTTATTGTAAGCAACCAGGTATTTCCCGTAAGGTTTCTTTGTATCTCCACCCATTACCGAGAGGTGTCCGATGGAATAGGTAGAAGGTATCCTATCCAATACTTGTAAATCTTTTACATTCCATTTTACTATTTCAGATGAGACGAAAAAGCTGGTATAGGCATTTCCCTTTTCATCGAATTCCGTATGTAATGCACCCAATCCGGGATTTTGCACTTCACCGTATAGTGCAGCTTCGTAATTGATGATGTTAATCCCTTCTGTCTCACCTTCAAAACTCTTTTCTTCAATTGCTTTTTGTATCTTGTCGAAACTGAATACCGGAATAACGGTGGCGAGTTTCCCGCTGGCTACGATATATTCTCCGGAGGGGTCGACATCGATGCCGTGTGGCGATTTCGGACATGGAATGTAATAGAGGCAATCTTTTAGGTCTTCGACGTTTAGCACGGTGGTTTCCTCAAAGATTTTGGATGTGGCTGTATGTGTTTTCTCATCATACATGTTGTGTGCATACCGGCACTTCACCTTTTCACCCTTCCCTGCTCTCAGATGTTCTTCGATCTTTTTCCAGTTGACGGCCAAAACAAAGTCCTTATCGTTTTGTGAAGCATTTACTTCCAGGTGGGTATGGGCCTGTTCGGAATTATAGCAAGTGAAAAAGAACCACCCGTGCGACTTGCCCTTTCCGGGATGGGACAGGTCATAATTAAAGCCGGGTACGGCTAACTGAAAAGATAATTTCATTTCACCTGTTACGGGATCCACACTGATAAAACTGATATGTCCTTTGAAATTTTCTTTATAACTGGTGATAGGAACATCACCGTCAACATAATCGGGTGGAATGCTGAAACGTGTTCCCGCAACGATATATTCCGTATTTTCGGTTACGAACGCCGAGGGATGGTTCCCGGCGCTATTGGGCAATTCCAGCATTTCTACCGTTTTAAAGGTTTTCAGGTCGATACGGGCTATGCGAGGGGTGTTGTTCGCATTGATAAATACCCATCGGCCGTCGTATTCACCATTGGTCATGGATAGGTTAGGATGGTGCGAATCATCCCAAGGAACCTCTCCAAACGAGGTGTTCAGCATAGGTTTTGTCTCTTCACTGAATCCCCATCCATTTTCTGCATTCACGGAAAATACCGGAATAACCTTAAGTAATCTGCCCGATGGTAGGCCGTATATGGCGAGTTGCCCGCTGAAACCTCCCGATACAAAATTGTAAAATTCGTCATAATTTCCCGGTGCGACATACGTTTTTACTGCCGCATCTTCACTAAAAGCGCTTGTTGCAGATTTTGGCCTGCATGATGACAGCCCGATAATGGTTATGAGCATTATCAAGGTTATCAGTAACTGTTTTTCGTTTCTTTGAGTTTTCATTTGCATAGAAATTTAGTAAAACGTAAATATGCTCGTATCAGTAACCTTTTCTTATAAAGATCTTTGTCGGCGATTTGTGGCTATTACAAGACTGGTTGTAGGTAATTGTTTCCGAAAAAGGTAACATGTCTGGTCGCGCAGTGTGATATTGTCTTATTGAGTAAAGTAACAACCGGAACTCGTAATTTAAGCCATAAAGGTAGAAGTTTTATAAGCTAAATAGTAATTTATACATCTAATTAAAGATAAATATATGTAATAAAATTAAAAACATTTTCGAAAGTGAAAAAATATACAGTTATTTTTCTGTTTTTTTGATTAGGATAAAGAATGTGGATTATTATGCTCTATATCAATATTTATTTAGGATGTATACCGACAATTGTAATCTCATGGAGAGGTGAGGGGATATTCCGAATTACCACTTTCGAAAGCTTGTTGCTGCGGATTTATTTGGATTTATTTTCTAAATTTGATAAACGAAAGGATCATAGAGTTTTTCTAAAACAAAAAGTAGTTGAAATTGTTAAAAACATAGCTTGATTACATTAAACTATTTCTATTTTCATCTATCGGAGTGGTTTACTTATTTGCAAACGACTATGAATAAAATTTACCTCACATTGCTCCTTGTAGTACTTGCTTCAGGAGTTTTTTCCCAGACTAACCGACCAATGAACAGAAACCATTATGCAAACGAATGGACAAAAGTGGCTGAATTTGAAAAGAAATCACTTCCCCAGTCAGCTGCGGATGCCGTAAATGCTATTTTACAACAGGCTGTAAAGGATAAAAACAGTCCCCAGGTCATCAAGGCTTTGATCCATCAGGGGAAATATGATCTGGTGCTGGATGCACAAAACGATACGCTCATCTTTCGGAATCTGAATGAAATGCTGGGGAAAAGCGGTAGTGTAGTGGAAAAATCGGTATTGCACTCCATGCTGGCAGAGTTGTACCTACAGTACTATCAGAAAGACCGGTGGAATATTGATCAGCGCACTGAGTTAGGAGATTTTGTGCCGGCCGATATGAAAGGGTGGGCCCGCAATATCTTCTTCAATAAAGCCGTGGAACATTTGGATGCTTCTGTTGCTGCTGAGGAGGAACTCGTGGGGGCGAAAGTAGAATCCTATGCTGCTGTAGTGGAGTTGGGCAAGGCTTCGAGACGGTTTTACCCTACCATGTATGACTTTTTGGCGCGCCGCGCCATAGAATTATCGGGACAAGTCAATCAGGATGAAGACCTGAGCCGTGTGCTGGCAAGGAAGAATATCTCGCAGGAGTCGTTGTTTGTCCCGGCAAATGAGTTTGTGAAATTGTCGTTCTCTCCCCAACAGGCGGAATATGGATTATTGGTACTGGAAAATTATAAAAAGTTGGTGAGTTCCCTGTTGCAGCGAAATATGGATAGTTCGGTTTTGCTGGTCGAACTGGAGAAATCGGATTATTTGAGGGAGTTCTATTATTCTACATATATTGCTCTGGCACGCCCAGCATTGGAGAAGTTGCTGGCAAAATGGGAAGGGAACGAAATGAGTGTGGAAATTATCGACAAGCTATCTCAATTTTATCTGCACGAAGTCGATCTGACCAATGCAGAAGATACAATTCAACGGAGAGAGAAAACAGGAGCGGTATATGAATTACTGAAAAAGACAATAGCGGATTTCCCGAAGTACGAACGGATATCGATACTTCAAAACAGGTTATCGCAACTTACACAGCCGGCTTTTACAGTCACAGGAGCGGGTACTTTCCCTAAAGAGGGTGATAAAGAGTTAAAAGTGAATTTTAAAAATATACGGTCGCTCACCGCAAAGCTGTATCGCATTAACTCACCCATAGAGATGTTGGAAGAGAAATCGAAAGTGCGAGGCCAGATAGCCGGAAGACGTGTATTGATTAAGGAAATACCTATATCTTTGCCCGACACACCTGAATACTGGCATGGGGAAACAACGTTTACGGTCAATCCCGGAGGTTTCGGTAGCTATATGCTGACTTTCAGTTCTTCACCTGAAACCAATGATGCCCGGGGATCGGAATATTATTTTTCAGTCTCCGATATGGCTGTTTTCGCCCGGGGATCTTCTGATAATCAATATGATTTTTTCGTGGTGGACAGAACGACCGGTGTTCCTGTTCCTAATGCCAAAGTCGATATTTATAAACTGCCGGGTAACTGGAACAATTCGCAGCTTACGTTGGATCAATCAATTATTACCAATGAATTGGGATTGGCTGTGTATAATAAAAAAATTCCCAATAACGATGTCTTTTATCATGCTGTTTCAGGGAATGACAAAGGCTCCGCATTGAATCGATTGCCATCGGCTTTTTATAGTTACTCCGACCGGAAGATCGAATCGCGGGAAATGACAAATATTTTCACTGACCGAAGCCTCTACAGGCCTGGACAGACCGTTTACTTTAAGGCGATACAGGTTCGGGGAGGTACCGGGGAGCAATCCGTTATTGCCGGTAAACCTGTTGAGATTATATTGAGAGATGCCAATCGCAGGGAGATATCGAAGCAGACCATAACGACGAATGAATTTGGTTCTATAGCGGGTGAATTTGTGTTACCGCAAGGTGTACTGCCGGGACATTTTACGATCGGATCCGGAGAGGGAACTGTGGGTTTCCGGGTAGAGGAATACAAACGCCCTACCTTTGAGGTGAGATTCGATAAAATAGAGAAAACATATAAATTCGGTGAGGAGATCACACTCAAAGGAAAAGCGGAAAGTTTTTCAGGTATCAGCCTTCAACAAGCAAATGTAGAGTATGATATTACGCGAATGCAAATGTGGTGGAGGATATGGAATGGAAGAACTGTAGACCACTATACGTCAGGCAGTGTAACCACCGGGGAGGATGGTGGTTTTGAGATTACCTTTACTCCGGAAAAACCTGATAGCCAATCCTCTTCTAAAGTAGTTTATTCGTTTGAAGTGGCAGTTACGGTGACCGATATTAACGGCGAAACACAAACGGCTTCTTATACAGTGACAGTGGGAGATGTCTCCATGATGTTGTCGTTGGATATACCCGATAGGTGGGCAAAGGAAAGTGATGGAAAGATCATTATTTCAGCCAAAAATCTGGACGATAACGATGTGGTAGCCGGCGGAACCTACCGGATTTTTTCCCTTCAGGAGAACGATTCTATCCGTCAACCGGAGGCAGAGGGGGAATTCAAGACAGGTGACCAGCCGGAATTGAAAAAACGACTGACGGGTTTGCCATCGGGAAAATACCGCGTGAAACTGCAATCGAAAGACGACAGGGGAAATTCCATTGAGACAGAGAAAGATATTATTCTCTTTTCTTATTCCGATAAGCGCCCGCCAATAAAAACCAACGAGTGGCTTATACAAAAGAACAGCAATTTCTCGCGCGATAAAGACGCGGAAGTGATACTGGGAGTATCTGACAAAGTGCATGTTTTGTATGAATTATGGCAGGAGGATAAATTGCTGGAGCGGAAATGGATCGGATTGGATGATGAAAACCGGCTCTTTTCGATCCCCTATAAAGAACAATACAAGGAAGGTGTCACCCTGATGCTTACCTATGTAAAGGACGGAAAGTTCTATGCGCACAGAGTGGATCTCCTTCCCGAAAAGGAGAAGAAGGACCTAAAGGTGAAATTGGACGTGTTCCGTGACAAGATCCGTCCCGGCGCGGAAGAGGAATGGCGGATCACGGTAACCGGTGCGGATAATAATCCTGCATTGGCAGAGGTGCTGGCGTCGATGTATGATTTTTCGCTCGACAATATTTCTCCATCACAAACATGGAATTTCTATCCCTTCTCGTATACACGCTATTTCTCGAGGATGGGATTCACGAGTGATCAATCGTTCCATACCGTTACGGCCCATAGTAATATACCCGTGCAGTGGAAGAATGTTACAGCTTTTGAGTTCGACCGTTTTAACTGGTTCGGTTACTCGCTGTTCTACTCCGGTAGGATTATGCTGAGAGGGGCTAGAACAGGAGCAGTACAAACACAGGCATATTCGCTACAAGCAAAGTCCGTAGATGAAGCGTTTATGGTTCAGGATGTGTTGGCTGAAGAAGAAATAGAAATAATGGCTCGTTATTCCACACCTCCTCCGCCGCCTGCACCTCCCGCAGCTGCCTCCGGAGAGCCCGGGCAAGAAAATGAAGCCCTTCAGATACGGCGCAATTTTAACGAGACCGCTTTCTTCTTCCCCCATCTCAAAACCAATAGTAAAGGAGAAACTCAAATTGCCTTTACCGTTCCGGAAAGCAATACCCGGTGGCGTTTCCGTGTGCTGGCACACGATAAGGAACTGAATACCGGAAAGGCAGAAGCTTTTACCGTGTCGCAAAAAGAGCTGATGGTGACTCCTAATCTGCCGCGATTCCTTCGTCATGGCGACAGGACGGCTGTTTCTACCAAAATATCCAACCTTTCGGAGGATGCGATCAGCGGTAGTGTGAAGCTCGAATTCTTTGATCCTGTCACGGAAGAGGTCATTAATAATATGTCGTTTGAAAACCACGAGCAGACATTCTCATTACAGCAAGGCGCTTCTTCCGATGCATGGTGGACGTTCGATGTGCCGGTCGATATCGATATTCTCGGTGTGCGTATCGTAGCCCGAAGCGAACAGTTCAGCGATGGCGAACAACATGCGCTCGCCGTGCTTCCCAACCGGATGCTGGTGACCGAAAGTATGCGGATGGACCTGAGCGGGAAGCAGACGAAAGAGTTCACCATGGACAGGCTGATCAACAGGTCGTCACAAACCATACAAGATTACCGGTTGACGCTTGAGTTTACTTCTAATCCCGCCTGGTATGCGGTACAGGCTTTACCTGTATTGGGAGAACCGGAGAGCGACAATGCGGTCTCATGGTTTGCCTCCTATTATGCCAATTCATTGGGAGCACATATCGGAGAGGCATTTCCGAAAGTGAAAGCAATGGTAGAAGCATGGAAAAAGCAAGGAGGCAATAAAGAAACTTTCCTCTCAAACTTGGAAAAGAACCAGGAACTGAAGAGCGTGTTGCTGGAAGAAACTCCTTGGGTGCTGGAAGCCCGGAGCGAATCGGAACAGAAAGAGCGACTGTCGTTGCTGTTCGACCTGAACCGCAGCCGCAACCTTACCGGTACCGCTATACACAAGCTGCAAGATCTGCAAACCAATCAGGGCGGCTGGAGTTGGTTCAAAGGTTTTAATCCCAGCGTAAGTATTACGCAATATATCCTGTACGGATTTAACCAGTTAAAAGAACTTAAGGCTGTTGAATTCTCTGACGACATCCTTTCGATGCAGGAAAAAGCAGTTTTTTTTATCGATATGGAAGCCCAACGCCGCTTCGAAGCGCTGAAGAAATACAATAACGAGTGGAAGAATATCAAAACTATTTCCACTACCGACCTTGAGTATCTCTATGTCCGCTCCGGTTATTCCGGATATCCGTTGGACAAAGAAGGGAAGGAGATGTCCGATTTTTATCTCTCGGTCATCGAAAAGAACTGGACACAATACGGATTATATGAGCGCTCATTGATTGCCATGCTGATGAACCGGCAAAGAAAGACGGATGTGGTGGAAAGTATTTTGAAATCTTTCCGTGAACATGCCGCCCATTCGGAGGAGATGGGCATGTATTGGGCAAATAACCGTGCACAGGTATTTATGTCGCAATCGGCTGTTTCGGTGCATACCTTTATCATGGACGCTTTCCGTATCGGAGGAGTTAAAGCCGATGAAATGGACGAAATGAAACGGTGGCTGCTGAAACAGAAACAGACCCAGTTGTGGGAAACGACCCATGCCACGGCAGATGCCGTATATACGTTATTGAATACCGGAAGCGATTGGTTTACGACAGAAGGAGAAACAACCGTTACATTGGGTAAACTGCGCGTGGAACCGGAGAACAAGGAATTGGGAAGCGGCTATTTCAAAGAGTCGTGGAGCCGTACGGAAATAAAACCTGAAATGGGTAAGGTAACAGTGGCGCATCAGGGAAATACTCCTGCATGGGGTGCACTTTACTGGCAATATTTCGAAGATATGGACAAGATCGAAAAAACCGATGCTTCGCTTGACATAGAAAAGCAGCTTTTTGTGGAGCAGACTACCGCATCCGGATTGCAATTGGTACGTATTACGGAGGAAACTCCTTTGAAGGTTGGAGATAAAGTAATAGTGCGACTGGCAGTACGAAGTGACCGGGATTTGGAGTTTGTCCATTTGAAAGATATGCGTGCAGCTGCTTTTGAGCCGGTTAATCAGGTTTCAGCTATGGGGTGGCAGAACGGGATTCCCTATTATCAGACATCAAAAGACGCCTCTACCGGCTTCTATTTCGATAACCTGCCTCGGGGGACCTACCTGTTTGAGTATGGGGTGTATGTAAGCCGGCCGGGCAGCTATTCCAACGGTATCACCACCATTCAGAGTATGTATGCCCCTGAGTTCACCTCACATACCGGCGGAATGAGAATTATTGTTAAAGAATAAACAAGCTTTAAACGAATTTGTTACTTTTGTATCTTTGAACATTGAGAATATTGTAGTTTACAAAATAGACAGGATGATGGGATCGATATTTTTTTGAACAGTAAAGATTCCATGTCCTCGGAAAATAAAATGATTGTATGATGAAGAAAATCAATTTAATAGTATTATTCGCTGTACTAATGAGTAGTATTGCTTTTGCACAGCAGAAACCGGAGATGGACTTTAAGAGAACAGAACATAATTTCGGGACTATCAAAGAAGAAATGGGATCGGTTTCCACGCAGTTTGAATTTACCAATACAGGTAAGAGTCCTCTTATTATACAACGGGTATCGGCATCGTGCGGATGTACCACTCCCAGTTATACAAAAGAGCCGGTGTTGCCGGGTAAAAAGGGAACCATCTCCGCCACTTATTCTACCGTACGTCGTCCAGGCACATTTAACAAAACCATCAGAGTGTACACGAATGTTCCCGATACGGTATACGTACTCACTATTAAAGGGAATGTAACGCCTAAACAATAAATACCGTTTCAATTGATAATACAGGCCGAATGAGCTATCTTTGCAGGAGTTCATTCGGTTTTTAATTTGCTTACAATATGATGGAACATCCCGAGAATGATCCGAGATATAAAGGACTTATTGTCAATAAAGGTGTCGCCCGCCCGCCCAGTGTGAATCCTTATTTACAGAAAAGGATAAAAGAGCATGAGCGTTCTGTGGCGGAATATGCAGAAGGTATTTTGTCAGGCAACAGGGTAGTGCTTAGTCAGGCTGTGACGCTGGTGGAGAGTTCGCGACCCGAACATCAGGAGAAAGCGCAGGCTATTATTGAACAGTGTCTCCCCTATGCCGGTAATTCAGTCCGTGTGGGTATAACGGGTGTTCCCGGAGCCGGGAAAAGTACCTCTATCGATGCATTCGGGATGCATCTTTTGCAGGAAGGCCACAAATTAGCGGTATTGGCGATCGACCCTTCGAGTGAGCGGTCGAAAGGGAGTATCCTTGGAGATAAGACGCGGATGGAGAAACTCTCTTTAGAGCAGGATGCTTTTATCCGTCCTTCTCCTTCTGCAGGGTCCCTGGGAGGTGTGGCGCGCAAGACACGCGAAACTATTGTCCTTTGTGAAGCGGCCGGATTCGATTACGTGTTTGTGGAAACCGTGGGAGTAGGGCAGTCGGAGACTGCAGTCCACTCTATGGTGGATTTCTTTTTACTGATCCAACTTGCCGGTACAGGTGACGAGTTACAGGGTATCAAGCGTGGGATCATGGAGATGGCCGACGGCATTGTGATTAATAAAGCTGATGGAGACAATATTGAAAAAGCCAAGATGGCTCAGCGCCATTTCAGCAATGCATTGCACCTTTTTCCGCTTCCCGAATCCGGATGGCTACCCAAAGTACTGACCTATTCCGGATACTATAATCTGGGTATTGCAGAGGTATGGGAGATGGTGCACAAGTATATCGATTTTGTGAAGGAAAACGGTTATTTCGAACGTAAGCGTCAGCAACAGGCGAAATACTGGATGTATGAGACCATTAACGAGCAGTTGCGCAACAGCTTTTACCGTGATCCGGAGATTGACCGGTTATTACAAAAACTGGAGGATGATGTCCTTGGTAACCGGAAAAGCTCCTTTATCGCAGCCAGGGAGGCGCTTGACAAATATTTTGAATTGTTTCTCAGGCAATGAATAGCGGTTCGATTCCGCTGTGCGCTACTCAACGGGAAGTGGTTAAAGCTATCGCTTTTCCTGTTTTTATTTCGGGCTAATCCGTTCTTTATACTTCTCCTTTTTGGTTTCCTCGTTATCAAATGTAATCGCTGTCGGGTTATCCACTTCTATCCCTCACGTAAAGAAAAACACAAAAAAATATGACCCCTAATGCCATTGTCGAACACTTTGTACCATCCAACCAGAAGCTTACGGCATAATGGCAGATATCAATTCTTCTATGGCATTGTAATGCCAGCGGAACATTATTTTACTCCCCTTCCGCCATATTATGGAACACATTCTGGACATCCTCGTCCTCCTCAAATTTTTCCAGCAGTTTTTCGATCTGAGCACGTTGCTCTTCGTTGAGATCTTTGGTGTCGCGTGGAATGCGCTCGAATTCGGCTGAATGAATTTCAAAGCCGTTTTCTTCCAGATAACTTTGAATGTCGGAATAGGACTTGAAATCGCCGTAGAGAAGAATATCATCTTCTTCCACTTCTACTTCATCCACTCCGTAATCGATCAGTTCCAGTTCCAGGTCTTCCAACGAAATACCGTCTTTAGGTGCAATTTTGAATACGCACTTATGGTCGAATAAAAATTCCAGGCTGCCGGAAGTACCCAATGAACCCCCATGTTTATTGAAATAGCTGCGGACGTTCGCCACGGTACGCGTGGGGTTGTCGGTTGCTGTTTCCACTACGATCGCGATGCCATAAGGTCCATATCCTTCATATACCACTTCCTTATAATCGGAGTGGTCCTTGTCGGTCGCCTTTTTGATGGCACGCTCCACGTTGTCTTTCGGCATATTCTCTTTCTTCGCCTGCTGTATCAACACACGTAAGCGGGGATTGGTATCGGCATCAGGACCACCTTCACGGGCGGCAATAGTGATCTGTTTCCCTAATTTAGTGAATACGCGGGCCATATTTCCCCAGCGTTTCATCTTGGTCGCTTTTCTATATTCAAATGCTCTTCCCATATTATATAATCCAATTATCTATCTTGTTTAAAATCACCAATTA
>WPCJ01076632.1_pt1 | contig 27512 bp, 25 predicted proteins | sample 5399831 | NCBI WGS metagenome assembly WPCJ01 (sample SAMN12869470, study PRJNA574797) | sludge metagenome | isolation source: wastewater treatment of pH10 | place: China:Beijing | collected 2019-05-20 | reverse complement strand
CGCACGCCGACAGCGGGCCGCACGCCGACAGCGGGCCGCACGCCGACAGCGGGCCGGGCGCTAGATGAGCGTCTCGTCGAGCTCGACGAGCTGGCGATCCCTCGAGGCGAGCAGGTCAAGGTCTGCCTCGACCCGTGGCAGCACATGGGTGATGAAGAATCGCGCCGTCGCCCGCTTCTCCGCGGCAGTTGCGGCGGGCGCGGCGTCGAGGGCCCCGAGCTGGTCGAGGAACAGCCACGCGACTACGATGTCACCCATCGCCTCCAAGTAGTGGGCCGCGTTTGCGAGCGCCGTGGTCGGGTCGCCGTCTTCCCAGAGCTCGCGGGTGACGGTCTCTACTCGATCAACCCGGGCGGCGACGAGCGCCGCGAGCTCCGGCTCCGCGGCCGTGAGCCGGTCGCACGTCGCGCGCATCCGCTCGAGGAGGTCGGCAAGGCCCGAGCCGCCGTCGAGCAACACCTTTCGTCCGAGCAGGTCGAGCGCCTGGATCCCGTGGGTCCCCTCGTGGATCGGGTTCAGCCGGTTGTCACGGTAGAACTGTTCGACGGGGAAGTCGCGCACATACCCGCTGCCGCCGAGGACCTGGATGGCGATGTCGTTTGCCGCGAGACCCCACTGCGAGGACCAGCTCTTCGCGACGGGCGTGAGCACGTCGAGGAGGAGCGCGAGGGCGGCGCTTCTCTGCGGGTCGGTCTCGGCCTCGCTCTCGTCGAGGAGCTTGCCCGCGTACAGGATCAGCGCGGTGCCGCCCTGCGAATATGCCTTCGCGAGCATAAGCATGCGCCTGACGTCCGGGTGCCGAATAATCGGCACTGCCGGCGCGGCCGCGTCTTTCGCCCCGATCTCCTTGCCCTGGATCCGGTCTCGAGCGTACTCGCGGGCGTGCAGGAAGCCGGTGGTGCCTAGCGCGACCGCGGAGGCTCCGACGCCGAGCCGTGCCTCGTTCATCATGAGGAACATGTAGTGCAGGCCACGCCCCTCCTCGCCGATGAGGTAGCCAACCGCCCCTGGTTCGTCGCCGACGGGGAACGCTCCCGAGCCGTAGCTCAGCGCCGTGTTCACGGTGCCGCGGTAACCCATCTTGTGGTTGATGCCGACGAGCGAGACGTCGTTGCGCTCCGTCAGCGCGCCTGGCTCGCCGAGCCAGCGCGGCACGATGAAGAGCGAGAGGCCTTTTACGCCGGGACCGCCTGTGCGGGCAAGCACGAGGTGCACGATGTTCTCCGACAGCTCGTGGTCCCCCGCCGAGATCCACATCTTGTCGCCACGCACGCGGTACGTGCCGTCGGCCGTTCGCGTCGCGCTCGTGGTGAGGTCGCCGAGCGCGGAGCCGACGCCAGGCTCTGAGAGGTTCATCGTGCCCGTCCAGCTGCCATCGAGCATCGGCGGCAGGAACTTCGCGGCGAGCTCCGCGGCGGCGTGCTCGCGGATCAGGTTCGCCGCGGCCGTCGTCAGCAGCGCGTACGACACCGTGCCCACGTTGGCCGCCTGGAACCACATGAACGCCGCACGGTAGACGACGGTGGGAACCTGAAAGCCACCGTGCTCCGCATCCATCGTCGCTCCGAGGAAGCCGGCCTCGGCGAACGCCGTGAGCGCAGCCTTGACCTCGGGGATGAGCTGCACCTTGCCGTCGACGAGCTCGGGCTCGTTGAGATCGGCCTTGCGGTTGTGGGGTGCGAAGTACTCCTCGGCGAGCTCGCGCGCGAGCCCCGTGAGGCCTTCGAATGTTTCGCGATTGTGCTCGGCGAATCGGTCGAAGCGGCTCAGCGCCTCAACGTCGAGCCAGTCGTACAGGCAGAAATCAAGGTCGGCCGCGTCCAGAATCAGCGATTTCTTGTGCTCCATGCCACGCTCCAATCGGGTAACCACTGCGTTACGCCACCCACCCTACACAAAAAGTAAACATGACGTCACTTTTACTTGAAAGGGGCTACTGCGGCTGGTTTCGCGCTCGCTCCGGGTACGCTGGCACGTGTCGCACCCCGCGACACCTTCATGGCAGACGAAAGCGGGCAACGCGTGGCGCAGCATCTCGACGGCGGGCACACCGCAGAGCCGGCTGCCCCGACCATACTTCCCGCGGCGCTTCCGGCGACGCTGCCAGCGACACCGAAGGGCCGCGACACCCGGGCGCGGATCATGTCCGCGGCCGAGGCACTGTTCGCCGAACGCGGGTACGCGAACGTGCGCGTCGCCGACATCACCGCGCGCGCGGGGCTCACCACGGGCGCCTTCTATCGATACTTCACCGACAGGTACGAGCTCACCCTTGAGCTGCTGCGCGACCTCACCGTCGAGGTGTTCGAGTTCATTCGAATTCCACTCGACGCCGAGAACCTCATCGACTCGGTCACCGAGTCGACGCAGAAGTACTTCGAGTTCTACGAGCAGCACCGCGCGCTCTTCGGCGTCATTGTCGAACTCTCGCAGACCGACAAGGAGGTCGCCGGGATCTGGACAACCTCGCGCCGCGCCTTTTACGGCCGCATCAGCGGCGCGCTCTCGAAAGCTGCGCTCGCCGACCACATCCGGGGCGATCTCAACCTGAGCATCGCCGCGGAGATGCTCGGCAGCATGACCGAGTTCTACGCCTTTCAGCGCTTCGTGCTGCGCGACCCCGACATCGCCGCGCAGCCGCTCGAGGAGGCGAGTCGAACGCTCGCAACGATCTGGCTGTCAGGGATCTCGACGGACGGGCCGGTGACCGGGAGATCGGCAGTAGGCGGCGGCGCCGCGAACTCGGCGGATACGAGCTCGCCTCCGGGCCACTAGTCTCCCCGATCGACGTCGACCCTACGCCTGCTGCGCGTCGAAGGCCTCGCGGGCCGCGAGCACGCCAGGCATGTGCTGGCGCGCCCACGTCTCGACCGCGAACAGCACGGGCCTGAGGCTCTCGCCGCTCCGGGTGAGGCTATAGACGACGCGTGGCGGAATCTCTGCGAACGCCTCACGCGCGACGAGCCCGTCGCGCTCGAGCGCCTTCAGCGTCTGTGACAGCATGCGCGGCGAGATACCCGCGACGCTGTCGGCGAGCTCGCCGTAACGGGCGGGCCCGCTGGCGAGGGCGCCGATAATGAGCACGGTCCAGCGATCACCAATCCTGTCCACGAGCTGCCTGCTCGGACAGTTCGGGTTGTACGGATCGAATGCTTGCTCGTCGTCCACGATGCCCTCCCAGCGTGACTAGTACGCGACGCTGAACCGCGCGCGGCGGTGCTCCGCCCGCTCGATCTCATCGACGTACGCAATAGCGTAGTCTGCGCCCGAGATCGTCGAGGACCCGTCGGCAGCCGTGAGCAGGACATCGCCCCCGATTCGGAACGTGCCCGTCCGCTCGCCAGCGTTCCACGACCCGAACTCCGCGGCGGGGCTCACGTAGAACCAGTCGAGCTCCGCAGGAGCTGCGCGCAGCGTGTCGAGGATCGCCCCGTGGGCCCGCGCCTCAGGCTGGTATGCCGCTGGAAAGTCGGCCGTTTCGAAGAGCCGCGGGCCTTCCGCTGCGACGAGCAGCGAGCCTGCGCCGCCGACAAAGCTCAACGTCGCGCCCTCGGCGATCGCCGCACTGGTCAGGCTTGGCAACGCCGTCTCGAGCGCGGGCTCGCTCGACGCGTGGAGCGCGACGACCAGGTGATCCGCCCCCTGCGCGACCTCCCTCACGAGCTGATCATCGAAGATCGACCCGGCACGCACCTCGACCGGCGCGTCGGGCCCCTCCGGATTCCGCGACACCCCCAACACGTCGTGCCCGCGCGCAACCAACTCGCGCGTAATCGCGCCACCCGCATATCCAGAGAACCCAAACACCACGACTCTTGCCATTTCCAACCCTCACTTCTGAATTGCTTACTATCTAGAATATAGCGACTATTAAGAAGGTAGTGTCTGGGAATTTCCTGGAGAGGCTCGGGAGTGCAGTTGCCCAGGCATAAGCAATGTTTTCTAATGACACAGCGTGCAAATTGGGTTTACATTAGCTTCACGGCGTGAGATTCACCGGGAATGGCCGATGATGGTGGCGCCGCTCACCGAGGGAGAGCAATGGAGCTCGACATCGCACACGTTCCGCAGGAGGCAGCGACGGGTCCGCTGCCCGGCGACTCACGCGTGGATGCGCTCATCGAAGCGGCGTACGCACACGCGGCCACCCACCACGAAGGCACCGTCGCCGACTATATTCCGGCGCTCGCGACCGCCGACCCGGCACAGTTCGGACTGAGCCTCGTCGACGTTCACGGCGGGGCGCACGAGGCCGGCGACGCCGCCGCCCTGTTCTCGATCCAATCCATCTCGAAGGCGTTCGTATACGCCCTCTTGTGCGACGCGGTCGGTCACGAAGCGGCGCTCGCGACTGTCGGCGTGAACAACACAGGTCTGGCATTCAACTCGGTCGTCGCCATCGAACTGAACGGCGGCCACCCGCGAAACCCGATGGTGAACGCGGGGGCGCTCGCAACGACGGCCCTCATTCCCGCCGCCGACCCCGAGCGCCGATGGCTCACGATCCAACACGGTCTCTCCCGGTTCGCGGGCCGCCCCCTCGAGCTTGACGACGCCGTCTACGCATCCGAGATGGCGGCGAACCAGCGCAACGCGGCGATCGCGCAGCTCCTCGAAAGCTACGGCCGGATTCGTGAGGACCCCGCGGGCGTCGTCGACGTCTACACGAGGCAGTGCTCGCTGCTCGTCAGCGCCCACGATCTTGCGGTGATGGGTGCGACGCTCGCCGACGGCGGAGTCAACCCCGTGACCGGCGAGCGAGTCGTGTCGGCGGAGGTCGCGCGAGACACGCTCGCGGTGATGTCGGCCTCGGGCATGTACGAGAACTCCGGCGAATGGCTGTTCGAGATCGGGCTTCCCGGCAAGTCCGGCGTTGCCGGCGGCATCGTGTGCGTCGCCCCAGGCAAGGGCGGCATCGCAACGTTCTCGCCGCCGCTCGACGCCGCGGGCAACAGCGTCCGCGGCCAGATCGCCACCGCGTACCTCTCGCGCGCGCTCGGCCTCAACCTCTTTGCGTCCTCGTCTCACTTCGCCCAGAAGGAGTAACACCATGTCCGCACCCGCAGCCCACATCCCCGCGCACGCCGCCCCCGACGGCGCCGATCCCGACGTCCCCGGGGCGTCAGTGCCGGGTCTCCCTGACGAGCGCAGCTCGTGGGTGCCCATGATCGGGCTCTTCCTGGCCCAGATCCTCATGTCGTACAACGTTGCGGCGCTCCCGGTGACGCTCGGCGGCATGGTCAGCGACTTTGGTGTTCCGGCCACTGACGTCAGCACGGCGATCGTAACCTATGGCCTCGTCGTCGCCGCCCTGGTCATGGTCGGCGCGAAGATCGGTCAGCGCGTCGGCTGGGTAGCGATGTTCAGGATCGTGGTTGCGATCTTCGCGGTGTCGGCGCTCACAATGATCCTCGCGCCGAGCGTCGGCTGGGTGATCCTTGCGCAGGCGCTCGCCGGCGCGTCGGCCGCGATCATCGTCCCGAGCCTCGTCGCACTTATCGCTGAGAACTATCGCGGCGCCCAACAGGCGACGGCCATCGGGTCGCTCGGCTCGGCTCGCGCGCTCGCCGGGGTGACCGCGTTCCTGCTCGGCGGCACGCTCGCGACCTTCGTGGGGTGGCGGCCTGTGTTCGCCGTGGTCCTGCTGATCGCCGTGGTGGTATTTGCCCTGAGCTTCCGGCTGCGATCGGACCGCGGCGACGCGAGCATCGCCATCGATCTCGTCGGCGCGCTGCTCATCGGCGCCGGCATCGTCGCGCTGACGCTCGGCGTGAACAACCTCAACCGGTGGGGCCTCCTCCGCGCGACTGACGATGCCCCGCTGTCGATCCTCGGACTCTCCCCCGCCCCGGTGCTCATTCTCGCGGGCGTCATGTGCGTGCAGGGGTTCTTCGTCTGGACGCGGCGACGCACCGCCCTCGGCAAGGAGCCGCTCGTGAGCCTCGCGGTGTTCGGCTCTCACCGCGAGCGCGCGGCGATCTACGCGATGTTCATCGTCGTCGCGCTCGAGGCGGCGCTGAACTTCACCGTGCCGCTCTACATCCAGATCGTGCAGGGGCGCACCCCGTTCGACACCTCACTCGCGATGCTGCCGTTTAACCTGACAGTTTTCATCACCGCCACCCTCGTCGTCAGGTTCTACACCCGGTTCTCGCCGCGCACCATCGGGGTGTTCTCGTTCGTGCTCACCACAGTCGCGCTCGCATGGCTCGCGCTCGTCGTCACCAACAACTGGGAAACGCTGCCCACGATCCTCGGCCTGTTCGTGTTCGGCGTCGGCCAGGGCGCGCTCGTGACGCTCGTCTTCAACGTGCTCGTCACCGCGGCACCGAAGGAACTCGCGGGCGACGTCGGATCCGTGCGCGGCACGACCCAGAACCTTGCGAGCGCGGTGGGCACGGCGGTCGCGGGCGCGCTCCTCGTCGGGATCCTGAGCGCGAACGTCACCGCCGCGATCGCGAGCCATGTGGAGCTCTCGCCCGACCTCGTCGCGCAGGCCGACATCGACTCGCGCACGTTCGTGCCGAACGACCAGCTCGCGGCCGCGCTTGCGGGCACGGACGCGACCGATGCCCAGGTCGAGGCCTTCATTCAGGTCAACGAGCAGTCGAGGCTTCAGGCGTTGAAGCTCGGCCTGCTGATCCTCGCCGGCGTGAGCGCCGTCGCGATCATTCCCGCGAGCCGCCTCCCGAACGTGAAACGGCACGAGGTACCAGACCCGAACCCGGGTCAACGCTAACCGGGCCGGCGCGGGACGGGAGCAGCGCGGACTAGACCCGCACCTCGCCGGCCTCGACCGCCACGATCCCACCCGCAACGACGAGCTCGCGTCGCGGGCTGCCCATGAGCGCGTCCTGCGGGTTCTCGGCGTCGAGCAGCACGATGTCGGCGCGGGCGCCCACCACGATGTCGTGCACGGGCGCGCTCACGAACTGCCCCGCGCGACTCGATGCGACCTCGACCGCGTACTGCAGGTCGGCGTCGCTTCGCAGCGCGTGCAGCCTGGCGAAGTTCTGCGCGATCCTGAGAATATCGCCGTCCCCATAGGGCGACCAGAGGTCGCGAATCCCGTCGGTGCCAAGCCCGAAGGCAAGGTTTTCCGCGCGCATGTGTGCGAGCGGGAGCGGCGTCGACCCGATGGGCGCCACCGTTGACCACGTGATGCCAGCCGCGGCGAGGTCTGCGACAGTCCGCGCGACCCTGTCCGTTGGCACCGAGCCGAGCGCGAACCCATGCGAGACGTTTACGCGCCCCTCGCGCCCGAAGCGACGCGTCCGCTCGACGATGAGCTCGTACTCGAACCAGCCGAGCGACCCGCCGTCGTGCAGGTGGATATCGATGCCGCAGTCGCGGGCGGCGGCGATCTCGAAGAGCTGATCGAGCTGACCGGCGGGGTCGCGGTCGATCGCGGCGGGGTCGAGGCCACCGATGTGGGCGACGCCGTTCGCGGCCGCCTCGTCGAGGAGATCCCGCACGCCCGGGCGTCGCAGCACGCCGTCCTGCGGAAACGCGACGATCTCGACGTCGATGGCGCCGCCGAGCACCTCCACGGCGCGCTGCACGGTCTCGATGCCGCGAAGCCCGGTCCCGAGGTCGACATCGACGTGGGTGCGCACCCGCGTCGTGCCGTGTCGCAGGAACTCGCGCAGCACGAGCACTGTCGAGTCGAGGCTCGGGATGCCCAGGCTGTCGCGCACCGCGCGCTCGTGCGCGATGCGCCCCTGCGTGCCGGCCTCGCCGCCGTACGAGACCCAGGGTTTGCCCCACCAGCTCTTGTCGACGTGCGCGTGAGCGTTCACGAAGCCAGGGAGCGCGAGGTGTCCCCGACCGTCAACGCGGCGCGCGCCGCTGTCCGTCGAGTGCTCGACAATGCCGGTGATCGTGTCTCCGGTGATTTCGATGTCGACCGGGGCGGCGCCCCACGGGCGGACGTTTGCGAGTACGAGATCCATATTCGAATGGTATACCAAGGCCTGTCTGGCCGTCACCCCTGATCCCCAGCTGTCACTGCCTACCCGGCTCAGGCGCCGGGCACCGGGGCTTCCTCCGCCGACATCCGCTCCGCAGCCGGCCCGTCGTCTTCGGGTCTGGGTCGCGGATTCCAGAGAAACGCGGTGACGACCGCCAGCCCGAACACGACGATTCCCGTGATCCCGAAGGGCGTGCGAAAGACGCCGGCAAGATACCCGGCACCTGGGATCGTTGCGACGACCTTGCCCACGACCCGCACTGAATACGGCTGCGGATCGTCCGCGGCGTTCGCGTCGCCGCGCATCGTGATCTCCCAGTTCTTGTACTGCTGCTCGATCGAGGTGACCCGGTGGGTGACGAGCCCGGCGTCGCCCGGCCGCTGAACCGTCACGATGTCGCCGACCTCAATCTCGGCCGCCGATACTTCCTGTGCCATGAGCAGCGAACCGGTCGGGATCGTCGGCTCCATCGACCCAGAGACAACGATCTGCGGTTTCAGCCCAAACACGAGCGAGATACCGAACACGAGGATGCAGAACGCGCCGATGAGCGCGGCAAGTGTCAGGATCGCGGAGCGAATCCGAATCATCATGTGAGCTGGCCCTCCTCGGGCGTGGGAGCGAGGCCCCGCGTTCGTTGCATCAGCATGAGTGACGTCACCGTGTCTGCGCGTCAAAGCGAGCACGGATGGCAGTCTGCCCGCCGTTGTAGTTGGCTGTCTCGTCGCTGTCTCGGTAGTGCATGATCACCTCGATTGTGCGTGCAGACCCGTCTGCTCCTGCGGTGTACGTGTCGCCTTGCGCGAGCCCATCATCGCCGCGCGCTGTAAGTACACCCACAACCGCGTTGGCCTGAGCAATCGGAAGCCCCTGCCCTGGGTGATCGGGATCACCGAAGATCACATCACCATTCGTCTTATCGACTGCCGAGAAGAGGATGAAATTGGTAATGTTTGGGGCTCCACCAACTGCTCCGTCACCAATTGGTTCGACAGTGAGGCTGAGCTCGCCACTGTATGTCTTCGAATTGTTGAATACGGGAACAGCCGCAGTGACTGTTCGTCCAGGTACGAAGCTCTCGGCATTCGGGATCTCCCAGTCAAACCCAGCGTCTGAGTCAGCTTGCTGTACCTTCCCTTCCGCATCGACTATCGCGATGTCGAATTTTGAGGACGACCCAATTCCCTCGCTCCCACCACCTAGGTTCACGTTGGCGTAGTCAGAGTAAGCTGCCCAGGTCAGCAACGCGCCGCCGCCGAGCAACACACCCCCGGCAAGAGCTGCACGGGTGATCCCACTTCGTCGCTGACTGGACACACTCATGTGAGAGCCGCGCTGTTCAGCAGAGTGACGAAACGGTTTCATAATTCTCCCTGAAGGTCTCAAACGGTGAGCTGTCGTGGGTGGACAGGACGCAGCGCTGGTGCATCAGTACACTTCCGTAACGCGAATTCCCGGCAGAACGAGTGGCGTGAACGATGCCCGCCGTTCCGTGGATCCGGCGATTGCGCCGTCATTCCCAGCCCCCCATCCGATCAGCACCGAGTCGGATCTCGTCGCATAGCTCGTGTCGCGCGAGCCTCCGACAGCGACGATGTTCCGCAGCGGCAATAGGATCGGTGCCGCTGCGTCGGTGGTCCCCTGGCCAGGCTGTCCATTCGGCTTAATGTTGCCCGATGCTTGCCATGAGGCGTTGTCCCCCCACCCCCAGACGCGTCCTTCGGAATCGAGGACCGTGAAGTGGTAGTTCCCAGCGGTGACTTGTTCGACGGCGGCCGGCAGCACGACCTGGCGAATCTTGCGTGCTTCAGCCGTGGTAGCCGCGGGGCGCCCGATCTGCCCCTCGGCTCGGTTTCCAAAAGTGAACACTGCGCCGCTCTTAGTCAATAGCGCACCGGCCTGGCGACTCGACGTGATGGTCTGTATTCCGCAGGTGTCGTCTGGGTCATCAACGGCGATGGGTGGCCCGTCGCAACCGCTCGCAAACAGTTCCATCTGCGAGACAATCTCTGGGTTCGGGTTGTTCACAACGGTCTCTGCCCCGTTCTCACCCTGGTAGCTACGCCCCCACCAATACACTTTTCCGAGGCGGGTAACAACCCAAGTAATACGCTGCCCGACGTGCATCGAATGCGCGTTCTCCATGACGAGATACGGCGAGTGTGGTCCGCGGCTCTCAGTCGTCGATCCGTTCCCCGCTTGTCCGTACTGGCCCGAACCCCAGGTATACACCTTCCCACTCTCTGTCATGGCCGCCATCGTCGCCCGCATCGACCCCAGGTCGATGACTCGCTCGTTGTCAGGAAACTGCACCTTTTGGGGGGTCGCGCGGAAGTCTCGATTGCCTGCCGTCGACCCGATCCCAAGGCGGCCCAGCTTGTTTGATCCCCACGTGTATACTTCCCCGCTCTCGGTAAGCGCACCAAAGGTGCCGTATTTCTCGCTGAGGTCAGACGCGCCCACCACCTTCGTCACGCCGCTCAAACCAAAGACGGGCTTCGGGCTCTCGTCCGGCTCGGTCTCCTTGCCGTTGCCGCCCATTCCATACCCTTTGTATCCCCAGACCCAGACGTAGCCGCCAGAAAGGGCCGCGGAAGTCGCCGTGAACTGCGATGACACGGCCAGGTACGTCGCCGGTGCCGTGTAGGTGTTTTCAACAGCGGTCGCGGTGTCTCGGTAGGCGGCAGACGTCGTATCACTCAGGATCACGCCACCCGTAGCGGCCGCGGTCACAGCAATGACCGCTACCGCCCCAAGTAGACGGGCGACTCTACGCTTGCCTCGTGTCATGATTCTCCCTGAAAGTAGCAGCAGCCCTGCGCCGGTTTCTCGCCAGCAGCAGCGCACCAGCTATGAGCGCGCAGGCAGCGGCGGTTCCCCACGGCCACGGGTTCATTCCCCCAGTAACTGCGATATATCGCCCGCCGTTCACGGTGTCCCGCCCTTCGATATCGCGCGCTGCGGCGACCTGCACAGTCAGCGCTCCCGAGGCACCCTGATACTCGTTCCCCGCCGAACGCGGTAACCCAATCTCGCCGCGCACTCGCAGCTCACCGCGAGCGGGTAGCGTGGCGAGTGAGACATGGCCGTCAGCCAGCACTGTCGGAGCAGGGCCGGCGAGCACTGGCTCAGCTCCTTCGACCCCTACTGAGACCTCCCCCGCTTCCCGGCCCGCGAACAAGGCCCCCTCGACACGGGTCACCGCCACAAACACTGGCACCACATCGTCACTCACGTTTTCAACGCGAAACGTCCACGGCGTGCGCTCACCCGGCGCCGGAGCCGGCAGCTCAATGACCCGTTCCTCAAGCACAAACAATTCGTCCTCAGCACTGGCAGCGTGCGCATGAGCCGGCGCCGTTGCAGCGAGCACAGCCATAACTCCAAGGACGACCGTCAACCACCGCATGCGGCGAATCATGACGACACTCCCTCGACCACGAACCCAAGCCTGGTGTCTTTCCCAAAGTAGTAGGGCGTACCGAGGTTCGCGGGGTAGGCGAACTGAAACGCAATCGTCCGGTCTTCGCCAGCTGGCCATGCGTCGAGCGTCATTTCCAGATCATTTGCGGCGATAGCGTCGGCGGCGAGCACGCCATCGGTGCCCCAGGCGGTCACAAGCAGCACATCGAACGGGTCGCGCCGCTGGCCGTCGTCGTCCGGAGCGGGCGGAGGCAGGAGAGTCTTCAACGTAAGCGTGACGGTGCCTGAGTCAGTCGTGCCAGCGTTCCGAAGCACAAGGTTTGTGCGGTGGAGAGGCTCGCGCCCAATCTCGTTAATTGGCTCAGCATTGGAAACATTAACCTCAAAGGGCGTGGGGTTGCCCTGCTGCGTATTCCCGTCATCGTCGGAGAACGCAATGTCGTAGACTCCCCCGCTGGCCGAGAATTGGACGGTCGCCCGGTCGAGGTACGCAGCGGCGGTCACTGCGGCCCCAACACCGACGAGTACGCCTGCCGCGATAAGCACCCGAAATCCCCCGGTCCGCTTTGGGCGCGGTGCCTCACCGTGCGTCCTAGCCAATCTCGCTCACCGCCTCGAATCCAAACTGAATCTGGGTGCTCGCCTGCTGCCAACGGTCGTCAACCTGGCTCGGAAGCGAGATCGCGACGTCGATCTGTATGACTTCCCCCGGCTCGAGCGCCGTCGGCCAGGTAAAGGTGCGCTCCGCTTTGGTGCCCGATCCTGACGCCGTGAAAAACGTCGTGCCGTTGTCTGAGAGCGCAAACTCGAGCTTGTCAAAGAGTTCCAGGTAGCGTCCCGTCGCAGGGTCGAGCGCGCTCCCGCGCGGGTCTGGATCACGGAGTTCAAGCGCAATACCGGCTGCGATCTTTGGGCTTTCGTTGAGCACAGCGATGCGCACGTGCCTAGTCGCCCCGGGAGGCAGCTCGGAGGAACCGCCGAGGTCAAGCACATACGGCTCTTCATCGGCCTGAACCCAATCGGCGGCACCCGGGCGCCAATCGCGTTCCACACTGCCCGCGACGACGATATCAAAGGTGTTGTGAGCCCCGTCGACCTGCGCTTCGAAATCCGCAAAGTCAGTGAAATACGCCGTCGTCAATAGCGCCGCGGCGCCAAGCAGCCCCCCACCCGCAGTGGCAAGCCGAGCGCGGTCGGCGCGCGCCGTTCTCACACTCATCTCGCCTGCCTCTCCCTACTGTTCCGTAGCGTGCCCTGGGCGCACGCCGCATCGCCAGGACACCAGGGGTTACTTAGTTTGAGGACTCCGCCTTGAACTGAGCCTGCACGAAGGCACTCTTGCCTTGGAGCGCGTTGTTTGCTGCAGAGCTCCCCTGATCAAGAAGGGTCACGGCGACCTTGACGGTGCTCTCAGCGGTCGCTGCGATCCTGGTCAGTCCCAGTGCGTTCACTGCGCTTTGGGTCGCGTTCGTTGTGACGTCGGTACCGTCCACGGTGACGGTATAGCGCAGTTGCGACGCGTAGTCGGCGTCTGAGGTCTTCCCCGGGACATCGCCAAGTGTCAGCGACAGATCCGCGGCGAGCTTCGGACTGTCGTTCAACACCGGGATATCCACCGAAATAGTGTCGCCCGGGGTGATCGTGTCAGCTCCGACCAGTGCGATGTCGACGCCCTCGGCTGTGTCAGCTTCCTGCCAAGTGCCCGGCACTGGAACGCCCTGGGCATCTGTACCGACAACCATAATGTTGAAAGTGTTGTCGCCGCCGCCGATACCACCACCGGTCCCATTACCGAGGTTCAAGTTCGCGAAGTCGGTGAAGGCCGCTGCGACTGCGAGCGCCCCGATTCCCAGCAACGACCCCGTCGCAATGAGAACTCGTTTCTGCCCTGACTTCTTCTGATTTTCCTTGGTCATTACTTCTCCTCTTTCGCTAAGCGGCCATCAAGAATGACGTGTGCCAAGGACTCAGCTGCAGAGCTGTGTTCCACATCTGCGTCCAATGCAGAAGGCCAAGAGCGAAGTTAGCTGCCATTGCGGACGAAGCTCAATGGCTGCAGCCGAGGTAAGGGGCTTCCTGAGTAGCGTAGAGTCGCGATTTGAGGGCAGCGACGCGCCTTGCTAGTAGGCGTTGTTCCTCCGCTGGATGAGTAGTCGTGTGCCCCTCGGCGCCTCAATAACTGCCGACCATTGGAGTGTCTGTTCGCGCCTATCTCGCGCACAGCATCGCTCCGAGTGGTACCGGGAAGTGTCGTGCCTTACGGTTGGCCGCCGCGCGGAACGCCCACGCGGAACGCCCGGATTTCGGCCTCACGGGCGGCACTTCGTGCGTGCTTATCGAAGTCGGGGGCGCAGCACACGAAGAGCGTTCGCCCATCGTCGCCGCCGAGCATGCATGCGAACGCGCCCGTCCCTGGCGCGATCGTGTCGAGGATCTCGCCGCCCTCGGCGACGCGGATCACCCGACCGCCGAGGGCGTCGGCGATCCAGAGCCGCCCCTCCGCATCGAGTCCGCACCCGTCGGGGGCGACGGGCCCCTTGGCGATGATCTCGCCGACGTTGCGGGACTCAGGGAGCGGCCCGAACACGGCCCAATCCCGTCGCGGGCCGAGTGCCCCGCCCGCCCCAATGTCGAATGCGCTGACTCGGTTGCCGAACGTCTCATTAACGAGCAGGGTGCCGCCGTCGTCGGTGATGACAATCCCGTTCGGGAACCACAGGTCGGCGGCGACGACGGCAGACGCGCCGTTCGGGTCGATACGGATGAGCGTGGCCGTCTCCACATCTTCGCCGGCCATGAGCTCGAACCCGAACTGACCGAGCCAGCAGCGGCCCACGCTGTCGACGATCATGTCGTTGAGCTGCGCGGGCGCAATACTTGAAAGGTCAGCGTGGACGACGGTGGTGCCGTCGGGCTCGCGTCGGAGCACGCGCCGGTCGAGCGCCGAGACATACAGCAGGCAGCCGTCGGGCAGCCACCCAAAACCCGAGGGCTGCTCAGGCACCTCGATCTCGGTCCTGAGATCAGTCCCGTCTTCGCGCACCGAATAGATCGCGTGCGTGTAAAAGTCAGCGAACCACAGGCGCCCATCGCGCCAGCGCGGCCCCTCCGTGAACGACATACCCGACACGACTGTTGTGAACTCACCGTTGATGTTCATACCTCGACCCTAGCCGCGCGTGCCGAGACCGCAAGCCCTGGGTCAACCCAACCGGTCAGGCCTCGGGCACCCGGCGCCGCGCGGGGATGAACGCCGCAATCACAAGGAGCACGATCCCGATTCCACCGAGCAGCAGCAGGCCGCCGGTGCCCATCGGCATCAGCTCGGCGCCTCGGTACAGGATGTCGCGCAGCCCGTCTGCAATGCGTGGCTGCGGCGCCCACGGGTAGATCCAGTCGGCCCAGAACGCGGGCAGCATTTCCTTCGGCAGGGCGGCGAGCATCATGCCACACAGGAAGGCGAAGAGCGCAACGAGCCCGCCGACGGGAAGGGCGATGTTGAAGGCGCCGAGGAAGAGCGCCATGACTGACAGGCTCGCGACCCACAGGAACACCGTCGTCGTCCAGAACGGCGCTTCGGCACCAACGAGCGAGTTCAGCAGGGTCACGCCGGTGACTGCAGCAAGAAACGAGAATCCGGCGGCGTAGCCGAGCTGGATCCCGATCGCTTTGAACCGCCCGCCCGGAGTAGCGGCGTTGCGCTTCGGGAAGATGCGGGTGAGGATGATCGCGCCGATTAGCGACATCATCATGACGGGCATGACCCCGATCTGTTGGCTCATCATGCCTGCCATAGGCGAGGTCGTCGCTGCATCGGCGTCGCCCGTGTTGATCACCTCGATGTTCACCGGCGCCTCAAGCTGCGCGAACATCGCTCCGAGCGACGCTCGCATCTGGGTCGCGGCAAGGGGGCTCTTCGCATTGTCGAGCACAACGTCGACGGCTGGCGGTTCGCCCTGTCCGGCCTGCGCGAGCACTTGCTGGCTGGTGAAGTCCGCAGGGATGGTGAGGGCACCAAAGAGCTCGTTGTCAGCGAGCGCCTCGTCGACCGCCTCCTGGCTGTCGAACTCCTGCCAGGCAATTGGTGCTGCTGCCGAGTCAGTCGGCGATCCCTGGCCGGCGAGCTTGTCGACCATCAACGCTCCAACGTTGAGCTCTCCCTGCGGAGTTGCGGCTCCCTCGTCGAGAGACACCACCGCGAACGGTAGCTCTTTCGGGGCCATCTTGATCATCGGGGTGAACATCAGCGCCATCACGCACCCGATAAGGACGACGACGAGCACCGGGACCACATACTTCGCGCGTCCAAGTTTTTCGAACATGAGTGTTCCTTCCGCACAGCTCCACCGGCTGCCTCTGCAAGATGTACGCTATTAGACACGCTGCCCAATTAAAACGGGCAGTCGCCGCGTGACTGTCTAGTTTTTGGCAACCTGGAGGAACGAATGGGCCGCCCAAGAAGGACCGACGGGCCACCGGCCGACGAGCGCATCGAGGACGCGTTCTTCGCGGCGCTCCGGGAGATGCCCTTCCAACGCATCACCATAAGCGGCATCGTCGAGCGTGCCGGAGTCAACCGAAACTCGTTCTACTATCATTACGCCGACCTCGAGGACCTCTCCCGGAGCGCCGTCGGCGCCCTGTTCGTCCACGAGATTCCGCAACTGCTCGCGCAGGGGCTGTTGCCAACCTCCGAAGAGTTTGAAGAGCTCATCACGTCAAGGCTCTCGCCCGAACGCGTCGGTGCCCTGCTTGCGGTCATCGGCGGCAACTCGACCCCGGAGCTTCGTGGGATCCTTCGTGACGCCGTCGTCGACGCGTGGCTCGACACCTTCGAATTGACGCGCGCGGACCTCGACGCAGAAACCAGCTCGACCACCAGGTTCGTACTCGGTGGCATGTTTGAACTTGTCAGCTCCGTTCAAGTCGACAAGTACCTTGAAGAACTCAACGAGCTCCGCAGGCTTCCGGCGGTGCAGGTGGCGGCGCAGACCATGCGGGCATCGTTCGAGCGACTGCGCGGCTAGGCTGTGCTGACGGAAACGTCAGCGCATGCGGGCCGACAAACTTACGTCATTCGCCCTATGGATCCCCCGCATCGGCCACCACACAATTGAGATGTTGGGCGACGCATGCCCGCGTGTATTGTTCCTCGGCCATGTGCCGATGTGTGAAAGGCCGATGATGTCCACCTCATCCCAGACCGGTTTGCCAGCGACGGCAGCCGGCGCACCGAAGCTTGTCAAGACCCTCGGCCTGACCGGGGCCGTCGGCTTTGGTCTCGCCTACATGATGCCGATGGCGTCTTTCACCACGTACGGCGTGGTCAACACGATGACAGAGGGCGCGATCGTGACCTCCTATGTCGTAACACTCATTGCGATGCTGTTCACCGCGTCGAGTTACGCGTCAATGGCCGGCGCGTTCCCGACGACGGGGGCCGCCTACACCTATACGCGTCGATCGCTCGGAGGCCACATCGGGTTCCTCGGCGGCTGGACGATCCTGCTCGACTACGTGCTGCTACCGATGATGGCCTATCTCGTGATCGGTATCTACATGGCTGCCGCCGTGCCGGTGATCCCGCAGCAAGTCTGGATCGTGATTGCCATCGTCGCTGTCACTGTTCTCAATTCGCTCGGCGTGAAACTCCTCTCGGGTGTCAGCAACGCGATCGTCGCTGCACAGGTCGTATTCGTCGCTATGTTCCTTGTACTCGCATCAACGACCGCCGCCGGAAACGAGATCCCGTCGGTATTCGAGGTCGTGTTCGGAGGCAGCACCGAGACTGCCCTGATCCTCGCCGGCTCCGCAGTGCTCTGCTACTCGTTCCTCGGGTTTGACGCGGTCTCCTCGCTGGCTGAGGAGACAAAGAATGCGACCCGCAATATCCCCCGCGCGATCATGCTTGTCACGCTTATCGGCGGCGTGCTTTTCATCGTCGTCTCCGCGCTTTCCAACCTCGCCGTGCCGGACTGGACAAGCTACCAGAGCCCCGATGCCGCAGCGAACGACGTCACGTTCGCGGTCGGCGGCACATGGTTCGAGGTGTTTTTCACGGCGGCATTCGTGGCTGGGTGCTTTGGCGCGGTGATGGCACAACAGGCGACAGCATCCCGGCTGCTGTTCTCTATGGGGCGAGACGGAGTACTGCCTCGCGCGGTCTTCGGTACCCTGCATCCGAAGTTCAAGACGCCGGTGCGGGCGACGGTGTTCATCTCGCTCATCGGCCTGGTGTCGCTCTTCATCGATATGAACGCCGCCGCATCGCTCATTAACTTCGGTGCACTCACCGCGTTCTCCCTTGTGAACCTGTCGGTCATCAAGCACTTCTTCATCGACAAGAAGCGCCGATCCGGCTTCGACCTTGTTCGCTTTCTCGTGCTGCCGCTCATCGGCTTCGCTCTGTCGGTCTGGCTGTGGACGAGTCTCGACGCGAACGCGATGACTGTTGGCCTCGTCTGGCTCGGCCTGGGAGCGCTGTACCTCGTATGGCTCACTCGTGGGTTCCGTCGCAGCCCACCCGAGTTCGAGCTCGACAACGCGGCGGAGTGAGCAACATGGGTGTGAATGCGCAGTGGCCCGGGGGTCGACCCTTCGCGGCAACCGTGAGCTTCGATTTCGACGCCGAGGAGCTCTGGATTGCAGAGAACCCGGATAACGCAGACTCCCCCGGCGTGCTCTCGCAGGGGGCCTACGGGCCTCGGGTAGGGGTCCCGCTCATCCTCGAGGTACTCCGCAAACATGGTGTCACCGCGACCTTCTTCGTTCCTGGCAAGGACGCGCTCCGACATCCTGACGCAGTGAGTGCGATCCTCGCGGCCGGCCACGAAGTCGCGCACCACGGCCACTCTCACACGTCGCCGACCCGACTGACAGAAACGGAGGAACGCGCGGAGCTCGCCGACGGTCTGGCTGCGCTCCGCGGGCTTGGCGCCACGGTGTCTGGCTACCGATCACCGTCGTGGGATTTCAGCGCCCACACGCTTGAGCTACTCCAAGAGGCAGGCATCGCCTACAGCTCGAATCTGCTCGACCACATCGTGCCGTACGCGCATGAGGCACACGACCTCATCGAGGTTCCGGTCTCCTGGATCCTCGATGACGCGCCACACTTCTGGTTCGCGAACGACACCTGGGAGAAAACCATCCGTTCACCCCGCGAAGTGCTCGATGTCTGGCTCCCTGAGATCGATGGCATCGCAGCGCTCGGCGGGCACGTCATGCTGACCTTCCATCCGTTCATTTCCGGTCGCCCCTCACGCCTGGCATTCCTCGACACTGTATTGACACACCTCACCGAGCTTGGCGGGTGGGTCGCGCCAGCGAACCAGATCGCGGCACACGCCAGTGCGCACGGCCCGCTTCGGCTCGACGCCGGGGCGTTGGGCGCGGCCACGAACACGCACCAGGGATCGGGGCAGACTCATGACTGAGCGATATCGACGCATCAGGATCGCGGGAGACGCCCACACGCGCTCCGTGTCATACGGTGCTGCGGCACGAGCAGAGATTCAACATACCCGCAGCGGGTACGAACAGGCCTTCCTCGCGATGGGGGTGACCTGGGCGCGGGCGACCGAGATCGCGCGCGAGTACCTGCCAGCGATCCGAGAGCATCTGCCGCACCTCGAGGCTGAGATCATTGGCATCGCGGCAGGATCAGGACTTCCAGTCGATGACATCCTCGCCATGAACTGCCGCACGGAAATCCTCTGGCGGGCGGCCGTAGCTACCGCCGCGGGGGTGACTTCGGCAACCCACTTTGCGGAGTGCTCGAGCTTCGCACTCGAGCCCGACCGCACGGCCGATGGCCTCACGCTCGTCGGGCAGAACTGGGACTGGCTCGACGTACTCGCCGACGGCGTGATCGTGCTGGAAGTTGAACGACCTGACGGACCGAACTACGTCACGATCGTCGAGGCTGGACTGCTCGCAAAGACCTCCATCACCGGTGCGGGCCTCGCGCTTGGCATCAACACTCTCGCGTCGTCCGCGGACGGCGGTCCCGGCGTACCGTTCCATTTCCTCATCCGTGCCGGCCTCGACTGCGAGCACGCCTTCGACGTCGTCGAGCTGCTCGCTGGTCTTCCCCGAGCTTCCTCCGGCAATTTCGTCGTAGGGACCGCTGACGGCGCGGTACTCAACGTCGAGACAGGCGCGGGTGACGCGCGGACCGTGCGTCCGATAATCGCGGACGGCGGCGCGATTGTGCACACCAACCACTTCGTGCATCGCCCCGAAGGCTCGTACGACCTCGCCCCGCTCGCTATGTCCGACAGCTTCGTGCGGTATGGGCGAATGGCCCAAACCATCGGCTCGCGTCCAGATCCCCTCACTCTCGCGGAGCTGCAGGCTGCGCTCGCCGATCACGCAGATGCCCCCTCAGGCGTGTGCTGCCACCCTGATGTGCGGTCACCGCGGGCGTCCCAGTGGGCGACGCTCTTTGGCGTGATCCTCGAACCTGCAGCGCGCCGCCTGCATCTCGCAGAGGGGAATCCCTGCGCTGCCCCGTGGGTGAGTCACGACTACTTCGAACTCCTGAGTTCGTAGGCGGCGAGGGGCAGGCGGTCCGACGTCGTGGGCGGCCGACAGCGCGGTACACTGTTGCTTCGACAGAGGAGGCTCACATGCGCGATCATGCCTCCCATCGCGTTCGGATGCTCGTTCCGCGCGGCGCCACACGCGAGTCGTTCTCTCTCCCTCCGGGCGCGAACCAGACGTTGCGAGAGGCGTTCGGATCGACCGACTTGCTGAGCTACGCGACAGCGATCTGGGAAACCCCGCACCGCAGCGTCAGGTTCCTACTCGAACTACCGGTGACACGAAGGTGGCTCGCCGTCGACCTCACCCTCGCGGACTCTGCAGGAGCCCCGGTCACGTTAGTGGAGGGCGAAGCGATCGCGCTGCCCCACCGCCTCACCGCGCGCGAGCTCGAAGTGCTCACGCTCGTCGCAGCCGGGCTGTCCAACCCAGCCATTGCCGAGCATCTGTTCACGAGCCCCCGCACGGTATCGACCCAAGCCGAAACAATCCTCAAGAAACTCGGAGCGTCCAGCCGCACCGCCGCCGGCGTCCTCGCCGTACAGCGCGGATGGGTGAAGCTGCCCCCACCCGTGTCTCCCGACGCGATCGCACCGCTCGCCATCGGAGAACTCGCACAGGCAGCGTCGGCGCCCTGGACGGGAGCCCCGGCTCCGGCGCCCGAGCGCGACGCGGTCCGACTGGGGCTTGCCTACGCACGCTCCGGTCCCGGGCACAGCGACGGGCTCCTCGCCACCCGCGGCGCGCTGCTCGCGATCGACGAACTCAACCGACGGGGTGGGGTTCGCGGGCGCAGGATCGAACCCGTACCCGTCGATGCAGACATCTACTCGGCCGCCGGAATCCGTGACACGTTCAGGCAACTTCGGGAACGCGACGTCCAGGGCATACTCATGAATTATGTGTTCGACGAGCGTGCCGCATTCGAGTCGGCCGCTGAACTCGAGATTCCGGTGCTCCACACAATGACGTCGAGCAGGCACGTGGCAATGCTCACCGCGGACCCCTCCCGCTACCGCACCCTGTTCCAGTGCGCTCCGCCCGAGAGTAACTACGGGCCTGGCGTTGCCAGATTCCTCGAGCTTCTTTCACCTCTCCTCGTCGAGCGCGGCATGGAACAAACAATCCGGTTCGTCGAAACCACGCTTGACAGCGGCCAGATCGCGAACGCTGCAACCCAAGATCTGCTCGCCGCAGCCGGCTGGTCAGTGACGGAGATCGACTCCTTCGACCCGACCTCGCCCGACCTCGACGCGATTTCCCACGCGCTCACCGAGTCGCTCGTGGCAGATCCGCCCGCGGTCCTCGTCATTACTGAGTTTCAGCCCAGCGCACTCTCGCAGCTCCTGCGCCGCATCCACGCCGCTGAGATTCCGTCGATCATCTACACGATCTACACTCCTTCAATGCCCGACTTCGCGGCCGCACTCGGGGATGCAGCCGAGGGAATCGTCTGGGCGACGGTGTCGGGCACCTACGGCGACGTCGTCGGCGAGGCGTTTGCACGCGACTTCGCCGCAGCCTACGGTGAGGAACCAGGCTACTCACAAGCCGGGCTCGGGTACGATCTCGCCCACATCCTCATCACCGCCTGGCAACACACGGCAGACCCGAGTGATGTCGACGGCACGCTCGCGGCTCTTCGTGCGACACGGTACCGAGGCGTGAATGGCAGCTACACGTTTGGTACGGATGGCCAATCAGCCGTCGCCTACCCCGAAGAGACGAGCGACCCGTCGCTCGGCAATGCGCACCTACTCTTCCAGATCCAAGACGGTATGCACGTACGGCTCGGGCCGGCACCCTACGGCGACGGTGAGTTCCGCTGGCCGCCGCGCTAGAGTTCGGGACCGATCGACACGGCGATGCCGGCGAGCACAACGTCGAGCTTCGCAGCAAACCACTGAGCAGGGTCGGACACAATCGCGGCCTGCACCTGAGCGAGGAGCTCGTGCGTCGTGCTCAACGACGCTTCTGACCCAGCGGACCATCGCTGGCCAATGCTCGCTCGGCCCGGTCCTGCCGCGGGGACGAGCGCGTCGAGGTGCTCAACGCCGCGCCTGTTGTCCGTCGCGAGGTCGAAGACGAGATCGCCAGCGAGCACCGCGTGAGCTTCGGTAAACCCCGCCCGGACGAGCGCCTCCCCCACCCGAGTGAACAGCTCGGCCATTGCCGCGGGAACGACACCTCGGGCAACCTCCGTTGCTGATCCGGGGTGCGCGGCGAGCGCGTCCCAAGCGGCGTGCCCGTATGCACGCAGCATCTCCTGCCAGACTCCGGAAAGCTCGGGCCACGCGACGTCTGAAAGTGCGCGTTCGAGGCCGATGCGCACAAGCTCATCGCGATCCGGAGCGTGCCTGTAAAGCGTGGTTTCTCCGACGCCGAGGCGCTCCCGCACAGCCGCGAATGTCAGGTCAGCAAATCCGACGTCGAGCACCGCCGCGGCGATGTCTGCACGGGTGACGCGGGGCGGTCTGCCCCGTCTCGCGGACTCGGTCATATGGCGGCTCACTCTCCCGTTCGGTCGTTGTCCTGCAATCGTGCCAGACCCCGCAGCCCCGGGTGCAGCGAAACAAAGATACAGACGGATACCATGACCACCCCGCCAACGATCACTGGCAGCGACGCCCCGACCCCGTAGAGGGCAGTGCTCGCCGTCGGCGCGACGACGAAAGTGAGCCCGTTGGTGGCGCCGATAATGCCGGCAAGGCCCCCCTGCTCCTCGCGAGCCATGAGCAGCGAGGGGCCCGCCGTGTACCCAGGCATTGCGATACCGAGACCGAGTCCGATCAAGACCATTGCAGCGACGAGCAGTACAGGGCCGGCGTTGGGGATGAGCACCGCGAAGCCAAGCACGGCGATGGCGGATCCAACCTTGAGTAGCCGTGTCGGTGCCCATCCGCTGCGCGGAACGATGACTGATTGGGCAGTCACCATGCCAACCCCCGCCGCAAGCAGCACACCGCCGGTGACGAGCCCGGTGGTGGCGGAGTCGAGCGCTAGTCGGTCTTGCACCAGGAACCCAGCAATGACCTGCACGCACCCAAGTGACGTCAGCATGCCGAACCCGGCAATCAGGAAGGGCCAGACCCGAGGATCAGACACACGCACACGAGGTGGGTCGGCAACGAGTTCCTGAGTCGGTTCTCGGCGCAGCCCGAAGGCGACGACCGCAAGCCCGATCACCAGCAAGACTGGAACCACGATGAGTGGCGTGAGCAACCCGAACCCTGCGAGCGCACCGCCCAGCACTGCGCCGGCCATCATTGCGATGCCCTGCACTGCTCCAACGCCGGCCATGCCTTTCACACGCGCGGCCTCGTCCGGGGTCACGTCGGCGATGTATGCCTGAGCTGTCGGTGGCACGGCGGCGAGCGCTGTCCCGAACCCAATACCGCGCAGCAGGACAAACAGCCCAAACAGCGCGACCCCGGTGAGCGCGCCGCGCATCCCGGCCGCGGCGACCGTCGCGAAGCCAGCCATCGCAACCGTTGCAAGTGTGAGCGCCGCAAGTAGCACCGGCTTACGCCCCCACGACTGCGATCGTCTACCCCAGAACTGGCTCGTCGCGACGACCATCACGGCGGCCGAACTGATCGTGACCCCGATCTGCCACTCTGCAAGGCCTACCTCGCGCGCGAGTGGGGCGATGATGGGATTGAGCGTCATCTGCGCGAGGTAGGCGAGGAAGACCGCAGAAAGCAGCAGCGGGATTTGGGGGCGGTGTGCGTCTAGTGTGTCTGTCATAGTTCTCCGGCGTGAAGCGGGTGCCCGTAGAAGGGCTTCGGTACACACGTCAGATTAATGGGGGCTTACCTCCATTAAAGTTTTTGGCAGCCTCTGTTCAGGTTTCATGACTCGTTTCCACGCAGGTCCGCCAGCGTGCCGACGCCGCACCCGTCGCCCGCGAGGACAGCCAAAAACAACGGCGGGGGTGCGGGCCGAAGCCCGCACCCCCACCGTGCGCTATGCGGCGACCGCTAGGCCGACACGAAGTAGAGCCGCTTGTTCGCGAACTCACCGATGCCGACGGGGCCCATCTCGCGGCCGAAGCCGGAGCGCTTCACTCCACCGAACGGGATCTCCGCGGCCTCAGCCGCGATGATGTTCACGTGCGCCATGCCGACCTCGAGCTTCGAAGCGACGCGCGCCGCACGAGCCTCATCGGTCGAGAACACGGAGCCGCCGAGGCCGAGCGCGCAGTCGTTCGCGAGCTCGAGCGCTTCTTCATCGCTGTGCACCTTGTACACGGTCGCGACCGGCCCGAAGATCTCCTCCTGGTACGACTCGGAATCACGCGGCACGCCCGTGAGCACGGCCGGCGAGTAGTAGGCGCCGGGACCGTCGGAGAGCACGCCGCCAGCCTCAAGCGTCGCGCCCTCTTCGATCGCGCGCTGCACCTGGGCATTGACGGTCTCTGCTGCGGCGCGGGTCGAGAGCGGAGCGTACTCGCCCTCCCCCAGGTTCAGCTGGTCGCCGGGCGTGAGGCCCTCGGCGAGCTTCTTCAGCTCGGCAACGAACTCGTCGTAGATATCCGCCATGACGATCATCCGCTTATTCGAGTTGCAGACCTGGCCGCCGTTGTAGGTGCGGAACTCCCACGCGGTCTTCGCGATCTCTGCGACGTTGTCGCTGTCGAGCACGACCATCGGGTCGATACCGCCGAGCTCAAGCACGGCCTTCTTCAGGTGGGTGCCGGCCTGCGCGCCGATAATCGCGCCAGCACGCTCGGACCCGGTGAGGGAGACACCCTGGACGCGCGGATCGGCGATCATCGTCGCGATCTGCTCGTGCGAGGTGAACACAGCCTGGTAGCCGCCGACGGGAACACCGGCCTGCTCCATGATCTCCTGGATGGCGAGGTTCGACTTCGCGCAGATATCGGCATGCTTCAGCAGGATCGTGTTACCGAGCACCAGGTTCGGTGCCGCGAACCGGGCGACCTGGTAGTACGGAAAGTTCCACGGCATGACACCGAGCAGCACGCCGACGGGCAGATGCTCCATGACGGCCTTGCCCGGGATCGTGCTCGGGATCTCGTAGTCGGTGATGAGGCCCGGCCCGTAGACCGCGTAGTACTCGATGATGTCGGTCGCGAAATCGACCTCGTCGAGGCTCTCGGCGATCGACTTGCCCATCTCGAGGGCGATGATCTCCGCGAGTTCCTCGCGGCGCTCCGCAAAGATCTCGGCGACGCGCTTGACGACCGCTGCGCGCTCCTGCACGCTGCGCTCACGCCACTCGCGGTAGACCGAATCGGCGGATGCGAGCTGCTGCTCGACCTGCGCGTCGGTCGCGGATTCGAAGCTCTCGATAATCTCACCCGTTGCGGGGTTTTGCACTCGATACTTCGCCATGGATATCGGTTTCCTGTCTGCACTCCCGTGCAATTAAACGGCACCCAATGGATATGCCATTACTGTGATTGATCGCATCACCGACCGGCGCGGTTGCCCGGCTACTCCGGCGGTCAAGCGTCTCCATTCTACTGGGGGCACGCAGGGAGTTTGCCGGCGCAAGCCGGGTCGCGCACACATCACCCCAAGCGCGTTCACGACAGATGTTGACGAAATCGCGCGCAGCTCATTAGCGTGGGAAGGGGCACGAAGCTTCATCGTGTCGCCACACCGCTCAGCAGACAGTCACTCAGCCACTCAGCCAGCTAGCTTCGGGCGAACCAGCGCGGCACACCCGCGCTACTCACGACGATCGCGGCCACAGTGAACGGGATCATGCCGAGGGCGAGCATCGAGAGTCCGGTGCTTCCAGAGAACTCAATAACGCTGTGGCTCAGGACGAGCTGGGAGCCTGTCTGGAAGGCCGTGTGAAAACCGATCGAAGCCCAGACTGATCCCGTGATCATCCGGAGGTACCCGAATCCAACCCCCATCGCGAGGAAGAGTGAGAGGTCTGTCGGGTCCCAGCTCTGTCGGATCATCCCGGCGAAGAGCACAAACAAGACCGCCTGAACGGCAATGGTGCCCCACCCACGGGTCACGGCACCGAGCACGGTCGTCACGTAGCCGCGAAAGATCGCTTCCTCAGGGATCGCTTCGGCCAGCAACACGGCGACGAGCACGAGCCCGACGGTCTGCACGAGTTCCCCCGCGGAGCCGGTCGCCCGAAGCGGTCTTCCGAAGAGTGCGAACACGCCAAAGCTGGCGGCGGCCGGAACGATCCATAGGAGCGCTCCCCAGACAGCGAGCCGCCAGCCGCTGCGCAACGATGTGAGCCCCACGTCGTTGAGCCGCAGGCCGTCGGCGTACCGCGCGAGGAGCACGATTACGAGCAGCGTCAGCGCACTGAGCGCGGCTCCCGCGCCGATCCTGATCGCGAGCGTGCCCGCGTCCGAGGGGTCGCTGTGCGGCGGCACCACGGCGGTGAGGATCACGAGTCCCGCCCAGAGCGAGCCCACCGCGACGGCTATGCGCCACGCGGCGGCCCAAGCTCGGCGGGCGGACGGTGGTCGTCTCGTCATTTGCTTCCCTCACGATGACTGTGCGGCGGACGCGTTCTTCAACGGTAGCTGCCGCTCGCGAGCGCGGTCGCCTGGCTCACCGTGTGGCGCGGCCGGCGCCAGGCCTCCGGGCGCCGACCGCGTTAGATCATGTACTCGAGCTCCCGGTAGCTCCCGCGGTGAAAGACGAGCGGCTCCACATCTGGCGCCGTGTGCAGGGCGCTCACGCGCACGAGGAAGATGAGGTGGTCGCCCGCCTCGATCTCGCGCTCAATGTCGCCCGCAACCCAGCCGGTGACCTCGTCGAGCACGGGTGATCCGTTGTCGGCGGCCGGCGTCCAGGCGACGCCGGACCACTTGTCGGTACCGGAGCGGGCGAACTGGGCGCTGAGGTGGCGCTGGGCTGCTCCGAGGAAGTTGATGACGACCCCCCCGCTCGCCCGCACGGCGGCGAGGCTCTTCGAGGTGCGCGCGATCGAGAACGACACGAGCGGCGGGTCAATCGAGACGTTATAGAACGACTGGCAGGTGAACCCGACCGGTCCGTCCTCGCCCTGCGTCGTGACGATGGTCACGCCAGACGGAAACGCGCCCATGACGTCGCGGTACCGCCGCGTGCGCGCCTCCTCGTCAGCGTCGCCAGCATCGCCAGCCTCACCGCCCTCGACCGGCGCCACCTCACGGCGCCGCACGGTGCGCTCGCCCGCGGCGATCCTGACCGGGAGCCGGTTCCCCGGCGCCGGCAGCGGGCACACGAACTGGTCACTGAACGCGCAGGGCGGGAGGTAGGCCCGGTTGAAGTCGACCGCGGTGCGGCCGGCTGCGTCTGGCGCGGGCACCGTAAGGAACCTGAAGCCGTAGCTCTCGACCCCGTTCGTCGCGTCGCCGAAGACGACCGAGATCGCTCCCCCGCGCAGCGCGCCTGCGAGCCGGTGCTCGGCTCCGGCGAGCTCGAAGACCAGGTCGCCGGAGGTCTCGGCGAGCGTTCGGTGCCCGTCGGCGAGCTCGACCGGCACGGTGCGCTGGTTCGGTTCGAAGCGCGCGGGCACGATCCAGTCCGCGTCGGGCGCGAAGGCGTCGATCGTGTCGAGCCCGACCCGCCCAGGGGCTTCGGGGTC
>WPCJ01118220.1_pt1 | contig 27516 bp, 27 predicted proteins | sample 5399831 | NCBI WGS metagenome assembly WPCJ01 (sample SAMN12869470, study PRJNA574797) | sludge metagenome | isolation source: wastewater treatment of pH10 | place: China:Beijing | collected 2019-05-20 | reverse complement strand
GGTACAGTTGGAGGTGCAGCAGCCGGAGCCATTATTTCCAAAAAGAATCCTGGTCTTGGAGCTGTAATTGGAGGTATTGCGGGTGGTGCAACCGGTTATACTATCGGTAGAGCAGAGGATAGAAAATCTGGTAGAGTACAGAAGTAAAAAATTTCTTCATATATATTTTAACACGGAAAGATTGCTTATTTTTGGTAAGCAATCTTTTTTATGCTTATAATTCTCAAAACTCTTCTGATATTTTTACTGGCCAATTTTGGTAATGGAATTATCGCAATTAAACTACTTAAAATTAAGTGTAAAAGTTTTGCATTAATTTCTCTTTTAGGAATTTTAAGCATGGCGTTTTTACAGACAGTCTTAGCTTTTTTCTTTCCGTTGAATTTTTATGTGGAAATTGCTTTTTTGATTGCAGGAGTTGTTGGATTAGTATTATTTTTAAAAGAAAAAGATTTTACTCATTTTAAATTCAAAAAAAACATCAATTTCTGGTTTTACTTTTTTATTGTACTAATTATTTTTGTTGGCTCTTTTTCGCCTTATTTGTATGACAATTACAGTTATTACGTTCCAACTATTACTTTCCTCAAACAAGTTGGCTTTGTAAAAGGAATTTCAAATCTGGATTTGTTATTAGGGCAAACCTCTTTCTGGCATATTTATCTCGCCGGATTTTCAAATTTCAGCGATGGTTTTTTAAGGATTAGTGTTTATTTATTGATCTTATTCTTGATTTACATTTACGAAAGAAAGCAATGGGTTTTGTTTCTTTTTATTCCCTTTTTCTTAATTTTTATTCAGCAGCCAAGTCCGGATTTGCCAACATTTATCATTGCTCTAATTGTTCTGAATGAATTACTAAATAACACCAACAAAAAATCACTTTTATACCTTTCCATATTTGTATTCTGTATAAAACCGACAATGTTTTGGTTACCATTATTGATTGTTTTGGAAAGTATTTATAAAAGAAATTTCAAATTTCAAATGTTAATTCCGATTTTGGCTTTTGGTATTTTATTTATCATTAAAAATATCTGGCTTTTTGGCTTTCCTATTTTTCCTGTTTCAGCTGTTGATTTTAATTTATCTTGGAAACCGAGTCAGGAGATTCTGACCTATTCTTCACAAATTGGGCTAATGAAATCTTACGATATGCATTATTCTTATCAGCAGATCATGGATTTTAATTTTTTGGAAAGAATCGATCACTGGTTTACAATTGGATTGAAATCAGTTTTTAATTTTTTAATTGTATTAAGTATTTTTATTTTAGGATTTTTAGCTTTTAAAAAGAAAGAGAAATTTTTTACATTACTTTTCATTTGTGTTTTATTGAAGTTTATTTTGATTATTGTCTTTTCAGCTCAGTATCGATTCTTTATTGATATCTATCTGATTGTATTATTTCTGATTCTCAAAGATATTTCCGAAGAAAAAACAGTTTTTGTTTCTGTATTTTTATCTGTTTTTATTTCCATTATTTTCACTTTGCCAGGTTTTGTCAAAGGTCAATTTAATATGGGAAAATGGATGTCCGGTTTTCAGATGTCACAGTTGATAAAACCAACGGAATTTAAATCAGAAACCCCCAAATCTTATCAGTTAGGAAACCTCAAATTTCACGCTACGAAGGAACTGATTTATAAAACTCAATTTCCGGCGATGTCACTTTATTGGCTGAAGACCTATTGTTATTATAATGTTTTTCCTCAAGTTTCAGAAAATGGATTTATCCAGAAAAAGTTGACTGAAAAAGAGAAAATGGAGCTAAAAAAAATCATCAATGATTTGGAAGATTCCAAGCCTTGATTACTTTAAATTTTCTCTATCTTTGAATATCATTTTTTAATTATAATTCAGAACAATGCCCGATTTTTTACATCCCGATAAAGACAATTATTCCGATGACGATTTGATTCAGGAAGAAAAAATCCGTCCGCAGAGTTTCAGAGATTTTGCCGGGCAAAGAAAAACGCTGGATAATCTGGAAGTTTTTGTGGCCGCCGCTAAAAATCGTGGTCACGCCCTGGATCACGTTCTTCTTCACGGTCCGCCGGGATTGGGAAAAACAACACTGTCGCATATTATCGCCAACGAATTGGGTGTTAATTGTAAAATCACTTCAGGTCCGGTTCTCGACAAGCCAGGAAGTTTGGCTGGGCTACTTACCAATCTTGAAGAAAATGATGTCCTTTTCATAGATGAGATTCATCGTTTGTCGCCGATTGTAGAAGAATATCTGTATTCTGCAATGGAAGATTATAAAATTGATATCATGCTGGAAACAGGTCCCAATGCACGTTCTGTACAAATCGGTCTCAATCCGTTTACCTTAATTGGAGCAACTACACGAAGCGGAATGCTGACCAAACCAATGCTCGCAAGATTCGGAATCCAAAGCCGGTTAGAATATTACACCATTGAACTTCTTGGAATGATTATCGAAAGAAGCGCTCGCGTTTTAGGTGTGAAAATCTATGAAGATGCAGCACTGGAAATTGCAAGAAGGAGCCGGGGTACACCAAGAATTGCCAATGCACTTTTGCGTAGAGTTCGTGACTTTGCAGAAATCAAAGGCAATGGAGAAATCGAAATCGAAATCACAAAGTTTGCATTAAACTCGTTGAATGTCGATGAGTTTGGTCTGGACGATATGGATAACAAAATTATGCGTGTAATGATAGAGAATTTCCGTGGCAAACCGGTCGGGATTTCTGCATTGGCGACTTCTATCGGTGAAAATCCGGAAACTTTGGAAGAAGTTTACGAGCCGTTTTTGATTCAGGAAGGGTTTATTATCCGCACACCACGAGGTAGGGAAGTAACGGACAAAGCCTATAAACATCTGAAAATTTCCAGACCGAAAAATCCGGGAGAATTGTTTTAATATCAATTATTAAAAGTCACTACATTAGATTTGGGCAGCTTATCCGCCCTCCGTTCCCGCTTTTTTCTTTTTGAAAAAAAGAAAAAGAGCTCCACTCAGGTCGGGCTGCTGCAATTCGGTGTTTGCAATTCGACTTAATTTCTTATATTAGTAAAAAACAAAAACTCTTATGAAATCACTTTCCGGGATATCATTTTTGATTAAATGTGAAGCCTTGGTGATTGCATATGGCAGATAAAAATAATAAATAACTACGTATGAAACTCTATCCAATCCAATGTGGAAAATTCAAATTAGATGGTGGTGCAATGTTTGGTGTTGTTCCAAAAACGCTTTGGGAAAAAACAAATCCGGCTGACGAAAAAAACCTTATCGAACTAGGAACACGTTCTCTTTTGGTAGAAGATGGCAAAAAATTAATCCTTATCGATTGCGGACTTGGAGACAAACAGGACGAAAAATTCTTCGGACATTACTCACTTTGGGGTGATGATTCTTTAGATAAAAATTTGAAGAGATATGGATTTGTAAGAGAGGATATTACAGATGTTTTTTTGACGCATCTTCATTTTGACCATTGTGGAGGAGCGGTAGAATGGAATAATGATAGATCCGGTTACAGACCGGCATTCAAAAATGCGAATTTCTGGACCAACGAAAATCATTGGAAATGGGCAACAGAACCGAATCCAAGAGAAAAAGCAAGCTTCCTGAAAGAAAATATTTTTCCGTTGGAAGAAAGCGGGCAACTGAATTTTTTACCATTGCCAACAACCGGTAATTATGGGTTTGCTCCCGATTTGAAAATGGATGTGATTTTTGTTGATGGACACACGGAAAAACAAATGCTTCCGGTTCTTCAATATCAGGAAAAAACAATTGTTTTTGCAGCAGATTTGATTCCGACGGCTGGGCATGTTCCGCAAGTGTATGTGATGGGCTATGATACAAGGCCGCTGTTAACGTTGGAAGAAAAAGGAAAATTCCTAAAACAATGCGTGGATAATGATTACCTGTTGTTTTTTGAACACGATGCCCATAACGAATTGGCAAGTTTGAAAATGACGGAAAGAGGTGTGAAATTAGACCAGACTTTTAGTTTTAATGAAGTTTTTGGATATTAAATAAATTATGGAAATACAAGATATTAATCAAAATCAGGAAGAAGATGTTCCCATACCCAAGATTATTGGATTAACAGGCGGAATTGGTTCCGGAAAAACATCAGTCGCGAAATTATTGGAGGAAAAAGGTTTTCCTGTTTATTATTCGGACGATGAGGCGAAAAATATAGTTAATAAAGATTCGGCTTTAAAAGAGAAAATCATCGAGCTTTTAGGTATTGAGGCTTATATTGATGGTGTTTATAACAGAAAGTATGTTGCTGAAAAAGTCTTTAATAATTCTGAACTTTTGGAACAATTAAATCATCTGATTCATCCGGCTGTAAGAATCGATTTTGAAAATTGGGTCGAAGCTCAGAATTCTGAATATGTTTTCAAAGAAACAGCGCTTCTTTTTGAACTTAAACTAAATCAACAATGTTACAAATCCCTTCTGATTACTGCAGATGATAATCTCAGAATCAAAAGAACGATGGACAGAGATGGCAAAACCTATCGTGAGGTAGAAGCTATCATTCAAAAGCAAATGCCGGAAAAAGAGAAATGTAAATTAGCGGATTACATCATTTATAATAATTCTGATTTTGAAAGTTTACGGATAGCAACAGAAGCTTTTATTGAAGAACTTGAATGAAAATATTTACTTTATAAAAACAAAATCCCCGAATCTTGGATTCGGGGATTTTTTATTGAGGTTTAAATGTGTTAATTCTTGATGAATTTAGTTTGAGATTTCTCTCCGTTAGATTCTACAGTTAAGATGTAAACACCTTTTGTCAATTTAGAAACATTTACTTTTCCGTCAGTTGTTCCTTGATTTACCAATTGTCCACCTACAGAATAGATTTCATATGTAGTTTTGGAAGAAACATTAGAGATGTTAATGATGTCCGTTGCAGGATTTGGATAAACACTGATGTTGTTTTTCTTAACATCTGCAACAGCTAATTGTCCAATATTTAAACTATAATCTTCTACTTGTCCATAGCTGGAAGTTCCACAAGGCGTAGAATTTGGTGTTAAAGACGAATCATGTAAACGAATTCTCATTCTTGTTTTTCCTGATAAAGCATTGGCAGGAATTGTAATATTACCTGTCCAAGGTGATTTTTTCTTAGCCGTTGTTAATACTAATTCGCCTGCATCTTCAAAATCACCATCCTGATTAAGGTCTATCCATACCAGAACCTGATCGGCATCGTAAGAAGTCCCTGTAAATGTAGCAGAGAAACTATAAGACTGACCTGCAGTTACATTCCCGGTCACAGATGTGAAATCTTCATAGCCTGCTGTGGAAGTAGAGTTATTGGTAATGTTGGCAAAAGTCACATTTGAAATTTTCTCAAAGCTGGTGCTTGTTGCTCCGGCTGTACAATATTCTATACCTTTTGTTGTGAAGTCTGTTGTAGCATAGGTTCCAACATTTCCGCTACAGATTGTAGCAACTGTTACATTATAAGGTGTGTTAAGTGTTAATCCCGAAATGGTATAAGTATTTGTGGTAAGATTATTAACTTCTGTCCAATTGGCATCAGCAGCTTTTTTATATCTTAAAATGTAAGTTGCATTGGCAACAGCATCCCAATCTATTTTTGCTCCTGTTTGAGTTATATTATTAGCTGTAAGTCCGGCAGGAGCTGTTCCATCACAATTTACCATTGCAGAAACCGTCACTTTTCCTACGGCGTAAAATACATTGTCAATTGCAGAAACTCTTACGATAATCTGAGAATTTGTTGGGATTCCTGTAAAACTTAAATTTTCAGAACCATCGTTTGGAGTTGATGCTGATAGCACTGCCCATGTTGCTCCGTTATCTTTTGTATAATCAATTTTGACATCAGATACATTGTAAGGAGAAGCATTAGTATTGACAACATCCCAAGTGAATGCAGCCGGAGAATTATTGTAGACTTTTGTGCTTGTAACTTTAAAAGGACCATCATTTCCAACTGTGATTGTTTGAGATCCAATCTGTGTCTGCTGTTGTTTGATATCTGCATTGTTATCTCTTACAAGGACTCTGAAGTTCATGGTTCTTGCCACATTAGAGACAGCTTCCCAATCTGTAGCGCTGGACAGAGTGCCATTCAGAACGTTACTTAATTTAGGGAAAAATCTATATGGCAATGCAGAACCAGTAAGAGATCTGAATTTAGGACCTGCAGTATTGTTTCCGGTAACTGTTGTCACGGCAGATGTGGATCTGTCATACTCTTCCCAGGTGTATGTGATAGGATCATTTTCCGCATCAGTTGCAGAAGCCGTTAACACAAAAGCCGTTCCCTTAGGAATTGTCTTACTTGGCAATGTTGCAACTACCGGTGGATTGTTTGTAATAGCTGTACTGACGTCACAATTCTGGCCATTAACATAGGTTTGAACTTGCTCTACACTTCTTACATGAAAATATGCATCAGAATGTGGCTGAACATCTGCACTGGTAATCCCCGCATAACCCATAATTGTAGATCCTGAGCCGGGTTCCATATGAGCGGTATTGTAAGGCGAACTCTGGATTGCATGCGAAAATGTATGGTCAGCACCAAACTGATGTCCCATTTCGTGAGCAACATAATCTATATCGAAGTTATCACCTTCTGGACCACCTGTTCCCGGAGATGTAAAACCGGAACCTTTTGAAGTATCATCACTGGCATTAGAAGGATTTCGACAAACATTACCAATATCACCGGCACTTCCACCACCTCCGGATCTTCCGAAAAGATGTCCGATATCATAAGCCGCATTTCCAATAACGTTTGTTAATGTTTTTTGTACTTCAAGATTCCAGGCACCACCAGCACCAGTTGATGCCGGTGAATAAGGATCTGTGTTAGGATCAGTATAAATTAATTGGGGAAGATCAAGAACATTCATATGAATTGCGAAATCCTTCTCAAAAACACCATTCACTCTTGTCATTGTCGCATTGATAGCAGCAGCAGCCTGACTTACACCTCCAAAATATTGTGTGTATTCTCCTGTTACAGAGATTGCCAGTCTGTAAGTTCTGTATTTTTTATCACTGGCTTTATTGAATTCTGTTACACTGTGAGTAAAATCTGTTGAATTGGCTAATGCATCCAATTGTTTTTTGCTCAGGTAAGATTCCGATGTTTTACATTCAAAAGCTTTTCCTTCACTTGGCTTATTGCTTTTTGGAAAAACGCCATAGACAGATTTATCTTTATTTTGAGGCTCGATGAATTCGTATTGTCCATTTCTGAACATCATCGCCTGTAGATCATAAGGAGATACACTAAATCTGACATATACCGTTGGATCACCAACTTTAGTACCCGCGTAAGACCCCAACTGGTATCTGTCAGCCATAGATTTCTCAACAACAGGTAAACTATAAACTGCAAATGTTTCGATCTTACCATCAAGAGTTGGAAGATTAATAATGACAGGTTTGCTGTTTTTTCCTGTTTCCTGAGCATTTGCCAGTTGCGACCTTATACCATTAAGATCCAAAGAATAGAAATTGGTGACCTTTGTGTCACGAAGTTTTTCTCCTTTCATAGATGTGGGTGACCACTGTGCAAAAGCACCGGTTATCATCGCGCAAGAAAGAAGGGGAGTAAAGATTTTCTTCATACTTTTTTAATTTTTCTCTTCAAATATATGATTTTTTTTGAATATTTAGTAATAAAAAAGCGCCGATTATATCGACGCTTAAGTGTTTTTGAATTATTAATAAATATTTATTTGTTTGCAACCATTCTATATAGAAATAATAAAAGAACAGATCCTCCGATTGCTACCAAAAAACTGGAAAAGTTGAATCCTGTCACATCAACACCAAAAAGCATTGATCCAAGCCAGCCTCCAAGCATAGCTCCCAGAATTCCGATAATAATTGTTATAATCCATCCTCCGGGATCTTTCCCAGGATGGATAGCTTTTGCGATGGCTCCGGCAATAAGTCCGAAAATAATCCAAGTTAAAATACCCATAGTTTAAATTTTTAATGTTAATATTTTGGTTTAGTATATTATCTTTTTCTGAAGAATGAATTTACAAATTCCATACCATTAAAAATCTGAAGATCTTCGATTTTTTCACCTACGCCTATATATTTAACAGGAATTTGAAACTGATCCGAAATGCCTATTACGACGCCTCCTTTTGCTGTTCCGTCCAGTTTTGTAACGGCTAATGCGGTAACTTCGGTTGCTACTGTAAATTGTTTTGCCTGTTCAAATGCATTTTGCCCCGTAGAACCGTCAAGAACTAATAAAACCTCATGAGGTGCGTCCGGAATAACCTTTTGCATCACTCGTTTAATTTTAGAAAGCTCATTCATTAGATTTACTTTGTTATGGAGTCTTCCTGCTGTATCAATGATGACAACGTCGGCATCCTGAGCAACCGCAGATTGAACTGTATCAAATGCAACCGAGGCTGGATCAGAACCCATACCTTGTTTGACGATTGGAACACCAACTCTCTCGCTCCAGATGACTAATTGATCCACAGCTGCCGCACGGAAAGTATCCGCTGCTCCCAGAACAACTTTCAATCCCTGAGATTTGAACTGATGAGCCAGCTTTCCGATGGTTGTTGTTTTTCCAACACCATTAACGCCGACTACCATGATCACATAAGGCTTTTTGTCGGTGTCAATATTATCTGTATCAATATGAGGATTTTCTAAAAGAAGTCCGGAAATCTCTTCACGAAGAATATTGTCCAATTCTGTAACATTAACATACTTGTCTCTTGCAACGCGATCTTCTATTCTTTTGATGATTTTGATCGTTGTTTCTGCGCCAACATCAGAAGCAATTAGTACTTCTTCCAGATCATCAAGAACTTCATCATCTACTGTGTTTTTTCCGACAACGGCTCTGGATATTTTATCAAAGAAACCTTGACTGGATTTTTCCAAACCTTTATCGAGTGTCTCTTTATCTTCTTTTTTGAATATTTTTTTAAACCAACTCATTGGATGTATAAATGATTAAGGATAAATCGTTAAATGATTTTATCAGAAACAAAGATAAACAAAAAAACTACCCTGAAAGAGTAGTTTTTATATTGTATCGATTGCGGGATTATTTTTTCAAATATCCGTCAACTTCGTCAGCGTTCATTACTTTTTCTTCAAAAACGTAAGCCCCTGATTTATCAGACTTAACCATTTTGATTACTTTCGTCATTTTTTTTGAACCAGCTCCACCCTGAAGTGTTGCTACTACCTTCTTTGCCATTGTAAAATATTTTTATAAATTACTTAATTTCTTTGTGAACTGTATATTTCTTAAGAACCGGATTGAATTTTTTCAGCTCCAATCTTTCTGTAGTGTTCTTTTTATTTTTTGTAGTAATGTATCTTGACATTCCTGCTACTCCGCTTTCTTTGTGCTCAGTACATTCTAGAATTACCTGAACTCTGTTACCTTTTTTAGCCATTACTTAGTAGTGTTTTTAATGAATCCGTTTCTAGCAGCTCTTTCAAGTGCTTCCTCTATACCAATCTTATTGATTACTCTTAATCCGTGAGCAGATACTCTTAGAGTAACATGTTTTTCTTGCTCAGGAAGATAAAACTTCTTCTCTAGTAAATTAATTTCAAAACGTCTTTTCGTTTTGTTATTAGCGTGGGAAACATTGTTTCCTACCATTGCACGCTTACCTGTTATTTGGCAAATTCTTGACATATCTCGATGTTCTTTTGACTAATGAATATTTGAGAGTGCAAAATAACGGATTATTTTTCATTCAGACAAATAATTTTAAAATAATTATTAAAAAAGAAAGCGTGAAATATTGATTGTTAATATTTCACGCTAAGATTATCTAAGTTGTTGAGTGTTAATTGTCAATGAAGAATTTTACATTTTCTATAGGGTTTCCCGGCATTGCAATTTTACCTTTTATAAGAATAGGACATTGTATCAATTCCGGATTATGAGCAATGACTTCCAACGCTTTTTCCTCATTTACAACTTCGTTTTCAGAAAAATATTTTTTAAAAAGGTCTGTCGATTTTTTAAGAATCTTGCTTGGTCTCTTGTTGAGTTTTTTAAATAAGGTTCTCAACTCAAATAAGCTCAAAGGATCTTTATTGATATCAATGATCTGAAATTTGATATCATTCTCGTCCAGATATTCCAAAATAGCTTTGGACTTGGGACATTGATTATTATGAATTACTTTGATCATAAGTTGTTGCGGTGTTAAAAAGTTTGGCGGTTATAATCTTCTTTGGCTGTAGAAAATTATCGGCCAAATAATTTAAAACAAACCATTCAACTCTGCATCAATCCTTTCCAAGATATAACCGAAGTCTTCTTGCTTTTCTACAAAATCCAGATTGTCAACATCTATTATAAGAAGTTTTCCTTCCTTGTAATTTTCTATCCAGTTTTGATATTTGTTATTCAGTTTTGACAGGTAGTCAATGCTGATTCCTGCTTCGTATTCGCGTCCTCTTTTGGAAATCTGTCTTACCAAAGTCGGGACATCTGCTCTGAGATAGATTAGCAAATCCGGTGCCGAAACAAAGTCTTTCATCAGCTGGAAAACGGATAAATAATTATTAAAATCACGCTCAGAAAGTAAGCTCATCTCTGCAAGATTCTCTGCAAAAATATGGGCATCTTCGTAGATCGTTCTGTCCTGAATTACATTTTTTCCACTCTCACGGATCTCTTTTACCTGACGGAATCTGCTTCCTAAGAAGTAAATCTGAAGTGCAAAACTCCATTTTGACATATCGCCATAAAAATCATCCAAATAAGGATTGTGATCTACATCTTCAAACTGTGCTTCCCAACCGTAATGCTTTGACAGCATTGTTGTAAGAGTTGTTTTTCCGGCACCTATATTTCCTGTAACAGCAATATGCATTGTTCTAATTATTGATAAATGATGAGTGGTAATCGATGATAAAGTTACAATGATTTATCAAAGATCAATTATTAATTATTTAAGGTTGTAAAGATAAAGTTTGTCTTTTATGAGTGCCAAAAATCCGGAGTTATTTTTATCCACAATTTTTGCATTTTGATTTTGGAAAATTTCAGTAATGGTTTTACCGTCAAATCTTGTGATGCTTTGGTTTCCGAATATTAGAATATCATCATTGTTCCGGCTTAGTTTTCTGGCATTATTAATACCTTCCGAAAATAATAATGTGGCTTTTGTATTATAAACTTCAAAAGCATTTTCACGAAGAATATAGATCTTATTATTATAGACAAGGAAGTCCTTTAACGACTGAAGGTTGATGTTGAATGGAAAAGAATTAATGACAGAATTGCTTCTGAAGTTGTATTGAATAAGTGTTTTGTTACTATCGTCCAATAGCCATGCAAATTGTAAGTCTTCCGCATACACAGCTCTTATGAAACCGAAATCAGAACTTAGATTGATTTTCTGTATCTCGTTCAGATTTTGATCCAGGAATTTAATTTCCTGGGCATTTTCAGAAAACATGACAATGTTGAGAGGATTGGTCACACTTTGGATTTTGTAAGGAAAAGTCATCATTACTTTCCCGAGTTGAATCCCAACCGAGTCATATTTTGTCAGGCTGAAATCTTTCTTCTTATATAAATAGATATTGCCGTAATCGTCACCCAAAACTTCCTGGATATCTCTCATCTGCAAAGAATCCAGTCCGATTTTTTTTTGAGAAAAAGTGAGAACTGAAGTTAATATTAATATGAGGGATAATAGTTTCAATAAGATGTTTTATAAGTTAATTATTTTGCACCATTCAGTGTAATGATAAGATCTTTTGTGAAGGCTTTATTCTGGTTATAAGTTGCATCACAAATGGAAGTAGAAACATTATAGCTTCCTTTGTCTACCAAAATATAATTTTGTCCGTTGGCAGGAACAGTAAGGTTATAGAATTTTTTCCCACTGATTTTGATAACAAGCACACATTTGGATTTGTTGACAAATTGGACAATAGCTTCTTTTTTGTTAGGATCATTGTTGAAAAGACTTGTAAGAACTGCTGCCGTATTTTTTGCCTGTTCAGAGGGTTCGCCTTTTGCCGCTGTTGTTCCTATCTTTGAGGTTTTTTCAATTTTATTTTCTGTCATAGGAGTTACGGTTGGTTTTGCAACTTGAGCGTTTCCGCCATATTTAAGAGACAGAATTCTTTGCTTCAGTTCCGGAACAGCGGGGTGACTGGGATTGTCTCGGATAAATTTTTCTATAACCGCTCTGTCTGTAGATCTTTTGGCTTCAAATATGCTGACTTGGGAAAATATACTTATAGAAACTAAAAAAAATGAAAGTAAAAATATCTTCTTCATTATAAATGGGGATCTGTTTTTAATTGAAACGTAAAAATAAACCAAATCTTGTAATGTTGTGTGAAATTTAAATTAAAAATTAATTCGATTTTTCACATAATCTGATAATATTATAACAATATTCTATTTTTATTAAGATTGTTTCTTATTGATAATTATTTTTATAAAAATCACTATATTTGCACGCTGAAAATCATGAAGGAGGAATCAACAATTAAATAAAAAAATAATCAATATTATGTCTTATACACCAGTAGCTGCAGACGTAGCAAAACTAAGAAACACAACAGGTGCAGGAATGATGGACTGCAAAAAAGCTTTAACCGAAGCTGAAGGAGATTTCGAAAAAGCAATTGATATCCTTAGAAAAAAAGGACAAAAAGTTGCTGCTAACAGAGCTGACAGAGAATCTTCTGAAGGTGCTGTTATCGCTAGAGTAAATGAGGACAATACTTTAGGTGCTGTAATCTCTTTGAATTGTGAGACTGACTTTGTTGCTAAGAATGAAGCTTTCGTAGAATTAGCTTATGAATTGGCTGAACAGGCGATCAACTATTCTAACAAAGAAGAGTTTCTTGCTTCTGATTTCCACGGGCAAACTGTTGCTGAGAAATTGATCCAACAAACAGGTGTTATCGGAGAAAAAATCGAGATTGGAGCTTTTGAAAGCATTCAGGGAGCTTTCTTAGGTGCTTATATCCACGCTGGAAACAAGATTGCTGCAATTACTTCTCTTTCTGCTAAGGCTGAAGGTGCTGAAGAAGCTGCAAAAGCTGTTTCTATGCAGGTTGCCGCGATGAACCCAATTGCTCTTGATGAGAATGCGGTTTCTCAGGAAACTATCGATAAAGAATTGGAAATCGAAAGACATAAATTAACTGAAGAAGGTAAGCCTGCAAACATTATCGACAATATCCTGAAAGGTAAAATGCAGAGATTCTACAAAGACAACACTTTGGTACACCAAGATTTTATCAAAGATCCTAGTGTATCAGTTGCTGACTATGTAAAATCTGTAAACGCAGATCTTAAAGTTACAGGATTCGTAAGAGTTGCTCTTTCTTAAGATTTGAAATAATAAAAAGTTAAAATCCTGCTATATTTTATGGCAGGATTTTTTGTTTGGGATTTTCGGAGTAAATTTGTACCCCATTTTATTATGTTAAATGAGAACATATAGATTTTTATTCTCTCTTATTTCTTTTTTTTGTGTGGCTGTTACAAATTACACAAAAGCACAATATATAAATACCAATATAACTTATACAGCTCAGGATTTAGTTGACAAATTTATTGGTGCTCAAAATGCAAGTTGTATTACTGTTTCCAATGTATCCGCCACAGGAGAACTTTTTGGAGGTACAGATCTTAGCTATGGGTATTTTGATAAAGGATCAAGTAACTTTGAAATAGATGAAGGTATTATTCTTTCTACGGGACGGGTATCCAAAGCATCCGGGCCGAATAATAATCTTCAAAGCGAATTTGTCTCCGGCTGGGGCGGGGATAATGACCTTATTGATGTTTTACAACAATCCGGTTTGCCGACTGATAATATTCTGAATGCTACATCCTTAGAATTTGATTTTGTTTCACTGCAAAGTGATAAAATCAGTTTTGATTATATGTTTTTATCTGAAGAATACCGAAATACAAATTGTCGTTATTCGGATGCTTTTGCATTCTTAATTAAAGAAGCCAATACGACTAATCCTTATCAGAATATTGCATTGGTTCCAGGAACCAGCACTCCCGTAACTTCTTTATCGATTAATGGAGCAACATTATGTGAAAGAAATATTGAATATTTTGGCGGTTTTAATGGTGTAAATACTCCAACTAATTTTAACGGACAAACTAAGGTTTTAAAAGCAATTGCAAATATTCAAAAAGGAGTAAAATATCATATAAAATTAGTGATTGCTGATCATGGAGATTCAAGTGGCCTTTATGATTCCGCTGTTTTCCTGAAATCGGGTAGTTTTACCGGTAATGTAAATATAGGAAATGATCTTACTCTTGATAATGCGGATCCACTTTGTGAAAATATACCTTACAGGATACAACCAACCCCTTCAATTAACGATCCTCTTGCAGAGTATCATTGGTTTAAAGATGGTCTTCCGTTAAGTGTACCTATAACACAATCGTATTATGATGTATTAAATGATGAAGGAAATTTTAGTGTCAGTATTAAGTTGGGAAGTGGCTGTCGATTACAAGGGCAGGTAAAAATAGAAAAAGCGCCGGTTGCAATCATTGACACATCTCCCATAATGATTTGTGATGATGATTTTGATGGAAAATACATCGAGAAATTATCCAAGTTTACGAATCAGATTGTCACCAATTTTAGCGGGAATTTCAAAGTTGAATATTATACACAGGCCGGAATACAAATTAATCCCGATAATAATTTTGAATTTACACAGAATCCTCAGGATATTACGGTAAAAGTTGGTGCATTTAGCTGTACACCGGATGCTTATACTTTAAGATTCTATCACGGTTCTCAACTCCAGATGAACTATCCTCAGCAGCCGGCTCCTGCTACCATTCCGGTCTTTGGTGTCTGCGATAATGAACTGAAAGGAAGCAAAACCGTGAATCTGGATGACTATATTGGTCTGATGACGACCGAAACGCTCAATCCAGCCGGTGTCAAATTCTATGAAAAGATTTCGGAGCTCAAAGCAGATAAGCCATCAATCAGCAAATCGCAAACCCTAAGCCCGACGCAAGCCGAAAAGACATTTTATATAAGAATCAGTAAGGCAGGCAATTTTTGTGATAATTATTCTTCATTCAAATTAAGATTCAAACAGCCGAAAAAATCAAGTATTCTTAAAGACACAATCATCTGTAAAAGTACAACAACTGATTTGGAAGTAGAACCTGCTTTTGATTATTATGAATGGAGCAATGGAGAACAAGGAACCAGTGTTAATAAAATCAAGAATCAAAAAGCTGGCGATTATTGGGTGAAGTTGACATCCAATGGTTGTACTTACCAACAGTTTGTCAAAATATCAGAACCACAAGATTTAGTTATTAATAATGCTTTGATAGAAGGTAATAAAGTCACTGTTTTCGCAGCAAACGGAATTCCGCCTTATCAGTATAGTCTGGATGGACAGCCTTATCAGACAAGCAATGTTTATGAAAATGTTCATAGGGGACAGCACATAGTTACCGTGCGTGATGCCTGCGGAACTGCAGTTCAGAGCTTTACAATCATTGGTGTGAAAAATGTCATCACACCAAACGATGACGGGATCAATGATTTTATTGACTACTCCGATCTTTTGACAAAATCCGATCCAAGATTCGAAGTTTATAATCGTTATGGCAATCTGGTTTTCAAAGGCGATGTAAATAACCAGTTCATCTGGAATGGTAAACTCAACAGCAGGGCATTATCGACATCATCATACTGGTATATTCTGGAATGGAATGAAACCGGGAATCCAAAACGAGTTCAGATTACTGGTTGGATTCTGCTGAAGAATAGAAATTAATGTTAACATTACAATAAAATCCTTTTTTCTACATTTGTAATATATTGAAGGCTATTACAATGAAGAAAATTTTATTTTTTGTTTTTATTTTTATTTTTTCCGCAAAAATTTTAGCGCAACTGGATAGAGAACATTGGTTTGCTCCGATGTTTGATGGTCAAAGTAACAATAACGGTTTTGAGCAATTTCTTCATCTTTCTACGAACGAAGTCACACCTTTCAATGTTTCAATCTATAATAATAATACTTTAATTGATCAGGTAACAATTAGTAAAGGATCTCCTAAAGTCATAGATATTCCGCGAGATTACATTATAACATCAAATCCTGATGATGTTTTTATCGTTGGTACAAGAGGTCTATATGTGAAAGGTGATAGACCATGTTTTGCAAATCTTCGTTTTGGTGTGACAAATCATTCTGAGATTATTACTTCCAAAGGAACTTCTGGTATTGGGACTCAGTTTTACACAGTAATGGCTCCAAATGCACAAACAAGTCTTTTCTTTGGAGCATCCGTGAGTGTTCTGGCTACTGAAGATAATACAAAAGTTACAATTAGCGATTTTAAAAAACCTATATTTTTTTGGGCACTGGGTATTCCTTCAAGTATTACCTTCAATCTGGATAAAGGACAATCTTATATAGCGGATGTAAGAACTGTTGATGCTCTTGATAATTCGGATGGGTTTATAGGTGCCAAAATTACTTCCGATAAACCTATTTCAATAACCAATGGGAACTTCAATGGACAATATGCTTCTAATACGGCTGCTGGATCTGATATTCTAATGGATCAATCTGTTCCTGTCAACAAGCTGGGAGACGAGTTTGTGATAGTAAAAGGTTATGGAAAAATTGGAAATAATATGGAAGGGGCTATTGTGGTTGCTACACAAAAAAATACATCTATTTATTTAAATGATGCCACGACGCCAATTAAAACCTTGGCTAATGAAGGAGATTATTATCGTGTAGAGGAAACAAATTATATTGATAGAGGTAATGAGCATTATAACCTACATATAAAAACGAATAAAAATGTATATGTATATCAACTGCTTGGTGGTGTTGAGGCTGGAGACAGTCCGCTAGCAACAGGCGGTATGAATTATATCCCGCCACTTAACTGTTATCTTCCTCGCAAAATTGATGAAATTAGTTATATCAATTATCTATCTGACCAACCACATAATCCGGAATTTTACACTAAATTAAATATTATTACCGAAAAAGGAGCCGATGTAACGGTTAACGGTGAAACTCCCGATTCTCAGTATGGGCCATACGATATCTCAACAATTACTGCAAATCAAGAATGGGTTACTTATTCTATCCCCAATGTTACAGGAAACATTACTGTCAAATCAACCAAAGCCGTAACTGCAGGTATTGCAAGTGGGAATAAAGCATTTGGCTATGGAGGATATTTTGCAGGATTCTCTTCAACTCCTGTAATCTTGAAAGTAGAAGGAGAGTGTTTGCCTGGAGTGAAGCTGGCAGTAACCGAAGGTTTTGATTTTTATCAATGGGAGATAAAAAATAGTGCCGGTAATTTTATTAATGCACCTGTAACAAGTCAATACCCTTCTAATAAAGAGTTTTATTATTATCCTCAACAGGCAGGTATCTATAGAGTTCGTATCCGGCAAGGATCATGTTTAGAAGTTAAAACTGATGAATTTAAATTTTATAACTGTACAACTTATACAAATTCAAATTATGAAGGTTGCTCAACAGTTACTATTAAGCCTAAGTTTAGTTTGAGTACACAAACATATAACCCGGCATCTGTAAAAATAGATACACCACCGTCGAATGGAATTGCGACTACCCAAGCCAATGGTGAAATAATATATACTGCTAATCCAGGCACTTCAGGAATTGATACTTTTAAATATTCATATTGTGGCATCGGATCTATTCCTGACTGTGAAGTTGGGCAGGCAACAGTTCGGATAAATCAAGTTGTTTCTCATGATGATATTCTGCAAGAATGTACTTCCAACGGGATTGCAGATTATAATCTGAGTAAGGCGAATGTTACAGCTGATACTACCGCAAAAAAAACTTATTATAAGACTTCTAACGGAGCACTTTTTGAAATTGCTAGTGATGAAATTAAAAATTACACAGCATATCGTTCTGCCGATACTTTTGTTTATGTTCGGATCAGTAATGTAAAAAACTGTTTTGCCATTCAGAAAATAGAGTTAAAATCTAAATTTTATCCTGCAATTAAACCAAGTGTCACTGTAGAAGAATGTGATGATGATTTTGATAAAGAAAAACTGATACAAAACTTAAACAATTATAAAACATTATTTACTTCAGACACAACCGTAACAGCTAAATTTTATACTAAAATAAATGATGCACAAGCTAATGCCGCTAACGATATTTCGGAAATACGCGTTAACAAGCAACAGACTTTATATGTGAGGTTTTTTAACACTTCCGGTTGCTATTCTGTTGTCGAGTTGATAATTAATATTAAAATTCCTTCAAAATCAACTGTTTTAAATGATAAAATAATTTGCCCTAACACAATAACAAGTCTGAATGCAGGGCCGGGTTTTGATAAATATGAATGGTTTAATGCTGCTGATTCTCCAATAGGTTTGAGCCAAGAGATTAATAATCTGGATATTGGAAAGTATTATGTTCTTCTTACCGCTCCTAATGGATGTCTATATAAACAAAATGTTGAGATTAAGGCAGCTGAACTTCCTGAAATCAAAAGCATAGAAATCAATGGAAATAATGTAAAAGTCAATGTAGAAGGAGGAGTTCCGCCATACCGATATGCGTTAGATAATGGTAATTATCAGGATTCTAATGTTTTTAATAATGTTTCATCGGGTTTTCATAAGGTTTATGTTATTTCTGCTGATAATTGTGTGCCAGTGGAAGAGGAATTTTCGGTAATAGAAATTTATAACCTGATAACACCTAACGGAGATGGAGTCAATGATGTTTTGGACATGTCGCTCCTTAAGTATAAAATCGATGTGAAATTCCAGATTTTTGATAGACTGAGCAAAAAACTTTTTGAAGGGGATTCAAATAATAATTATACCTGGGATGGAAAACTAGGAGGTAAAGTATTACCAACTTCCAGCTATTGGTACATTATGGAATGGAAAGATTTTGAAAAATCACCACCTGTAAAATATACTGGTTGGATCCTTCTGAAGAACAGGAATTCTGATTAAAGTATGATATTTTAACAATTATTTTATAAAAAAGATTTTAATTCTAATTACTTAACAAAAAGCCGATAAAGTTTAATAAAATTTTAACCTTATCGGTTTTTTTTTGTAATGCTATTAGTTCTAATTCTCTATAAATTTGCCCAATTATTATGAGGAAGATTTTTACTATTGCTTTGCTTTTTTGCCTGGCATCCGTTTACGGGCAATTCTTTAACGGTGAGATTTACATCAGAGATAAGTCAAGTCTTTATCTTAATCAGATGTATGTTACCAATCTTAATGCACATAAAAGTGTTCTGGCCAATTATAACGGAGAGTTTAGAATACAGGCAAAAGAAGGAGATATTATAAGGTTTACATCTATTGCAACAGAAAGAAAAGATATCACTGTAACAGAGCAGATGCTCAATCTCAGCAAAAATTTTGTCGAACTCCAGATTGCTTATTACGAGATCCAGGAAGTGATCATAAGTTCCTTCCGACCGACAGGTAATCTGCGAAAGGATGTATCTATGCTTAAGTCTTCCGAGAAAGCTTTTGAGCTTAGAAAAATGATTGGTTTGCCCGAACCGAAAGGTGATGGAACTTCTCCCGAGCTTCCTGTTTTGTCATTCAATCAGGGTCTTAGTTTTAGCATTGACAGTATTTTTGATCTCATTTCCGGAGAAAAGAAAAAGAAAGAGCGCTATTATAAATATGAAAAAATGAGTCAGGGCATAAAAAATCTTCAGGATTATTTTGGAGATGATTATTTCATAAAGCTCAAAGTGCCAAAGGAATTGATTCCTAACTTCTTACAGTTTATTTACAGTTCGGATAACATTTCGATATTTTTGGAGTCGAATAATTATGAAGCGACCAAAGTTTATATAGAAAAGTATCTTCCGATTTATCTCAAAAGACTCCAAAACTCTCATCTGATGCAGATTACAGACAATATCAAAAAAGAATAATGTTTTTTTTGTAAAAAATTCAAATATTATTAAATATTTTTTTGAAATTATCTGGAAATGTTTATTTTTATAACGTTTTTTATACGTGTAGAAATTTAAAATAATGGGGAAAAACAAAATTGCCAGATTCGAGGAAAATAAAAAGTTACCTAACGTAATTCAACCCACTCGGGAAGAGGCAATCAATGATTTCAAGCATAAAGGAAAATGGGCTGAGTTTTTTGGAAATGATAATCCAATTGTTTTAGAACTAGGCTGCGGAAAAGGAGAATATTCCGTTGGTTTGGCAAAAGCTTTCCCACAGAAAAATTTTATCGGGATAGATATCAAAGGTGCAAGATTCTGGTTTGGCGCCAAAGAAGCAATTCATTACAGGCTGAAAAATGTTGCTTTTGTAAGGACTCAGATAGAACTGATAGAAAGCCTGTTCGCTGAAAACGAAGTTTCCGAAATCTGGATAACTTTTCCGGATCCTCAGATCAAATACAGAAGAACAAAGCATAGGCTTACCAATCCGGAATTTCTAGACAAATACAAACACATTCTCAAAAAGGATGGAATCATCCATCTCAAAACCGACTCCGAGTTTTTGCACGGCTACACTTTAGGGATATTACAAGGTCTTGGCCACCAGATTCTTACTTCTCATCATGATATTTATGGCGCGGAAGAATATCAACCGGATACGCCTTTGCTGAAAGATATCAGAACTTACTATGAAGACTTGTTCTCTTCCAAGGGGAAAACAATTACGTATATCAAATTCAGGCTGAAGGATGAATAAATTATTTTTACTTTTATTAGGTTGTTGTCTTTTAACAAGCTGTGCTACAAATAATGTGATATCGCCAATATTCATCGGTAAGAATTCTAATGTAATACTTGAAGCCGATCAGATCAAGGCTAAGCCGGCTAAGTTAACTCTCGAGGAAAAGGCCGTTTCGCTGCTTAATCAGTTGTTCAATACCGATGCTTCTAACAAAAGCATGGTTTTGATTATCAGTAACGAGTCAGACTGTGATTTTACTATGGACATCTCTGGAAATAATCATTACATTTTGCCAGTTGGTGCAAAGAAAACAGAAAGTATTGTTGTAGAGCAGGGCGAATATGAGATGAAATCTCAGGTTTGTAATAGTTTTTATAAAGCGAACAAAACACTTTATCAAAATACTGAACTGAGTATAAAATATTCTATTGTGAAGAATTTTGAGAATCCTCAACAATAGTCAAAATAATAAAAGCTTCAAGATTTTTGAAGCTTTTATTGTTTTTTGTGGAATTACTTAATAATTAATTCATAGATTCTACTCCAGTTTTTGCCGGTTATTAACATGTTTTCACCTTTGAAGGCTATGCCATTCAGGACATCATCGTTTCCTGTTGTATTTTGTTTTGCAATATTGGTTAAGTCCAAAATTCCTGTTACTTCTCCATTAACAGGATTGATTTTAAGGATAATTGGTTTCTGCCAGACATTCGCATAGATAGCGCCATTGTGATATTCCAGCTCATTGAGCTGATCATAACCTGTTGTATTGCTCGCAACAGCAATTGTTCTTACAACCTTGGAAGGATTTGCAGGATCCAGGAAGTATATGTTTTTTGTTCCGTCGGATAAGATCAGGTTTGTTCCGTCATAAGTTAGTCCCCAGCCTTCTGCAATTTCAGCAGAATAAGCAAATTCGCTTAATAGCTTTAAAGAACTTTTATCGTAAATAAATCCTTTCTTGTTTTGCCAGGTTAATTGGTATATTTTATCACCAACAATCGCGCTTCCTTCAGAAAAAATTTCCTGGGGTTGAGATGTACTTGCAATGGGTGTTGTAGAGCCTAGATTATATTTAAGGATTCTGGATTCACCATGTTGTCCATCGGATTCATAAATTGTATTTCCATCCAGTTGAAAACCCTGGACAAAATTCTTAGGATCATGTGGATATTGATTGACAACTTCGTATGAGATCTCTCGGGGTTTTACTTTAGCAAAAACATTAATGGTTGCATCCTGAGTTAGAACTTCACCACCTTTTGTCTTGATGTTGAATGTCACATCATTTTCACCCAATGAAAAAATGTTTGGGTCTATTGTCAGATTGCTGGTTTCTTTATCATTATAAGTAATGGTAACGGCTTCGGCATAATCCAAAACGTCCTGAGGTAGTTTTAGCTTATCTCCAAAATGATAACCTTTATTTTGCTGATTGATGTTATAATCATTCAGAGTATTAAGGATTTCTTTGTCTTTGTTGCAGCTTGCCAATACCAAAAGAGCAAGAGAAGATGCTAAGAAAATTTTTTTCATTAATGTATGATATTATCTATTCTTATTTAAAGAATAAAATTATTAGTAAATAGGAATGTTCAAAAATACGAAAATATAAAAACTAAAAATTCATAAATATTTCTTAATTTAAGCATAAAAATCTTAGATTTGTAGAGATATGATTACGATAATTGCAGCAATAGGAAATAATAATGCTTTGGGGAAAGATAACCGGCTTATTTGGCATCTTTCAAAAGATCTCAAACGTTTCAAAACTCTTACAGAACATCACCCCGTTGTGATGGGAAGGAAAACCTATGAGAGCATTGGCAAAGCGTTGCCAAACCGTACGAATATTGTTGTCAGCAGAAAAGAAAACTGGTTTGAGGAAAATATCTTAATTGTATCCACATTGAAAGAGGCCATCAAATTTGCTAAAAAAATTGATGAAGATATTTTTATAATAGGAGGCGGAGATATTTACGGGCAAACCATAGAGCTTGCGGACCGATTGGAAATTACCAGGGTTAACGGAGATTTTGAAGCCGATACTTTTTTTCCACAGATCGACTCGGAAACTTGGCAGAAAACGGATGAAGAATGCCATTCCAAAGACGATAAGAATGATCATGATTTCTGTTTTCAGACTTATAAAAGAATTAATAAAGACTAAATTTTCTATTCAGATTCTTCTGATTTGAATCTGTTTTCTTATAATGGACTATCCAAGCAAAGTTTTATCAAAAGCCGTTGAAGAAATTGCAGGTTTGCCCGGAATCGGGAAAAAATCTGCGCTTCGTCTGGCGTTGCATTTGCTTCGTCAGCCAGCTTCACAAGGGATTTCTTTGGGAACATCAATACAAAACTTGGTCACAGATATCAAATATTGTAAGGAATGCCATAATTTTTCAGATTCTGATATTTGTGATATTTGTAGCGACGAAAAAAGAAACGATGAATTACTTTGCGTTGTAGAAGATGTAAGAGATGTTATGGCGATAGAAAATACGGGAAAATACAAAGGGAAATATTTGGTTTTAGGCGGTAAGATTTCTCCAATGGAAGGGATTGGCCCAAGCCAGCTAAGAATAGGAAGTATAGAAAAAAAACTGAACGAAGGTGTTGTAAAGGAATTGATTTTTGCGCTTAGTGCAACTATGGAAGGCGATACAACAGCTTATTATATTTATAAAAAATTTAAGGGTTCTCAGGTGATGTTTTCAAGTATTGCCAGAGGGATTGCAGTTGGCGATGAGCTGGAGTATGCGGATGAAATCTCTTTGGGAAGATCTATTACCAACAGGATTGCTTATAACGAAGCCGGCTAATGAAAGTAAGTGTCATCATTGTTCATTATCAAGTGAAGGATCTGTTGAGAAACTGTATCCTTTCGATTAAAAAATATTTTCAGGGTTTTGAATATGAGATTATTGTTGTAGATAATAATTCTCCGGATTCTACTTGGAAATCATTGATTTCTGAATTTCCGGAGGTTAATTTCTTGGCACTTGACAAGAATTATGGTTTCTCAAAGGCTAATAACATTGGTGTAAAATCGGCTAAAGGAGAATACGTTTACATACTTAATCCCGATACTGAAATTGAAGGGGATTATTTCCAGGAAATTCTAGACTTTGCTGATAACCAGGAAAAATTTGGCGCTCTCGGTCTTAGAATGCATAACCTGAAAGGTGAGTTCTTGCCGGAAAGTAAAAGGTCGGTTCCTGCTTTGATTAATTCCTTCGAAAAATTATTCACGACTTTCAACAACAATTCAAAAACATATTACAGAAACGATGTTGATGAGTTTGGAATAGCGGAAGTAGAAATCATGACAGGCGCTAATCTTCTGCTGAAAAGATCGGTTTATGAAGAGGTTGGTGGTTTTGACGAAAGATACTTCATGTACGGCGAGGACATAGATCTTTGTTATACTATTTTGAGAAAAGGTTATAAGAATTTCTATTATGGGAAATATTCGCTCCTCCATTACAAAGGCGAAAGTACCGTTAAAGATAAAGTATATCTTGATCGATTTTTTGGGGCAATGAATATTTTCATTGGAAAGTATTACAAACGACAGAAGCCTTTTCAATATCTGTTAATGAAAATAGGACTAAAATTAAAGCATTCTTTAGAAAGCCGTAAAATAAAATAATTAGTCTTCTTTCTCAATAGGAAAAGTAGATTCTTCTGCAAATTTTCTTAATTCATTCATTTCTTCTTTCCCTTTCAGTTGTCCAAATCTTGCTGCTGCATATGTCAACGCAATAAAAACTAATACAACAAATGAGCAAGGCAGCGCCCACGGATAATTATTGGATTTGATTTGCTTCTCGACATAATAAAGTGTAAAAAATGTCATCCAGGCTACTGTAAAAAGAAAATAAAGAAACATAAAAAAAGTCCATACAGCAGAACTTGGCCCAAAAATACCTCTGATAACGGTTACGTCATCTTCTTTTTCGATTCTAAGCGCAAGATTCGGTTTCCAATAATTTTCATCTTCAGTTTTTACAAAAATAGTTGCTACTTCCCGGTTGATATTGCCATAGAATCTATCCCGGTTTTCATCAAGATATTTTCTCAGATTCGCTTCATATTCATCAGGAGAAAGATTGGTGTAAAGCTTAAACCTTGGTCTGTTTCTTATGCTGTTTAGTGTCTCGTTCATAGTTTTTTTTGAAATTTTGTTTCAATAATTATTCCTCTATGTAAGGAATTGGGTCTTCTAACACAAATTCAACTTTAATCGGGAGATTGTTTCTTTTGACTTCCAGCTTTATTTTTCTGCTGGTATCGGTTTTCAGGATCGAATGGATCTTGCTCATTGTCATTTCTTTAGCAGCTTTATTATCAATCGTAACAATCTGGTCGTTTTTCAATATTCCTGCTTTCTGCGCCGGTGAATCTTTTCTGGTTCCGGAAACGACGAAAATCGGCTTCAAAGAAAATTTATATTGAAATTTATCACTGTTATCCAGGACATTGATTTCATTTCCTGCAGAATTTTTTTTCGCGGTTTCCACTTTCACCTGCTCTTGTTCCCAGATTAGTCCATCCTGTTTTATTTCCAGTCCGCTTCCGTCAATCAGAAAAGGATCGTCCAGGTGTTGGTTAGGTTTGAAGTAAACTTTCTTGCCGGGATAATCGAAAATGACAGAAAACCGCCGAAGGATTTCCGATCCGATAGAGCCTTTTCTGTCCTTAACAATATTCAGATGTTGGATAGAAAACTCATCCGGCATTGCTGCAATTGGTTTATTAAGCTGGAAGTTGCCAATCGACAGGGAATTGATTCTACTTCTTTTTCCAAAAATATCACCACTAAAACCTCTACCAAGGAAATCATCAATATTAGGACGGTTATAGACAAAATCCTTGATAAGAACAGGAAAAAGCCAGACCGAATCTGTATTGCCAAGATCAAGAAGCAATTTTGAGCTTTGTTTCTCGTGTTTCATTTCCACATCCGCATACATGTAAGGTTTGTTGAGTTCCACACTCATTGGGAAATCAGAATACTTTTTGATACGTTTCGGAAATTTAGAATTGTCTTTATAGACTGTAATTGTTTTTTTATTATAATTGATTTCAATAGGATGGTTTTTAAAAAAATAATAACCGATAATTCCATTCACAGGAATTCCGATATCTTGAGAAATATTAAAATCTTCATCCAGTACAATGAAAACGGTGTGGGATCTGTCCACAAAATGTTCTCCGATTTTGATATTGTTTTTGATTGATTTCAGAGCTTCAACACTTACTGTTTCACCTAAACCCTTGAAAGTGATTTTTTCAATGTTTTTAAAATCAACCTCTTTGTTTTCAAGGCTGAACAGTAATGTTTCTGATATTCCGGAATCCAGCATAAAATTCAGTTCAACACCATTAACATTCATCGGAATGAAAATTAAGTTATTAATCAACTTGAATTTTATAACAGTTTTTTCGGTATTTTCCAATAAAAAGCCTTCCTGAGCACCAATCCAGAAACACCAAAACAAGCAAATAAACAATTTGAATTTCATTGCATCAAATTAATTATAATTTTAAGATACAAGTATAATAATTTTAATTTTTGTTTTGAATAAAATTTATGTATTTCATAATTTGTTTGGGTTTTGGTTGGTGAAATGGAATGTTATTTGATGTGTTTTCATTCAATTGCTAAAATTGTTATCAATCGTTTAATTAAAATTTATTTTATTGTTATGAAAAATCTATTACATGCATTTGGGAAAGATCACTTGGACGAAGTTGTATTTGCAAATAGAAATAAAGCTTATGGCGCTTATGTTCTTAGAAACGAGTATTCTAATCAATTAACAAAAGCATTACTTGTAGGAGTTGCTTTTTTTGGGTCATTATCAGTGATTCCTTTGATTGTTTCCGCAATATCAAATAATGACTCAGAAGTTATACATGCTTGCCCTCCAGTATTTGATTTAACACCGGTTGATATTTATGAGCCGCCTGTAATTCAACAATCTAGAGCTATTCCTCCAAAAGTTAAAACTGTGGAATCTACAAACTATACGCCAGTAAGAGTAGTGAAAAATGATAAACCTGTACCTACAGAAGAAGACAAAAAAAATGCTGCTGTTAGTTCCACCACATCTCCAGGAGTAGAAACTACGCTTCCTGTTGCGCCGCCAATTCAAGCAGGGCCTCCGGCAAATACTTATAAACCGACTATGGCACCGGTTGCGCCGGCAGAAGATCCTGACAAAATAAGAACTGGATCTGAAGTAGATGTTGCCGCGGATTTCAAAGGTGGAATCAATGCTTTCCGCCAAAAAGTGTCTCAGAACTTTGATACGGAATCAGTGGATCATTCAGGAATGGTTTCCGGTATTATTACTTTTGTAGTGGAAAGAGACGGAAGTATTACAAATATTAAAGTTACGGGACAAAACGCTGATTTTAATAATGAAGCAGAAAGAACCATAAAATCTATAAAAACAAAATGGACGCCAGCTCAATTGAATGGTAAAGCTGTCAGATCTTCTTTCAGAATGCCAATTTCTATGAGAATTGAATAGATTGATTATCAATGCTATATTGATATCAAATTAATCAGAGTTTTATAATTATCCACATTTTTTAGCGAAATGTGGATAATTTTTTTATTTGTCAACTCGTTAATTAACAATACTTTAACGGCTGGCTGTGTTTTTCAAAACATTCTAAGTGGTAAAAAATTGTATTTTTGATGATTAAATTATTGTTTATGGGAAAAATTATAGGCGTTGCAAATCAGAA
>WPCJ01079438.1_pt1 | contig 27540 bp, 29 predicted proteins | sample 5399831 | NCBI WGS metagenome assembly WPCJ01 (sample SAMN12869470, study PRJNA574797) | sludge metagenome | isolation source: wastewater treatment of pH10 | place: China:Beijing | collected 2019-05-20 | reverse complement strand
GGCTGGCGCGCCGGCTGATCGGCGGGCAGACCGGCGATATCGTCGGCGCCGTCCAGCAGCTCGCCGAGATCGCGATCTATCTCGGGCTTGCGCTCGCGCTGGGATGGGCGGGGCGATGAGCACCGTCTCGACGCCCTGCATCAAGGTTTGCGTCATCGACCCGGCGAGCGGGCTCTGCGAGGGCTGCGGACGCAAGCTCGACGAAATCGCGCAGTGGTCGGGCCTCAGCGAGGCCGAGCGACTGGCAATCATGGCGGAATTGCCGGAGCGGTCGAGTTTGCGGGAGAAGCCGCCGGGGCCGCCGCGTCATGCTCGGGCTTGACCCGAGCATCTCGGAAACCGGCACACTCTCGTCACGGTCTTCTCGGGTCTACGCTTCGCTGCGCCCGAGAATGACGGCTTCTACCTCTTCGCCACCGCCGCCAGCGCCTCACCGGTCAGGCGATAAAAGACCTTCTTCGTCTGCGCGACTGCGCCAAGGCTCTCATAGAAGCGCAGCAGGGCCGGATCGTCGGCGTCGGCGGTCCAGTCGAGGCGCCTGTGGCCGCGCTCCAGCGCCAATGCCGCGAGGGCCTGCATCAGCGCGCGGCCGAGCCCTTTGCCGCGGGCGGCATCGGCAACGTAGATCTCCTTCAGGAAGAAGCCCGATTTCAGCCCCGGCCCCGGATAGAGGTTGCAGGCCGAGGCGAAGCCCCGGACCGCCTCCCCCTTCACCGCGACGAGGATGTCCACGCCGGCCGGGAGAGCGGCAAGGTCGGCGCGAATCTCCGCCACCGGCGGGCACGGCACCCGGTAGTGCCCCTGCATCTCGACCATCAGCGCAGCCAGTGCCGGATGGTCGGCGGGTTGCAGCAGGCGGATCACCGGCTCGCTCATCCCCTCGCCTCGCGCCGCTTCAGTGGAGCAGGGACCAGATGAAGCGCCCGGCGACGACGAGCAGGAAGAGGCCGAAGGCCACCTCCAGCCGCCGCTTCGAGAGCCGGTGCGCCAGCCGGGCCCCGATCGGCGCCGTCCAGATCGAGGTCGGGATGAACAGGATCATGCCGAGCAGCGAGACGTAGCCGAGAGAGAACGGCGGCAGGATGTCCATCTTCGGCCAGCCGGCATAGATGAAGCCGAGCGCGCCGGGGATCGAGATCAGCACGCCGAGCCCCGATGAGGTCGCCACCGCCTGGTGGATCGGGCGGCCGTAGAAGGTCATGAACAGGCTGGAAAGCTGGCCGCCGCCGATGCCCATCAGCGAGGAGAGCACGCCGATGACGCCGCCATAGGCGACCATCAGCGGCTTGCCCGGCATCTCCTCGCCGAATTTCCAGCGATCCGCCGCGAAGAGCAGGCGGATGGCGGAGATCGTCGCGACGACGACGAAGACGATCTTGAAGAGATCGGCCGGCGCGTAGCGCGCGATATAACTGCCGACGAGGACGCCGAGCACCACCGGCACGGCCCAGACCTTGAGGATCGAGAGATCGACCAGCCCCTTGGCGCGGTGGGCATTGAAGGAGCGGATCGAGGTCGGGATGATGACGGCGAGCGATGTGCCGACGCTGAGCGGCATCCGGACCTCCTCCGGCACGCCGATGACGCGGAAGACCTCGTAGAGCACCGGCACGATGACCGCGCCGCCGCCGACGCCGAAGACGCCGGCGAGCAACCCCGTCACGGCCCCCGCCAGCACGAGCGAGACGGCGAGGAAGACGAGATCGCCGATGGGAATGCCTGCGAGCATGGAGAGGGTTCCGGTGGGCCAGCCCTTCCCCTCTCCGCGATTTCGTCAGCCGGGGCAAGGGCTTCCGGACAGCCCTGTCATGTGCTGCCCGGTGTCCTGGCCCTGGCGGCGGAGCGCTGCGCCGGGCTCAGGCGTCCAGCAAGGTGGTGAAACCGCCATAGACCATGCGCTGGCCGTCGAACGGCATGGGCATGCCGTTCATCCGCGCATCCTGCCTGATCTTGCCCCAGGCCTCGTCACGGGCGGCCTTGGTCGGCCATTCGACCCAGCCGAACACGACGGCCTCGCCGTCCTTTGCCTTCACCGCTCCCTTGAAATCAGTGACCTTGCCATCCGGCACGTCGTCACCCCAGGCATCGACGACGCGACGCGCGCCGTGATCCGTGAACAGCGCGGAGAGCCCTGCCGCATAGTCGCGGAAATCCGCCTTGCGCTCCTGCGGCACGGCGATCAGCACGCCATCGACATAACCCGCCGCGCCGCCTTCGCCGTCATCGACGAGCGCGTCGAAGCCGCCCATGATCATGCGCTTGCCGTCAAAAGGCATCGACTGCCCCATCGACGCCATGCGCGGATCGCTCATCATCTTCGCATTGGCCGCGTCGCGCGTCTTCCGGTCCGGATATTCGAACCAGGAGAAGACCACGACCTCGTCGGGCGTCGCCTTCACGGCGCCCTTGAAGTCGGTGACCTTGCCGTCCGGCACCTCGTCGCCCCAGGCCTCGACCATGCGGGTGACGCCGAACTCCTTGAAAAGCGGCAGCGCCTCCTTCGCATGCTGGCGGTAGACATCCTTGTTGGCGGCGGGAACCGCGACCACGAAACCTTCGACATAAGCCATCTGTGCATTCTCCTCTTGAATGGCGCCGGCCCATCCGGCGCCAGATAGGTTGATATCAACTCAACTTCAGTATCGGTGGCATTTGCGCCCGCCTCAACCGCAGCGGGAACCGACCGCTCGAGACGGGAGCAGCGCGGCACGCGACGGCTCGCGCGATACGCTCCTGTGTTCCATCGTCTCCTCTCCTCCGCTGGCGCTGGTTCGGCATCGGCGGCGGCGCTCCTCGCTGGCGCCGGATACGGATGAGCGAGGCTCGCCTTGACCTCAGGCGAAGAAGGCCTCCAGCTTGACCATCGAGCCCGTCCAGCCATGGGTGTGGCCGCGAACGGAGGCATCATCGAACAGCTTCTCGTGCAGCAGTGTCAGGATCGTGCCGTCGCCATCCGGCTTCAACGTAACCGTCACGCGCGAAACGCGTTCCGGCGTCGTCACCCAGGACCAGCTGAAGACGAGGCGCTCGTTCTCGACCACCTCGAGATAGCGGCCGGAGACCTCATGGCGCGTGCCATTATCCTCGAGCATGACGACCCGGTAGGCGCCGTCGACATGGGGATCGATCTCGGCCTCCTGCGCCACCACGTTTTCCGGCCCGAACCAGCGGACCAGCAATTCGGGATCGGTCCAGGCCTGGTAGACCTCCGCCGGGCTCGCATTCAGCCGGCGTTTCATCGTGAGGCTCGGTGTCACCGGCTGATGCATGCCTTCTCCCAGCCTCTCGTCAATCTCGCCCCTGGCGCCGCGCATCCAGCAGCGCGGCCAGAGCATCGAGCCGTTCAGTCCAGAACCTCTGATAGCGGGCGAGCCAGCTCATCGCTTCCTCCATCGGCCCGGCGTTGAGATGGCAGGACACGGTGCGCCCCGCCTTGGTCCGCGTCAGCAACCCGGCGTCGGACAGGACGTCGAGATGCTTCATCACCGCCGGCAGCGAGACCGGAAAGGGCTTCGCCAGCTCACTGACGGACAGCCCATCCTCCTGCTCCAGCCGCGCCAGCAAGGCCCGGCGCGTCGGGTCCGCCAGGGCAGAGAAGGTGCGGTCGAGCTGCGCATCCTGAAACTTAACCATTGAGTTAAGTGTAAGTCCATGACGAGGCCGCCGTCAAGTTCCAGGCCGTTCGCATACGGCGCAGTGTGTGGGGAAAGGCGAAGTTTGCCGCAGTTGAGCAAGGTGACCGCAAATCCGCGGCGCGCTGGAAGGTGCATCAATAACAAGGCTCAGAAAGGGAAGGAGGAAGCGCACTCTCTGCGCGGTCTCATTTCCTCTCATCCCTTATTCATGGCTACCTTCGACTGCCTCGCGCATGCCGTGCCTGAGGGCCTGGACGCATCGATTGAGCTCGATCATCTGCGGCACCTCGAACCCCGAATGGCGTAGCAGGGCATCGGTGAGGCATCCGGTCTGCGGATGGAGCTCCCTGCCCTTTGCGGTGAGATGAACCTCGACGAGGCGCTCGTCCGAAGTGCTGCGTCGGCGCGAGAGGAAGCCCGCCGTCTCCAGCCGTTTCACCGCCGGGGTGATCGTGCTCGGCTCCAGCGCCAGCCGCTCGGCGATGGCGCCGATGGTCAGCCCGTCGCGCTCCCACAGTGTGCTCAAGGCCAGATACTGCGTGTAAGTCACGCCCAGCGCATCGAGCATCGGCTTGTAGACCCGCTGGATCGCCAGCGAGGCCGAATAGATCGAGAAGCAGAGCTGGCCGTCGAGCGGCAGGGTCGGCCCCGCGGGTGCAGGCGCAGCAGGCGTAACGGCGGAGGGCTTGATGGCATCTTTCATGGGGTTCTCCGAAACGGCTGGCGGGTCGCTGTCGAGAAAAATGATATCGCGATAAAGAAAGCGCTTTACAAGCCCCGAGCTTGCGGGTAGATATTGATTATCGCGATAATGATTGCCGCGAACAGATTAACCCAAGGAGCCCACCATGACCAAGTCCATCCTCGCTGCCGCTGCGCTTGCCCTCTCCACCACCGTCTCGCTGACCTCCGCCCAGGCCGCCCCCGCCGTCAAGAACATCGTCCTCGTCCATGGCGGCTTCGTCGACGGTTCCGGCTGGCAGGGTGTCTACAATGCCCTCAAGGCCAAGGGCTACAACGTCACCATCGTCCAGAACCCGACCACCTCGCTCGCCGACGACGTCGCCTTCACCAAGCGCGCCATCGCCCAGCAGGACGGCCCGGTCGTGCTCGTCGGCCATTCCTAGGGCGGCGTCGTGGTGAGCGAGGCCGGCACCGATCCGAAGGTGAAGTCTGTCGTCTATATCGCCGCCTTCGCAGCGGATGCCGGTGAGTCGGTGATGTCCCTGATCGCCAACCCGCCGGCCGGCGCACCCGTCCCGCCGATCCTGCCACCGGTCGACGGCTTCCTCATGCTCGACAAGGCGAAGTTCGCCGCCTCCTTCGCCGCCGATGTCGACGCGAAGACCGCCGCCTTCATGGCCGACTCGCAGGTGCCCTGGAACGTCGCGGCTGCCGGCGGCGCCGGCTCCAGCCCGGCCTGGAAGGTCCAGCCCAGCTATTATCTCGTCGCGACCGACGACCACATGATCCCGCCCCCGGCCCAGCGCCAGATGGCCAAGCGTGCCGGCGCGACCGTCGCGGAGACCAAGGGCAGCCACGCCGTCTATGTCTCAAAGCCCAAGGTCGTCGCGGACTTCATCGAAAAGGCCGCAAACCAGAAGTGACGTGCCCGCCGCGCCTCGGCTCCCGAGCGACAACAATCAAAAGCGGGCCAACGGCCCGCTTTCTTGTTCTGACACGAGGGGGGCCGCTCGCACCTTGCCCATCACCCGCACGGGCTCGTGCGACCCAGTAGACAGCCTCTGGCGTCAAGGCTCTTTCTCCGCCTCCGAATACATTGGCCCACCATCGAAAATCTCCGACGCGGTGTCGCGAAACACCTGTTCGAAGACCTGCTAGATCGGATTCGGGATCGGCCCGTTTCGCGCTTCACCGCCATGTCCACGGCGTGCCTCGACAACACAACGAAAGCGGCGGTGAAAGCCCTTGGCGAAGCTCTGGCCGCCGATTCGCAGTACGCTGAAGCAGTACTGATATCGTCAACAGGGCCTCTCCGACTGCCAGCGAACCGAGATTGATTCCGGCGAGCCCGAAGTGCCGATCACAGCTGCGATCTCCGCCTTCACCGCAACGTCGTGTGGCCACTGGCCGCATCAGGCACTTAGCTCATGCCGGCATTCCGCAAGAATGCTCCCAGTCGGGAATCGCCAGGACCGCCGGCGAGCTCCGCAGGCCTACCGCGTTCGATGAGCCTGCCGGCTTCCATGAACCAGATCTCGTCGGCGACAGCCTCGTTCGAACTCGGATTGATGACGAGGATGCGGCTCATGGTCTTTCTCCCCGAAAGGCCGCGCCCTCGGCGGCCGGGCGTCCGGTCGATGCAGCGCTCACGTCTCCGGCGGCGGCACTGCACCGGTGCGGCTCGTGATGAGCCCATAATGCTCGATGCGGCGATGGCGGGCGAAATCGAAGATGGTCGATTTGCCGAAGGCCGTCTCCCCAAGGTCGCAGGCGTGCACCAGCAATTCGTCTCCTTCGGTCTTGGCCTCGGCGACGATCTCGCCATTGGGGTCGACGATCAGCGAGCCGCCGATCATGTGATGGCCGTCCTCGTCGCCGGCCTTGGCGACCGCGACCACCCAGGTGGCATTCTGATAGGCGCCGGCCTGGACGCTGAGGCGGTTGTGGAAGAGGCGCTTTTCAGGGCCCTCGGCCCCGCGCTGCGAATTCACCGATGGCGTGTTGTAGCCGATCAGCACCATCTCGACGCCCTGGAGGCCCATGACGCGATAGGTCTCGGGCCAGCGCCGGTCGTTGCAGATCGCCATGCCGAGCACGCCGCCGAGCGTGCGCCAGACGGGGAAGCCGAGATCGCCCGGCTCGAAATAGCGCTTTTCCAAGTGCTGGTGCGTGCGCTCGGGGTCGTATTCGGCGTGTCCGGGCAAATGGATCTTGCGGTATTTGCCGACGATGGCGCCGCTCTTGTCGGTGAGGATGCTGGTGTTGAAATGGTGCCCGTCCGGCGTCTTCTCGGCATAGCCGAAGGAGATCGCGATGCCGTGCTCGCGCGCCCGGTCGAACAGGGCTTGCGTCGCCGGGCCGGGCATCGCGTCCTCGAACCAGATGTCGGCCTCGGCGCGGTCCTCATGATACCAGCGCGGAAAGAAGGTCGTCAGCGCGAGCTCGGGATAGACGACCAGATCGGCACCCTTCTCCCTGGCTTCGTCGAGAAGCGCGACCATGCGGGCGATCACGGCTTGGCGGCTGTCAGCCTTCTGGATCGGGCCCATCTGGGCGGCGGCGACGGTGAGCATGCGCATGGCGCGTCCTTTCAGTGATGGCCGCTCAGCGGGCGGCGGCGTGTTCGAGGCGGCTGACGAGCCTCACCGCCGGCCAGAGCAGCGCGAAATAGATCAGCGCGGCCAGCACGATCGGCGAGGCGTTGAAGGTGAGAGAACGGGCCATGTCGGCCGAGTAGAGCATCTCCTGCAGCGAGACGACGCTGGCGAGCGAGGTGAGCTTCACCACCTCGACCGTGTTCGAGACGAGGTCCGGCAGCACGTTGCGCAGGCCCTGCGGCAGGATGACCCAAGTGAAAGCCTGGTCCGCCCTCAGGCCGGTCGAGCGTGCCGCCTCCCACTGCCCGGCGGGGACGCTCTCAATGCCCGCGCGGATGATTTCGCCGTAATAGGCGGCGTTGTTGAGGAAGAAGGCAATCACGACCGCCGTGAGCGGCGAGATGCGCAGGCCGAGAAAAGGCAGCCCCGAATAGACGAGGATCAACACCACGAGCGGCGGCAAGGCACGCATCAGGTCGACGAGCAGCGTCACCGAAACCCGCAGGGCGCGAACCGTGGATCGGCTGGCCAACGCCACCAGCACGCCGCCGATGAGGCCCATCGGGATGACGATCAGGCAGATGAGTAGCGTGGTCTTCAAGCCCTGCACCACCAGCGGCAGGGCCTTGCCCATGATCTCGAGATTGAAGAACTGCTGGAGGAGCACGTCCATTACTGGCGCCTCCAGGCAAAGCGGCCCTCGATCAGCCGACCGAGGCCGATGATCGGGATGAAGAGCAGGAGATAGGCGAAGGCGCCCATCAGCAGCGGCGTCGCATTGCCCGAGAAGGAGACCGCCGTCGTCGCCTGGTTGATGATCTCCGGCACGCCGATCACCGTTCCCAGTGCGGTGTTCTTGGTGATGGCGATGGTGCGGTTGGTCAACGGCGCCACGGCGAGGCGCAGCGCCTGCGGCAGGACGACGTAGAGCAGTGTCTGGGTCTCGGTCAGCCCGGTCGAGCGGGCAGCCTCGCGCTGGCCGCGTTTCACTGCGATCAGCCCGGCCCAGACGATCTCCTCGGCAAAGGCGGCCAGCACCAGCGAGAGCACGAGCCAGAGCACTGCGAAGCTCGGCAATTCGATGCCGACATTGGGCAGGCCGAAGAAGATCAGCAGCACGAGCACGAGCGGGGGCACCGCGCGGAAGAGATCCACGAAGAGCATCAGCGGCCAGGCGAACCAGCGGCCGGCCCGCCAGCGCACCATTGCGAGTGCCAGGCCGAGCAGCAGGCCGGTCACGACCACGAGCGCCGCGATCTCGATCGTCACGACCAGCCCACTCAGGATCGCCGGCCAGGTAGTGGCGATGAGCTTAGCGTTGAGGAAGCTGTCGAGGAAGCGATCCATGGCGCTACCGGGCGACCTCGGAGACGAAGGCGCGGGTGCGCTCCTGCCGTGGCGAACCGAAGATCTGCTCCGGCGGGCCCTGCTCGACGATGACGCCGCCATCCATGAAGACGACGCGGTCGGCCGCCTCGCGGGCGAAACGCATCTCATGGCTGACGACCAGCATCGTCATCCCGGCGGCGCGCATGTCGCGCATCGCCTGCAGAACCGAGCCGACGAGTTCGGGGTCGAGCGCCGAGGTCGGCTCGTCGAACAGCATCAGCCCGGGCTCGAGCGCCGAGGCGCGGGCAATGGCAACACGCTGCTGCTGGCCGCCGGAGAGTTCGCCCGGGTAGGAAGCGGCCTTATGCGCCAGGCCGACGCCCTCCAGCGCGGCCATGCCGATGCGCTCCGCCTCGGCGCGGGTCTTCTTCAGAACCTTGCGCAGCGCCAGCGTGACGTTCCCCAGCGCGGTCATGTGCGGGTAGAGGTTGAAGGACTGGAAGACCATGCCCATGCGCCGGCGCAGCGCGTTGATGTCGATCCTGTCTGCCAGCACCTCCTGCCCGTCGAACCAGATCGAGCCGCCGCTGGCCTCTTCCAGCCGGTTGCAGCAACGCAACAGCGTGCTCTTGCCGGAGCCGGAAGGGCCGATGAGGAAGACGAGTTCGCCGGGCGAGACGGCAAGGTCGATGCCCTTCAGCACCTCGATCGTGCCGAAGCTCTTGTGCAGGCCGCGGATGTCGAGCAGCGGATGCGGCGGGCGCATGGTGCCGGTTCCGCCGGCCGACAGTTCGCTCGCCTCGCTCACTTGCAGGCGGGGGTATGCGCCGTCGCGTCGTAGCCCGGCATGTCGGGCACGCCATATCCCGGGAAGGGGGTGACGGCGGCCGAGCCCGCGGCCGGCTTGGTGCCGAACCACTTCTCGTGCAGCGCGGCCATGGTGCCGTTCGTCTTCAGGCACTCGATCGCCTGATCGAGCTCGTTGCGCAGCGGCGCGGAATCCTTGCGCAGCGCGACGGCCCAGACCAGTCCGGTCGAATAGGTGTAGGAGAGCTGGATCTGCGGATTGCTCTTGGCGGCCCATTGGATGACGGTGTTGCCGGCCACATTGGCGTAGGCACGGCCCGAAATCACCGCCTGGACGGCATCGGTCTGCGTGCCGAACGACTCGACCTTCCAGCCGATCTTCTCCTCCAGGCCGCGCGCCCAGCTGTCATAGGCCGAACCTTTGTTGACCGAGATCACCTTGCCCCTCAGCTCTTCGAGCGCGGTGATCGGCGGCGCGCCCTTCTTCGTGATGAACTGGAAGTCGGTATTGAGATAACCTTCGGTGAAGAGCAGGCTTTCGGCGCGCTCCTTGCTGACCGTCACCGGCGCGACGATGAAGTCGTAGGTGCCAGCCTGCAGGGCCGGGATCAGCCCGGAAAACTGGGCGGCATCGACCGTCACCGTCTTGCCGAGCTGCTTGCCGATAGCCTCGGCCAGATCGACGTTGAAGCCCTCGATGCCGCCGGAGAGCTTGGGCATGGCGTGGGGCGCGAAGGTGCCATCGACGGCGGTCTTCAATGTCGTCTGCGCCATCGCGGCGGGGGCGAGCAGCAAGGTCAGGCCGATGGTGGCAATTCTGGCGAACATGGCGCGCTCCTGGGAACGGGAAACCGCAGGATAGTCAGCGCCGGAAAGCCGCCACAATATCAGATCTAGAAAAATCACTAGGCCCTCTATCAATCCAATTTATACTGCCTGCGATCTGCCCAGCGGAGCCGGCCGACATGCTGAATTTGCGGCAACTCGAGATCTTTCGGGAAGTCATTCGCTGCCAAACGACAGTGGCGGCGGCGCAGGGGCTGGCCTTGTCGCAGCCGGCGGTGAGCACCGCGGTCAAGCAGATGGAACGGCAGCTCGGCTTCCAGCTGTTCCAGCGGCAGGGCAACCGGCTGATCCCGACGCCGGAAGCGCTCGAGATGTATCGCGACAGCGATCCCATCTTCTCGATGGTCCAGTCCTTCTCGCGCAAGGTCGCCGCGCTGCGCGACACGCGCAGCGGCTCGCTGCGGCTTCTCGCGACGCCCCCGATCGCCAATGCGCTGGTGCCACGCGCTTTGGCGCGCTTCGCCAGCCGCCGGCCGGAGCTGCATGTCGATTTCGACGTGCGCCGGACCGATGGCGTGATCGAGGGGCTGGAGAGCGGCGCGGCCGATCTCGGCGTGTCGCTCGAGCCCTATGCACGGCCGGGGCTGGATGCCGAGCTCATCGGCACAGGCCAGATGGTCTGCGCCATGACGCCCGACCATCCGCTGACCGCCAAGAGCGAGATTTCTCCTGCCATGCTCTCCGGCCACCGGATGATCGGCTTCGAGCCGGGCGCGCGGCTCGGGCTGCTGCTGCAGCGGGATTTCTTCGCCGGTGCGCGCCCGCCCTGCCCGATCGAGGTGCGCTACAGCAACACGGCCTGCCTGCTGGCCGAGGCCGGGCTCGGCGTGGCGCTGGTCGATTCCTTCACCGCGATCAGCGGCAGCCGCTACCGGCTGGAAGTGCGGCCCCTCAGACCGCGTGTCTCGGTCGAGGCCTATGCGCTCTATCAGAAGGCCCGCGCGCCCAAACGGCTCGTCCGAGCCTTCATCGACGAGCTGAAGAAGGCGGTTCGCCCCGCCTTTTTGGAGACCAGCGAAGATCGCTGAAGTCGCAGAAGCGCGCGCGTTGCTCGGCTGGCCCGTGAGAAGCGTCGGCTCCGGACGGCCCACGGCCGCGGCCGCCAGCCAGAGGCGATCCGCTTCTGACGCAGCACCGACAGAGCGCGAATGCGCCAGGAGCGGAAGCTCATCTGATGCCGCGAACCAGACATTGCGGCGGATGGTAGTAAATGCTGCTGGCATCAGAACTTGACTGCGAGCCGGGCATTGAAGGCATGATCGGTCGCGCGCGACGCGAGTTGCCCGTCATAGGACAGCCCGATTTCGGCTTCTGGCGAGAGATTCAGCGCGAGGCCGGTGCTGACGACCAGCGCATCGCGGGCGATCGGAGCGCCTGCGATCGAGAACGGCGCGCCGCCGGAGAAGGCCTGGAGCGACAATGGGGTGACGTCACCCGTTGCGTGCCGCCAGCCGAGCGTGCCGCTGATCCGCGCGACGCTGCTGCCGAGATCGAAGCTCATCTGAGCGCGCAGGCCGAGCGTGGCGAAGGCGACGGCCGTGGTCTGCGCCCTGGCGGTAAGCGCGGCAACGCCGCCTGTCTCAGTAAAGCCAGCACTACGGAGATTGACATAGGCGAGATTGATGAAAGGCTCGATGGTGGCCCGCCCGAGGTCGAAGCGATAGGCGATCTCACCGAAAGCCTGCAGGCTGCGGGCGCCGTAATCGGAGCGCAGCTCCTCGCCGAAGCCGGAGAATATGGCGCTGCGCCGGGTGTCCAGCTCATGCCAGGCATAGGTGACCCCGCCACTCAAGCGGAAACCCAGGCGACGACTCCTCGCCACATCGGTTATGTCGAAAATCGGCTCTTCAAGCCATTCAGCTTCGCTGAGACCTATCTTCCGTCATGGTCGCGGGGACGATGAGCGCGCATCCGACGCCTGAAAGCGCGCAGGCAAGGAAGCCGAGATCGAATCGGCCGGTCAGCGACAAGGCCATCGCGAACGCGGATGGCGCGACCACATAGCCGAGGAAGATGACCAGAGTAGCGGCGGCTGACGCTTCCCGAACGAGGCTTGGCGGACAAGCCCGCGCAATTTCAGATAGCTGAACGCCATTCCAGCTCGACACCGTCACGCCGGCGATTGCCGCGAGGACGCAGTAGGTCTGGAAAGACCACTGTGGCGTCGCAAGCGCCAATGTCAGCGAGGTTGCGCCTGACGCCAACCCGATCACGCGCAACAGCAGCCGCGGGGTTCCAAGCCTGTCCGCGAGCCACCCAAGCAGAACGCGTCCAGCAACACTGGTCGCCTGCATCAAGGCGTAGAGCGCTCCGGCTGTCTCGAGGCTGTAGCCAAGTTGCGAGACCGCATACGTCATCAGATAGGCGAACCAGATCCCCTGCCCTACCGCCAGGCAGGCACCGGCTGCAGCCAATCGGAACAAACTCGAAGACGTCGTCAGGGTCCTGATCGGCGTGACCAGGTTGGCGATCGAGAGAATAACGCCGAGTCCGAACTTCAGGCCATGCTCTCGATCGCGATCAAGCCCGTCCCGCATCGGCTGGACGCTTGCGATGATGGCGAGCACGAACACTGCCGAAGCCAGGAGCGCGATGCGCCAGCCGTAGGCTGCGGCGAGCGGCGGCAACGCAAGCCCTGCCACCACTCCTCCGAGCGGCACCCCAGCCTGCTTGATCGAGAAGATCAGGCTGCGGCGGCCATGAGGCGCAGTGCGATGCAGAACGTCATTGCCCGCGGGCGAGGATGGTCCGTAGCCCACGCCGATCAGAAGCGCCGCTACACAGGCTGTCGTCGTCCAGCTCGGCAGAAAAAGCGCCAGTCCCAGGATTCCGATCAAAAGCCCGGCCTGGAGGGCTCGCACCGAACCGAGAGCTCGCATGTAAGGCGAGCCCAACGCCAGGAAAAGGATCGAGCCGAACGTGTTGAGACTAGCGAGGTAACCCACGACCGAATCCGACCACCCCCGCTCAGTGGCCAATATTGGAGCGATCGTCGGAGGAATCCGACTGAGAAAGGCCGTTGCCATCTGGACTGCGACCATGGTCGCGAGGGCAAGCTGCCATGAAGGAGCGGCTTCTGCCCTTGGGAGACCTGGTTTCACGCGCTCAACTCACGCCACCGCAAGCAAGCGACGCCATGGCCGTCCTGATCGTCAAGATGTGGGTCGATTTCCGCACAATCTGAGATTGCGTACTGGCAACGCGTCCTGAACCGACATCCGCTCGGAACATTGGATGGATCGGGTGGCTCTCCTTGCAGGGAGAAATTCTCGGTCACGCGAGGCCCGCCGATGCGTGGCGCAGCCGAGAGGAGAGCTTGTGTATAGGGATGGCGGGGAGCGGCAAAGACGTCAGCGGTCTTCCCGATCTCCACGATCCTGCCAAGGTACATGACGATGACGCGATCGCAGATCGACTGCACGACAGCGAGATCGTGGCTGATGAAGAGATAGGTCAGATCGAATTCCGATTTGAGGTCGCGGAACAGCCGCAGCACGGTCGCCTGTACCGAAACGTCCAGTCCCGAGGTGGGCTCGTCGAAGATGACCAGTTCCGGCCCGAGAACGAGAATTCGAGCCAGACCGACCCGTCGCTGTTGGCCGCCGCTGATTTCATGCGGATAGAGATCGAGATGCTCGACGGGCAGTCCGACCGCCTTGACGATCTCCCTGACCTTCTCCTCCCGCTTTTCTCTCGACCAGTCGGTGTGAATGATCAGTGGCTCGTGGAGCGAGCGGCGCAGCGTCCAGCGTGGGTCGAGGGAAGCGCCCGGATCCTGATAGACATATTGAAGGCGCGCACGGATTTTGGGAGCACGCTTCTGGCCCGGCGAGGCAATCCTTTCGCCCAGCATCCGGACTTCGCCCTCGCTCGGCTCGTGGATGCCCATGAGCGTCTTGCCAAGCGTGGACTTGCCGCAGCCGGATTCACCGACAATCCCCAGAATTTCGCCGGGCTCGACCGCGAAGGAGACATCGTCCAGCGCGCGCAGGCTGCCAACCTTCCGGTTCAGGAACCCTCGGACCGGGAAGTGCCGGGCCAGATTGTCGACTTCGAGAATGGGAGGATTACTGGTCTCAGACATGCGCAGCCTCCGCCTCGGCCGACCAGGGATGATGACACGCAACGGCGTGGCCATTGGGCTCTGCAATCAGCGCCGGCCTTGTTTCGTGGCAAACGTCCGTCGCGCGGGGGCAGCGGGGATTGAAGCGGCAACCGTTGGGGGCCTTGAGCGGGCTGGGAACCCCGCCGGGAATTCCGACAGGGTCGCGCCCAGGCGCTGGCAGGCTATCGAGCAGCATCCGCGTATAAGGGTGGCGAGGGTGGCCGAAGAATTGCTCGCGCGGCGCAATTTCCGCGGTCTGCCCGGCATACATGACCACCACGCGGTCGCAGATTTCCCAGGCCGCGCCAAGATCATGGGTCGTGAACAAGACGGACACCCCGCGTTCGACCGCCAGCCGCCGCAGCAACCCCAGGATCTGCGCCTGGACCGTCACGTCCAGAGCGGTCGTAGGCTCGTCGGCGATGATCATTCGAGGTTGAGGAAGGAGCGCCATGGCGATCATCACCCGCTGGCGCTGGCCGCCCGATAGCTGGTGGGGATACTTGTCCAGAATGGCCTTCGGCTGCGGCAACTGAACCGCATCGAGCATGGCAATGGCGCTTGCCTCGTCTGCCTTGCGCGAACGGCCAAAACTCCCTTTTCCGTCCCTGGGAGCTTTGAAGCGCATCAGGTCGTGGATCTGGGTGCCGATCCGAAACAGAGGGTTGAAGCTCGCAAAGGGGTCTTGCGGGACGAAGGTAACAACCCGGCCGCGTAGATGCTCGGCCGCCTTGCCGCCCGAGAGCATATCGACACCGTCCAGCCGGATGTGCCCGCTGTTGATCTCTGTTTGGCCTTCGGGAAGCGTCCCCAGGATCGCACGGGCGAGCGTTGACTTGCCACAGCCGGACTCGCCGACCAGTCCGACGATTTCACCAGGCTTCACGCTGAGATCGATCCGATCGAGGACCTTGGCGAGCCCTTTTTCCGTTCGGAAGCCCAGAGACAGGGCCTGAATATCGAGGAGATTGCTCATGATCAGACGCTGCGCCGCGTACGCGGATCGAGGATGTCGCGCAGGCCGTCGCCAAAGAGATTGAAGCCCAGCACCGTCAGGAAGATCGCGATGCCCGGAGCGAGTGCGTACCACCAGGCTTCAGGCAGAAATTCGCGGCTTTCCGCAATCATCCTCCCCCATTCAGGAGTTGGAGGCGGAGCGCCGAGCCCCAGGAAGCCCAGCGTTGCCGCGGTCAGAATCGTCGCGCCCATGCCAATCGACGTCCGAACGATGATGGGCGAAGCGATGTTCGGCAGGATGTGCAAGACGATGACGCGCCAAGGCGATGCACCGAGCGCGACGGCGGACTCCACGAAGACCTCGTTGCGCATGGATCGCGTCTCGGCATAGACCAGCCGCGCCCAGAAGGGCCAATAGGTCAAAGAAAGCGCCAGAATGACGTTCTCGATCGATGGTCCGAGCGTCTGCGCGATCGCGATGGCCAGAACGATCTGAGGCACCGCCAGGAAGATCTCGGCAATCCGCATCAGCGCGTCGCTGACCCAATTCTGGTAGTAGCCGGCGATAAGACCGATCGGTACGCCGATGACGAGCGCAGAGCCGACGGCAATTCCCGCCAGCATCAGCGTGATCCGCGCGCCGAACAGCATCCGGCTGAAGATATCGCTGCCCATCCGGTCGGTGCCGAAAAGCGCGGTAGCCGAAGGCGGTTGAAGCCGGTTCGCGATATGGAAATCGAAGACATCGTTCGGAAATGGAGCCAGCAGCGGCGCAAACATTGCAGCCAGCACAAGCAGGCCCAGCAAGCTCAATCCGATCAATGCCGCTTTATCTTTGGAAAAGCGTTTCAGGAGATCCATCAGGCCGCACCTCGCGGGTCGATCGCAGCCTGCAGCATGTCCACCAGCAGATTGATCAGGACGAAGAGTGCGCCCGTGCAGAGCGTAAAGCCCATCACGGCGTTGTAGTCGGACTGCAGGATCGAGCGCACGGCGTAGGCACCCAGGCCGGGCCAATCAAAGACCGTCTCGACGACGACCGCGCCGGCCAAGAGGATGCCAAAAATCAGTCCGAGCTGCGTGACGGTTGCGGTCAACGCCATGCGAAGCACGTATTTCCAGACGATCAGGCGGCGTGGCAGTCCCATCGCCGTCTGGTAGGCGACGGACGGCGAATTGATCACGCCGATAACGCCGTTTCGGGTAAAGCGGACGACCGTGGCTGCAGCGGGCAAAGCCAGGGTCAGTGTCGGCAAGACAATGTGCCTGAATGCGGAGCCGATCATCTCGCGATCGCCTTCGATCATTGCGTCCACCAGCATGAGCCCCGTCACCGGCTCAGGCGGAAATCCCTCGATGCGTCCCGAAAGCGGCAGCCATCCGAGTTTCATCGAGAAGAGGAACTGGAACTGCATCGCCAACCAGAAGGATGCCACCGCCAGGCCGGAAACCGTCACGACCCGAAGCAGGTGGTCGATCCATGAATTCCGGTGCAGGCCGCAAAGCACGCCCAAGGGGATGCCGACGAGGCCTGCGATCAGAACGGCAAAGATCGTCAGTTCCAGCGTCGCGGGAAGACGCGATGCCAGATCGTCGACGATGGGCTGCTGGGTAAAGAGACTGGTGCCGAGATTGCCCTGCGCGATGTCGCGCAGGTAGTTCGCGAACTGAACCGGCAATGGCTTGTCGAACCCGAAGCGCTCCCGCACCTGCTGGACCTGCGCAGCGGAAGCGTTCTCCCCCGCGGCCAAGACCGCTGGGTCGACAGGGATCACCCGCGACAGCACGAATACGATCGCGAGCAGCCCCACGAGGGTTGGCACGAACCAGAGCAATCGGTTCGCCACCATTGACAGCCAGTTCATGGCAACGCCTCCGGTTGGAAGAAGTCAGGACCGCTCAGCGCTTGAGAGATGCCCAGCGAATGTCCTGGCCGTTGCTGACCGGGGAGAAGCGGATGCCCTCGACCTTGCTCGAATAGGGTCCGTACCAACGCGTGTTGTAAACGAAGATGCCGGCGGCATCGTCGTTCACCATCTGGGTCATTTCTTCGTAGAGCTTGCGCCGTTCGTCCTGATCACTGGAGACAAGGGCACGGTCGAGCCGCTTATCGAATTCGGGATTGCTGTAGTACGAGAAGGTGCGCGTGCCGTGATAGCGCGTGCCATACAGCTCCCCGACCCAGTTATTGGGGTCGACATAGTAAGTGCTCTTCCATAGCGGCACGATATCGGCCTGGGTGTCGGCCTTGCGCATCCGGCTGGACACGACGGACCAGGGCGAAACCTCGACCACGACCTCGACGCCAATCTGGCGCAGCGTGCTCTGGAACAGCGTCGCCGCCTGCTCGGATTCGCTGAAGCCGGCAAGGGCGTTGATGGTGATCGGGCGCAGCGGCTCCGTCACCTTCTTCAGCTCCTCGCGGGCCTTTTCGAGATTGTAGCTGTAACCCTTGAGGCCGGCCGGCGTGCCCCAGATGTTGTTGGGATTGGGCCCCGGATTACGCGAGACCGAATCCTTCATGATGCTCTTGATGAAGCCATCGTAGTCGAATGCGTAGGCCAGCGCGCGGCGGAAGTTCGGATTGTTCATCGGCGGCTTGGTGCAGTTCAACGCCAGGATGAACACCCGCATCGATTCCTGCTCGATGATCTGAACGTTGCTCGACTGCCGGAGTCGCTGGATCTGATCGTAGGGAAGGTAGCCATCGGCGCCCTGGAAATCGCCGCGGATCAAGCCGAGCACGCGGGTATTCGTCTCAAGGACGGTGCGGAATTCAAGGTCGTCGAAGGGCTGGCCGGTCCACCCCGCAAAATGTTCGGCGAAGCGGCGTGCGGTGAAGCCCACGGCCGGGTCATGTCGACGAAGAGCGTAGGATCCGGAGCCCGCCTCGTTGCGCGTGAGCCAGGCCTCGCCCCAGTCCCCGTCCTTCTCATTGGCCTTCACCAGCGCGCTGTTGACCACGAGGATGTCGGGCACGGTGGTCAGGAAAATCGCGGATGGGCCATTCAGGTTGAAGACGACCGTGTGAGGATCGGGCGCCTGTGTCGATCCCGGCTTGATACTGTCGAGGTACAGGCTTGCGGGGCCCTTCTTGAGGGCGAGGATGCGCTCGATCGAATAGACGACGTCGGCAGACGTCAGCGGTTTGCCATCGTGAAACTTGGCGTTCTGCCGCAGCTTGAACGTGTAGACCTTGCCGTCATCCGAGACGGTATGGCTCTCCGCCAGCCATGGGATCATCTTGGGAGGATTGTCGACCCAGCGGTAGAGCCCGTCGTAGAGATTGAAGCGCGAAGCGGCCCGGGCGGTATCGAAAATGGTATGCGGATCGAGGTTATCGTACGGGCTGTTGTTCGCGTAGACGAACTTGCCCCCGGCCTGTGCCAGAGCTCCCTCGATCGAGAGCGATGCGAGGGCGACCGATCCTGCAACCGCTTTAAGCGCGTCTCTCCGTGTCGTCGTCATGCCGTCCCTCCATTGATGTCGTGTTTCAAGGGCTGCCGGTCACCGAGACGACCTGGCCTGTGATGAAATCCGCATAGTCGGAGGCGAGGAACATGACCGTGTAGGCGATGTCCTGCGGCGTCCCCGGCCGACGCCGCGCCGTGTTGGCAATCATGTTCTCCTGCCGCTCGGCCGAATACGACTGCCACTGCCGCTCATAGTCCGGGCTCGTGCGCTGGAACCCTGGGGCAACAGCGTTGACCGTGACCCCGAACGGCCCGAGCTCCTGCCCGAGCTGGCGCGCCAGCCCGATCTCGCCGGCCTTGGCGGAGGCATAAGCCTGAATCCCTGTCAGCGAGGTGCGCAGCCCGGCACCGCTGGCGATCAGAACGATCCGCCCCTTGCCGCGCGCCTTCATGCCGGTGCAAACCGCCTGGGAGGACAGGAAGGCGCCCGTCAAATTGACGTCGAGCACAGCGCGCCAGTCGGCCTCCTCGACATCCTCAAGTGCCTTCGCGCTCTGCCCGAGAACTCCGCCGGCGACGTAGACAAGGACGTCGGGTGCGCGCCCGCTGATCCCTTCGGCCTCAGCGACCCATCGGTTGACCGCCGCCTTGTCGAGCAGATCGAGCTGCGTCGCATGCGCCGGCAGGCCGGCCATCTCCTCCTTGAGCCGATCTGCCGCGAAAACATTCGCGCCCCTCGCCGCAAATTCCTCGACGATGCCACGGCCGATGCCGCGGGCCGCTCCAGCCACCAGCACGGTCTGGTCGATGAACTCGATATTCATGCCGCGTCCTCCAGCTGACGAGGCACGATCTGCGGATACTGTTCCAGAACACGGGCATAGGCCCGCTCCAACGCCGCAACCGGATCGTCCTTGGCGGCGACATCGGCATTCACCGCCGCGAAGAGCTCATGCTTGACGAAGAAGCGCCACTCCACAGGAAGGGCAAACAAGTGCTGCGAAAGGCGGTCCCAAACGGCGTCCGACCAAATGCGCTCGAAACTCAGCCTCTCGGGATCGAAGGTCATGCCTTCTATGCTTTCCCGCGGCGCCGATCGCAGAGCCTTGGTGGCGGCCTCATCGATGACACCATCCTTGACCACGACGCCATAGGCTCTGGCGCCGCTCTCGGTGACCTTGCCCCCGAGAACGTCCTTCAAAACCTCATGCTCGGGACGTTCGAAAGGATCACCCCAGCCACCTGCGCCTGCCGCCGAAATCGTCAGAACGTCTCCGGGGCCGCAGCGAACCACGTCGGTGTTCCCCAGGTCTTCCGGGTCCGTATTGCCATTGACGCGAAGGAAGCCGCAGGTCGAGCCCGGCAGTCCGCCCTCAAGTCCCCAGCAGGAAAAGCGAACACGGTCCCGATTTCGGGCGGTCACGACCGAGTTCGGCGTGAACATCTGAAACGTCATCTGAGCCGCGAGGCCGCCACGGTAGCGACCCGGACCGCCGGAATCCGGCACGAGCTCATAGCTCCTGACGCGTATCGGCACCTCCGCCTCGGTGATCTCGACGGGCGTGTTCTTCAGGAAGGAATTCGAACCATCCTGCCCATCCTCGAACGAACTTCCGCCTCCCCCACCTGTGATCGGGTTGATCGAGGCCATGGCCAGCCGACCCGTACGGCTGTCAGTGGTGCGCACGTTCAGAATACCGCCGCCGCCCGCCGGGCCGGCGGGCAGGCGATCAGGCATCGCACGCGAGAAGGCACCGATGACCATCCCTTGGATGCGGGCGCAGGTCAGGCTGCGCATGCCCGTGGCCGCCGGGTAGACCGGATTGACGACCGAGCCCACCGGCAGGATGCACTGAACCGGGCGCAGAAGCCCCATGTTGAGCGCGACCGTTCGATCGAGCGAATAGACGACGTAGTTGTAGCCCACGAGCGGCAGGATATGGCGCGGCAGACCGCCCGTCGGCATGTTCAGCGCCGATTGGAGCTGCGGGTCGCTGCCCGTGAAGTCGAAGATCGCTTCGTCACCCCGAACCTTGACCGACAGCTTCAACCGGCATGGAACGCCGCCGGGGCTATCCTCGTCGATGTAATCGCTGAACTCATAATCGCCGTCCTGCATCGAGGCGAATAGCTGGCGGGCCTGCCTCTCGGCCAGATCGAGCACGCCATAGGTCGCGGCACAGACAGTCTCGACGCCGAAGCGGGCGATCGCATCGCGGATCTTGCGTTCACCGGTCTTCAGCGAGGCGATCTGGGCCTTCAGGTCGCCCCAGTTCTGATCGGGCATGCGGACATTGCGCAACATGATGCGCAGCACGCTCTCGTTCATCACCCCGGCTTCGACGAGCTTCATGGGCGGAATTCGAATCCCCTCCTGCTGCACCTCCGTCAGCGCGCGAGACAGCGAAGCCGGCACCGCACCGCCCATATCGGTGTTGTGGATATGGCCCACAGCGAAGCAGACGAGCCGATCTTCATGGAACACCGGCATCCAGAGATGGACGTCGGGAGCATGGGTGCAGACGTAACCGGAATACGGGTCGTTGGTGATGCAGATGTCACCAGGCTTGTAGTCCGCGATGGCATCGATCGCGCCCTTATAGTCCAGGCCGATGAACCAGGTCGCGCCGAGGTCTTTCGGGCTGGCGAAGGTTTGCCCACAAGGCGTCGTCAGTCCGCTGGTAAAATCTTCCGTCTCCTTGACGAAGGCGGAATGCGCCGTCCGCAGAAGCGTGAATGCCATGCTCTCGGCCGCAGCCTCGAAATGGCTCTTCAGGATCTGCAGCGTGACAGGATCGAGCGCCATCAGATCGCACTCCGCTTCAGGATCAGATTGCCGAAGCCATCGACATGGCCCTCGAAACCGGGTGGGGCCCAGGTCGTCGTGTCGTCTTGCAAAATCACGGCCGGCCCAGCGAAGGACGAGCCCGGCGACATGTCGTTTCGCTCGAAGACACCGGCCTCGATCGTCGATCCTTGATGAATGACCGGAACCCGCTTCCTGGGCTGCACCTGCTGCAGCTTCAGCCCCTGCTCCGCGAACTCGGGCTTGGGCGTGATCCCTGCGATGACCACGCGGAGCGCGACGATCTGCACATCTGCCGCATCGTCGGAGTGATCGTAGATTTCGGCGTGACGCTTATGAAAAGCCGCGGCAATGGCGGCATGGTCGCCGTCGACGATCCACGCCTCCTGCAGGGGCGTCTCGATCTCGTAGGATTGGCCGCGGTACCGCATGTCGGCCGTGATCGAGAGCGTGGCCTCGCCGGCATAGCCCTGCCCTTCGAAGAGCCAGGCGCGAGCTTCTTTTGCGAGCTCGTTCATCGCCTGGCGCAAGCCGTCGAACGATCGTGGTCCAACATCGAGAAAGACCACGCGCACGAAATCCGAGCGCAGATCGGCAAGGAGGCCTCCAAGGGCGGCCAGCACCCCCGGAGTTTGAGGGATGATGACCGACTGCATACCCATGGCATCGGCCAGGAGACAGCCGAGCATGGGACCAGCGCCACCGAACGCCAGAAGCGCATAGCCGCTCGGCTCCTCGCCGACCTGCGAGAACAGCCGGCTGGTTTCGCGGTACATGTTGGCGACCGCGAGCTGGATGATGGCCTCAGCTGCGCGTTCCGAAGAGCGGTCGAGGCCTCTGGCGATTGGCTCAAGCGCCGCAAGCGCTCGGGATCGGTCGACGTTGACGGCGCCATATCCGAGCTCGCCGGCGCCGAGGACGCCGATGGTCGCGAAGGCATCGGTGATCGTCGCGCGCTCGCCACCGCGCCCATAGCAGGCCGGCCCAGGAGTGGATCCCGCGCTTTCGGGCCCGACGCGTAAAACGCCCAAAGCATCGACGGAGGCAATCGAGCCTCCCCCGGCTCCAATCGAGGACACCGATACCGTCGGAAGATAGATCGGATACTCCCCGACGAGTTCGCCTGAGCGGAAGTCCGGCATCCCGTCCTTGAGGAGCGCGACGTCGGCGCTTGTGCCGCCGATGTCGAGGCTCATGACTCTGGAGAAGCCGGCCAGCTTGGCTGTGAAGCCTGCACCGATCACACCGGCAGCCGTGCCGGACAGCAGCATCTCGATGCTGCGCACCTTGCCGGCCGCGGCGGTCATGACACCACCGTTCGACTTGGTGATCATCGGAGCGGGCACGACCCACCGCTCGATCAGAGCATCCTCGAGGCGGCCGATGTAATGGGACACCCGAGGCTGCACCGAACCATGGATGCAGGCCGTGATGGTGCGCTCGTATTCCCGGACAATTGGCCAGATGTCGGCGGAGCAGAAAACCGGCAAGTCAGGTCGCAGGCGTTCGATCTCGGCTTTGACCAGCCGTTCATGCGCCGGGTTCTTGTAGCTGTGCAGCAAGGCGATCACGATCGCCTCGGCCCCGCTTGCTTCCAGTCGACCCAACACGGTGGCGATCGCAGCCGGCTCCGGAACAACCTCCGCAACGCCATCCGCATTGATGCGCTCCGCCAGCGGAACCACGCGGTCTCTCGGCACCAAGGGAGCCGGTCGGCGCGAGAACAGATCATAAGGATCCGGGATCTTCAGGCGTGCGAGTTCCAGGACGTCGCGGAAGCCTTCGGTAACGACGAGTCCAAGCTTCGCGCCCTTGCCTTGAATGATGCTGTTCACGCCGACTGTGGAGCCATGGGTGAAGTAGCTGACCTGCGAAGGCGCGATGCCGAAGCGTTTCTCGATCTCATCCAGCCCCTGAAGGACCTCAGCCCCTGGAGCGTCCGGTCGCGACAGAACCTTGAGCGTCCGCAGATTCAGGGTCTCCTCGTCGAGCACGCTGAAATCGGTGAAGGTGCCGCCGATGTCGACGCCAATGCGATAGCCCATCCGTCAGCTCCGGCTGGTGGTGGCTGACGGGATCGGAGCGCCAAGACCGGCTTCATCAGCGCAATAGCGGCAAATCTCCTCGTGCGTCGCGAACCAGACGGAGCCCTTTGCTTTCGCCGCCCTGATCACTTCGTCGAGAATGAAAATCCGCGAGCGGTGCCCGATGATGTGCGGGTGCATCGTCAGCTGGAACAGCCCGCCTTCTTCCGCAGCGACGTCGAGCTCCCGCAGGAAGAGGTCGAGCACCATGGGCGGCCCGCTGTGAGGACGCAGCCCCTTGAAGCGATCCATGCCGAAATAGACGGCGTCGTCCCGGATCCACTCCACCGGCAACTCCACGATCCCGGACGGCTGCCCCTCGTCGAGAAGCTCGTAGGGCTCGTCATCCGCCATCAATGAGGAATCGTAGAGCAACCCCATTTCGCGCACGATCTTCAGCGTCCACGGGCTGAAATCCCATGACGCGGTCCGCATGCCCTTCGGCTCTCGGCCAGTGAGCTTGGTCAAGGTGTCGCGGGCGCGCAGCGCCAGATCGCGCTCCGTATCGTAGTCGAGCACCGAGTTGAGCTCGTGGATCCAGCTATGGATCGCCACCTCATGTCCGGCATCCGCCACTGAACGGGCTTCCGGGTCATGCAAGAGCGCAGCGACGGCCGGCATGAAGAAGCTGGCCGGGATCGCGTGACGGGCAAGAGTAGCAAGGATACGCGGAATGCCGGAGCGATTGCCGTATTGCCCCTGACTCAGCTTCGAGTAAGAGCGCCCGCCCTCCCGGAGCTCGTTCGTCTCGTGATCGGAATCGAAGGACAGGGCGACGGCGAACTTGGCGCCATTCTTCCAAACGCCAGGCTTGAGCGACCGCCCTGCCCGGACATGGTTCACCACCTGCCGCCAGGTCTCCTCACTCCATGTCCAGGGCTTGGTGTCGGGGGGCAGCGTGACGTTCATCGGGTGCACTCAGCGATTGAACTGGAACCCATCCACCACGATGTCTTGGCCCGTGATGAAGCAGGGGTTCGAGGTTGCGAGGAAGGTGACGAGCTCTGCCACGTCATCGGGCTTGCCCATTCGCTTCAGCGCAATACCGGCATCGGCAATCGCGGGGCCGCGGGCCCGGGTCAGTGTGTTGCCGACTTCGGTCTCGATGATGCCGGGGCAGACGGCATTGATAAGGATCTCCGGGCCGAGCTCTTTGGCGAGAGCGCGGGTCATCCCGATGATCCCGGCCTTGGCAGCAGCATAAGCAAACCGGCTGACGGCGGCCGTCACACCACCAGAATGCGCATTCAGTGACGACATCGAGACGATGCGCCCAGCCCCCTGACGCTGCATGATCGGCGCGACAGCCTGGATATAGTTGAAGCAGCTCTTCAGATTGAGAGCGATCGTGTGGTCGAACTCGGCTTCAGTGATCTCGAAGATGCCCTTCGGCATCCCCTTGCCGGCATTGTTCACGAGGACGTCCACGCGGCCCCACTGCGCGACGACCTCCGAAACTATACGGTTCGCCTCTTCCTTGAAAATGACGTCCGACTGAAAAGTCAACGTACGACGACCGAGGGATCTTATCTCGTCAGCGGTGCGCTTTAGCTCATCCGGCAACAGATCAACAAGCACAACATCCAGTCCAGACCGCGCGAGAGACAGCGCGCAAGCGCGCCCTATACCTCGCGCTCCGCCCGTGACAATCGCCACAGGCGCGGCGTTGCTCGAATTCATGGCTTACCCTCTTTCAAGAGTGTTGATTTCCTCTTGATTAAGGGAGAGCCTATCGCCGGCAAATTGGTTCGCCAAGAGAGATTCGGTTCACGTCCATGAACACCGAGGTCAAGTCTGCGGCGCGCGTATTGGACCTGCTGGAATATCTTGCAGGCTGCTCCGAACCCGTGAAGCTCAAGGAGATCGTCGCGGCCCTGGGCTTCCCGAAGAGCAGCGCTCATGCCCTGGCGCAGACCCTGGTCTCACGCGGCTACGCCATTCAGGACGCGACCGAGCGATACGTGCTTGTCCATGCCAGTCGCCATCAATCGGCCTCGCGCGCGCTCGAAGCCCGCCTTCTTTCGGCGGCGCACCCGATCATGGAACAGCTTCGTGACGAGACGGGCGAGACCGTGATGCTGGCGGTTTTAACCGCGAGAGGCGATTGCCGGCGCATAGCCAAATGCGTCAGCCGTCAGGCTGTACGCTACGACATCGAGCTCGACGGCCTCTCCGACTCGTACTGCTCGGCCACTGGCCGGGTCCTGCTGGCTCACTGGGATCCGGCTCTCACCGACGGATATTTTGCGCGGGCGAACCTCATCCCGAGGACACCCAAGACGGTTACCGACCCAGACGCGATCCGGGGAATGTTCGAGACGATCCGTGCGGAAGGCATCGCGGTTAGCGACGAAGAGCACGTCACCGGTTCGACGGGACTTGCCGCACCCATTTGGGGAAGAGAGGGCAAGGTGATAGCGGCGCTCAACCTTGGCGTTGTGACGCTGCGTTATCACTCCCGCGCGAGCGAGCTTGCGGAGCTACTCAAGGATGGCGCCAATCGCATAAGCGCACGCCTTGGCCATAAAGGTTATCCGGATCAACCAGTGCTGCCACCGTTATGAAATGTCGAACGTACCGGAGCATGTGGGATTGCGCAGCTGGCGCCCGCTAAGCAGGATCCTGAGCACGCCCATCGCTGCTGTCATCCCCGCCCACAAAAACGATCCGGCAGAAACGCCCCGAGTGCTTGAGCGGCTCGCCCTTTCCGATCACCAAGGAGTGCCCCTATGAAAGCCTATCTGACCAAGTGGATTCCGCCTCGTGCAGATTTTCTCCAGACCATAACCGATGACGAGAAGGCGCTGTTTAAGCAGCATGGCGACTGGCAAACCAAGCTGCGCGAAACCCGTCAGATCGTGGCGCACGGCCCCGTCGTCGATCCCGCCGGCCCTTATGGCGTCGCGTTGTGGGAGATCGAGGATGACGCCGACATCGCCGCGCTGACCGCTGAGGATCCGATCGTAAAGGCCGGGGTCGGCCATTACGAGCATTATTCGATGATGCAGATGCGTTCGCGCGGCTGACGCGCCGGCGAACGACTGCAACGTAAAAGGTATGTCACCATGGCCGTCGCCCTGATAACCCGGCATCGGCCCTGTGCACGCACGTCGTCTAGCCGCGCGTGGCCACGATCTCGTCCCTGTTGCCCGAGCGACGGATCGGCTGAACGCATTGGCCAGCGAGAAAATGCCGACGGACTATAGCCTCAAATGCCGACATATACCCCCTGGAATGTCGAAAATTAAAATCAACGATATCAAAATCTTACAAAGGCGCGCACCGACAAACTTCGCATTTCCCACAGCAGCGCTGCACAGGCGCAGGGACGGCGAGTTCACGGTCGCAGGACGATGGCGTCCCCGATCCGGCGCATCTCGAAATCGGAGATCAGGATCTCCAGTTCGACGTGCCAGCGGCCCGGCACCGGCAGGCTGAAGGCCTCGGTCCGCCAGATGCCGTCCGGGCCGAGACGGGCGGGTCGTTCGATCGGCTCGATGCCGGCCGCCGGATTGCTGAAGCTGAGGGTGAGTTCCCTGGCCAGGAGGGGTCCGAACTCACCGTCCATCAGCACGACCGTGACGGTGACCGGGCCCGCCCGGCCGGGCGTGACCGTGACGTCCGCCATCGCCGGCAAGGTGTGGATATGGACCGAGGCCGGCTGCGCCTGCACCATCGCCATGGCGCGCGGCGGCGGCGTGAAGCGCCAGAGCGCCACGATACCGAGAACAGCGACCAGCACCGCGAGCTCGACGGCGATGACACGCCTCATGGCGCGCGCCGCCGGGATGTCGCCGGCCTCCACGCACCGCGTCAGCGACCAGCGATTGAAACCCGCCAAGGCGAAGGCGACCGCGGCCAGGGCGAGCTTGGCGAGAAGGACTTGTCCATAGGCCGTCGCGAGAAGCGCCGCCGGCCTCCCGACCTGCACGCAGGCGAGAACCAACCCGCTGAGCAGCAAGACCGCGACGATCCAGGCGATGCGGCCGGAAAACCGGCCCAGCGCGTTCCTGCCGCTCTCACCGCGCAGAGCCAAGGCGAGCGGCAGCAGCGCTCCGACCCAAAGCGCGATCGCGCTCGCGTGCAGGAAGACAGCGGGGCGCATGAGCCATTGCGGCTGGGCCGCGCTGGCATGGCCGCTGCTTGCGAGAGCAAGCCCGACCAGCACGACAGATAGAAGGCCGGTGACGGCGGCGCGGACGCCGGGCCGCGACAAGCCGATGAGGGCGCACGCCAAGGCCATGGCCGCGATGAGGATCGTCCAGACATAGCTGGTG
>WPCJ01149298.1_pt1 | contig 27609 bp, 21 predicted proteins | sample 5399831 | NCBI WGS metagenome assembly WPCJ01 (sample SAMN12869470, study PRJNA574797) | sludge metagenome | isolation source: wastewater treatment of pH10 | place: China:Beijing | collected 2019-05-20 | reverse complement strand
CTCGCCAAGGAAGGCGAGACCACGCTGCTGCTGCTGACCGGTTCGGCGCTGACCGAGCAGGGCCTTGCACTCGCCGAGCAGATCGCGGGCAAGACCGGCTGCAAGGTGATCAGCCAGACCTATAACCCGAAGATGGCTCGTGGCCAGGGGCGCTTCTTCGTCGAGCGCGTGCCTTATGTGGTCGACTCGGCGCTGCCAGTGCTGAAGAACTTCAAGAACATCGTGTTGATCGAAGCCAACGATCCCGTGGCGTTCTTCGCCTATCCCAACAAGCCGAGCGTGCTGAGGCCGGAAGGCTGCAACGTGCACCGCTTGACGGCGAACGGCGAGAACTCGGTGGCTGCGCTCGAAGCGCTGGCCAGCGCCGTGGGCGCCAAGTCGTCGGACGTCAAACCGCAGAGGCATGCCGAACTGGTCAAGCCGACCGGCGCGTTGAACCACGCCTCGGTGGCTGCGGCGATCGCCTGCGGCATTCCCGAAAACGCCATCGTCGTTGACGAGTCGATCACCACCGGCCGCGGCTTCTTCGCCCCAACCGCTGCTGCCAAGCCGCATGATTGGCTGCAGAACATGGGCGGTTCGATCGGCTTCTCAACGCCCGTCGCGACCGGTGCGGCGGTGGCCTGTCCGGATCGCAAGGTGATCTGCATGGTCGGCGACGGCAGTGCGATGTATACGCCGCAGTCGCTCTGGACTCAGGCGCGCGAGAATCTCGACGTCACCACCGTCGTGTTCGCCAACCGCAACTATCAGATCCTCAAGGGCGAGTTCGACAATGTCGGCGCCGGCGCGATGGGCAGCCGCGCCCTCGACATGCTGACGCTCGATCGTCCGAATCTCGACTGGGTCTCGCTCGCCAAGGGCATGGGTGTCCCAGGCGTTGCGGTGACCACCGCCGAGGACTTCAACAAAGCGCTGGAAAACGCCAACGCCTCGCAGGGGCCGAAGCTGATCGAAGTGATTATGTAAGCGGCAAGCTACAGCGACGGTCAACAAAAGGCTCCGGAGCGATCCGGAGCCTTTTGCATGTTGCTGCTTGGCGAGCGAGCGGCAGAGATATCAGTTGCCGCCTCCGGCACCGCCACCCGCAGCGCCGCCAGCACCACCGCCACCGCCCGAGGTGCGGCCTTCGACAGAGTTGCCGCCGCTCCTGCCGGTCGTACCTGCGGCCGAGTTGGAGCCACCCATCGAGTTTGAATTATTGCCGGTCTGCGAGCCGGTCGCCCGTGGCATTGTTTTCGCGCCACTTCGCTCCGGCACATCGACGGCTGTACCACGACTATTGGTACCGGGCTGCGTCACGCCGGTTCCAGTGGAATTCATCTGCGGTGCGTTCGGATTTGCGCCGCTCTGCGCGAAAGCTGCAGGAGCCGTCATCAGAAGGGCTGCGGTCGCTGCGATCATCGTTCTTTTCATCGGGTCATCCTCTGTCTGGGTTTCTTCCCCTGCATCGCCAACGTCGCGCTTTGCGACACGTTCCGAAGTTTCGGGATCGCGCGTCGGTCCTTTTCGTCGCGGCGATCATCAAGTGGAGGAACTTGGATGAGGCAAGAGATGGTGTGGTCTCCGCCATAATTAGAACTCGGGACGCATGCGAAGTGAGCTGCGACCGAGAGCTGAATCCCGGCGGCAGAAGGAAATCTTACCGACGTGACCAGTGCTATCCAGGCGGTCGTCGCCGCCTATGTTCAAACCGATCAGCTTGACGCCCTGCTCGATCTCAAGGCGCATCGCGAACAGCTCGCCACCTCGATCCGTGATCGCGTCGATTTCGATTTCGGCGTTCTGCTCAGCCAGCTCGAAGAAGATATCGGTGCGATCGAAGCCGGTATCCGTCGTCTTCGCGCAGGAGCGGATTCGCGCGTGGATACGGATTTCTAGAGCGGCGTCCGAGCCGCATTCCCAACTTTGAGCAATTCCACTGGGGCATAGCCGCAGTTGCCAGCATCATTGCTGGCAGGGATGTTGCGGCGCGAAAATTGCTAGTTCCTCTCCGCCGGTCAGGGGCGCGCAACCGCGACGTTCACTCTCGGCTGCGATCAAGGGGAACGGGAATGAACAGACGTGAATTCGCGAAGCTTCTCGGGTTGATTGCGACTGCCTTGTCCGGCATTCCGCTCGGAATCACCCGTGCTGTCGGCCAGACCAAGGGTGGCACGCTTAATACCATCATCCAGCCCGAACCGCCGATCCTCGTCACTGCGCTGAACCAGCAGCAGCCGACGCTGACTTTGGGCGGCAAGATCTATGAAAGCCTGCTGCGCTACGGCGCCGATCTCAAGCCGATGCCAGGTCTGGCGCAATCCTGGGAGATGTCGCCGGACGGCCTGACCTATACCTTCAAACTGTTTCCCGGCATCACCTTCCACGATGGCAAACCGCTGACATCGGAAGACGTGGTGTTTTCGGTGACCAAGGTGCTCACCGAAACCCATGCGCGCGCACGCGGCACCTTCCTGCGCATCGAAACGGCAGAAGCGCCGGATCCGCTCACGGTGGTCTTCAAGCTGAAGGCGCCGTTCGCGCCGTTTCTCGGCTCGTTCGACTGCACCACGGCGCCGATCGTGCCGAAGCACATCTATGAGGGCACCGATTTCCGCAAGAACCCCGCCAATGCGCAGGCCATCGGTTGCGGCCCGTTCAAGCTCAAGGAATGGGTGAAGGGGTCGCATGTCCATCTCGTCAAGCATGAAGGCTACTACCGCAAGGGTGAGCCGCATCTGGACGAGATCATCTATCGCGTGATTCCGGACGGCGCATCTCGCGCCGTCGCGCTCGAGCAGGGCAAGGTGCAGCTGACGCAGTGGACCGACGTCGAACTGTTCGATGTGGCGCGGCTGTCGAAGCTGCCCAATGTGGAGATGACGACGAAAGGCTATGAGTTCTTCGCGCCGCATTTCTGGCTGGAGTTCAATCTTCGCGTCAAGCCGATGGACGACAAACGCTTCCGTCAGGCTGTGATGTTTGCGATTGATCGCAAGGCGATGCTGCAGCGTGTCTTCTTCGGTCTCGGCAAGGTCGCCACGGGGCCGGTATCGTCGAAGACGCGTTTCTACGAGAAGGACGTCAAGCAATACGACTATTCGCTCGACAAGGCGAAGGCGCTGCTCGACGAGATGGGCCTCAAGCCCGGTGCGGACGGCAAACGCGTCACGCTCAAATATCTGGTGCCACCCTATGGCGAGTTGTGGCAGCGCTGCGCGGAATATTTCAAGCAGTCGCTCGGTCGTGTCGGCATCGACATGCAACTCGAGAATCTTGACATGGCTGGCTGGGCCGAACGGGTCAGCAACTGGAATTACGAGATGACCAGCAATCTGCTCTATCAGCTCGGCGATCCCGCGCTGGGTGTGGCGCGCAGTTATGTCTCGTCGAACATCCGAAAGGGCATCCTGTTTTCGAATGTCGCGGGCTATTCCAATCCGGAAGTAGACAGGCTATTCGAGGAAGCCGCCGTGGCGACATCCGACGTCAAACGCCAGGAACTCTACACGGCCGTGCAAAAAATCGTCGTAGAAGAAGTCCCGATCGCATGGATGGTCGAGCAAGACTTCCCGAACTTCATCGACAAACGGTTGAAGAATGTCATCACCTCCGGCATCGGCGTGCATGAGACATTCGGAGCCGTCACACTCGGTTGAAATCGAAAGTCAGGATAGGGCGGCGATCGTCGGGCGTACCAGGTCATATGGTTCGCGTCTGGCGATCGCTGTTGTAAAAAGGAAAAGACTATGAATAGGCGTGAATTCGCAAAGTTGATGGGTGTCAGCGCGGTGGCTCTGTCGGGCATTCCGCTGGGCATAACGCGGGCGGTCGGGCAGACCAAGGGCGGCACGCTCAACACCATCATCCAGCCGGAGCCGCCGATTCTCGTCACCGCGCTCAACCAGCAGCAGCCTACGCTGACATTGGGCGGCAAGATCTATGAGAGCCTGCTGCGTTACTCGCCGGATCTCAAGCCGATGCCGGGGCTCGCGCAGTCCTGGGAAGTCTCGCCAGACGGCCTGACCTATACGTTCAAGCTTTTCCCGAACATCACGTTCCATGACGGCAAGCCGCTGACGTCGGAAGATGTTGCGTTCTCCATGACCAAGATGCTGCCGGAGACGCATGCGCGTGCGCGTGCGATCTATTCGCGCATCGAGAAGGCCGAGACGCCGGACCCGCTCACGGTGATCTTCAAGCTGAAGGCGCCGTTCGCGCCGTTCCTGACCGCGCTCGACTGCACCACCGGCCCGATCGTGCCGAAGCACATCTACGACGGTTCGGACTATCGCAAGAATCCGGCCAACGCCCAGGCGATCGGCTCGGGCCCGTTCAAGCTGAAGGAATGGGTCAAGGGATCGCACGTCCATCTCGTGCGCCACGAAGGCTATTATCGCAAGGACGAGCCATATCTCGACGAGGTCATCTATCGCATCATTCCGGATGCGGCATCGCGCTCGGTGGCACTGGAGCAGGGAAAGATCCAGCTCACGCAGTGGAACGACATCGAATTCTACGACGTCGCCCGCCTGTCGAAGTTGCCGAATTACGAGGTGACCACCAAGGGCTACGAATATTTCGCCCCGCATCAGTGGTTGGAGCTCAACAATCGCGTCAAGCCGATGGACGACAAGCGCTTCCGTCAGGCCATCGCCCACGCGCTCGATCTGAAGTCGATGGCGGCGCGCGTTTATTTCGGCATGCCGAAGCAGGCGACCGGCCCGGTGTCGTCGAAGACCAAGTTCTACGAGAAGGACGTCAAGCGCTACGACTACTCGATCGAGAAAGCCAAGGCGCTGCTCGACGAGATGGGCCTGAAGCCGGGTCCGGACGGCAAGCGCGTCACGCTGAAATATCTGATCCCGCCTTATGGTGAGGTCTACCAGCGCGCCGGCGAATTCATCCGCCAGTCGCTCGGCCGCGCCGGCATCGACATTCAGCTGGAGAACACCGACGTTGGCGGCTGGGCCGACAAGTTCTCGAACTGGGACTACGAGATGACCGGCAACCTCGTCTATCAGTATGGCGATCCGGCTCTCGGTGTGTCGCGCACCTACATCTCGTCCAACATCAAGAAGGGCATTCTGTTCTCGAACACCGCCGGCTATTCCAATCCGGAAGTCGATCGCCTGTTCGACGAGGCCGCGTCCACCATCGACGAAGCCAAGCGTCAGGAGCTCTACAGCAAGGTGCAGAAGATCCTGGTCGAGGACGTGCCAGTGGTCTGGATGTTCGAAGCCGCTTACCCGACCTTTATCGACAAGCGCCTGAAGAACGTCACCTCGACCGGCGTTGGCGTGCATGAGTCATTCAGCTCGGTGTATTTCGGATGAGCTCGGCCACGATCAACAAGGGCGGCCGCGTTGGCGCGGTCGCTCTCGCCCTTGCAGGATGGGTTGTGAAATTCGTCGCGGTGGTTCTCGTCATTGCGACCTTCAACTTCATTCTCGTTCATGCCGCCCCTGGCGATCCCGCACAGGTGATTGCCGGCCAGAGCGGCGCCTCGGATGAAAAACTGCTGGAACAGCTCCGGGCCGAATACGGTCTGGACAAGCCCTATCCGGTGCAGCTCGCCAATTATCTCGGGCGTGTCCTGACCTTGGATCTCGGCTATTCCTATCGCCAGCAGCGCACGGTCTCGTCGCTGATCCTGGAACGTCTGCCGGCCACACTGCTGCTCACGGCGACGGCATTCATCCTGGCGCTGATCTCAGGCATCTTTCTCGGCACGCTTGCTGGCATTCGCGCTGGCAAGTGGTCCGACACGTTGCTCACCATCGTTTCGCTGCTGCTGTATGCGACGCCCGTGTTCTGGCTCGGTCTGATGCTGGTGCTGCTGTTCGCTGTCGAACTCGATTGGCTGCCGGCCTTTGGCTACGCCACCATCGGCGTACAGATGACGGCGCTCGAGCGGATGCTCGATATCGGCAAGCATATGGTTCTGCCGGTGATCTCGCTGGCTGCCGTGTATCTCGCGATCTACACGCGCCTGATGCGCTCGTCGGTGCTCGATGTCACCCATCAGGATTTCATCAAGACCGCCAAGGCCAAGGGCCTGAAGCAGGGCGCCATCATTATCCGTCACATCCTTCGTAATGCGATGCTGCCGATCGTCACGGTCGCCGGCATGCAGGCGGGGGCGCTGGTTGGCGGTGCGGTCGTGATCGAGACCGTATTCGCCTGGCCGGGCCTCGGCCGTCTCATTTATGACGCGCTGCTGCAGCGCGATTATCCGGTGCTGCTCGGCGTGTTCCTGGTGATGTCGGTGATCGTGATTGCTCTCAATCTTCTGACCGACGCGATCTACCGGATGATCGATCCGCGCGTCTCCGTGCGTGCGGCATCGTGAACGGAAGCTGGTGATGACAACTTTCAAAGCTTTTCTCCGCCATCCCACCGGGATGATCGGTCTGTTCATCCTGCTCTGCGTGGTGATCCTCGCGGTCTCGGCGCCGTGGCTGTTCCCGGACGATCCATGGGACATGGTCGGAGCGCCGTTCCAGCCGCCGCTCAGCGAGGGGCTGTGGCTCGGCTCCGACATGCTCGGCCGCGACGTCGCAGCCGGTATCGCCCATGGCGCCCGCATCTCGCTGATTATCGGTGTGGTCTCGACCCTGACCTCGTTGATCATCGGCGTCACCATTGGCGCCACCGCCGGTTACTTCGGCGGCAAGGTCGATGAAGTGATGATGCGCCTCACCGAACTGTTCCAGACGATTCCGGGCTTCGTTCTCGCGATCCTGCTGGTGGCGACGCTGGGACCTAAGATCTCGCACGTGATCTTCGCCATCGGCATCGTCAGCTGGCCGCCGCTCGCGCGCCTGACGCGTGCCGAGTTCATGCGGCTGCGCGGCCGTGAATTCGTGCAGGCCGCCGTGTGCCAGGGGCAGCGTGCGATCACCGTCGTGCTGCGTCGGATTCTGCCCAACGCGATCTCGCCGATCATTGTCACGGGCTCGTTGGCCGTCGCCAGCGCGATCTTGATCGAGAGCGCGCTGAGCTTCATGGGTCTCGGCGATCCCAATCTGATGTCCTGGGGCTTCATGATCGGTGCGGCGCGCACCGTGATCCGTCAGGCATGGTGGATGAGCGTATTCCCCGGTCTCGCCATCCTGCTCACCGTGCTCGCCATCAATCTCGTGGGTGAAGGTCTCAACGACGTCATGAACCCGCGCATCTCACGCAGGCGATAACACCGATGACCGATAATACCCTCCTCGCCATCGAGAACCTCGCCATCAGTCTGCCGTCGGGCGCGGACCGCGCCTTCGCGGTCGAAGGCGTGACCTTCAACGTCAACCGCAACGAGATCGTCTGCCTGGTCGGCGAGTCCGGTTCGGGCAAGTCGATGACCGCGCATGCGATTCTGCGCCTGCTGCCGGATCGCACCGGCATCGCGCAGGGCACCGTCAAGTTCGACGGCCAGGACATCGCCAAGGCCGAAGAAGCGACCATGCGCAAGCTGCGCGGTGGTGCGATCTCGATGATTTTCCAGGAGCCGCTGAGCGCGCTCAATCCGCTCGCTCGCGTCGGTCAGCAGATTGCAGAGTCGATCGTTACGCACGCCAAGCCGGCGCTTTCCAGGGAAGCCGTCGATGCCCGCGTGCAGGAGCTGATCAAGGCCGTCGGCCTGCCGGATCCAGTAGCGCTTGCGCGCAGCTTCCCGTTCCAGCTCTCGGGCGGTCAGCGTCAGCGCATCATGATCGCCATGGCCATGGCCAACAATCCGGCGCTGCTGCTGGCGGACGAGCCAACCACCGCGCTCGACGTCACCACGCAGAAGCAGATTCTCGCACTGGTGAAGAAGCTGCAGGCCGATCGTGGCATGGGCGTGCTGCTGATCACCCACGACTTTGGTGTCGTCGCCGATGTCGCCGACCGCGTCGTGGTGATGCGTAACGGCCGTGTGGTCGAGCAGGGCACCGTGGATGAGGTGCTGCGCAATCCGAAGAACGACTACACCAAGAGCCTGATCGCCGCCGTCCCCGGCGGGCGCTCGCTCAATGCGACCGATCGCAAGATCGCCGGCGATCCGATCCTGGACGCGGCCGGTCTCAACAAGACCTTCATCACCAAGCAGGGCATGTTCCTGCCGCCGCGTCGCACCGATGCCGTGCAGAATATCTCGCTCGCGCTGAAGGCGCGGGAGACAGTTGCGGTCGTCGGCGAGTCCGGCTCGGGCAAATCGACCCTTGGCCGTCTGATCATGCGTCTGGTCGAGCCGGATACGGGATCGGTGAATTTCGCCGGTGACGATTTGCTCGCGCAGCGCGGCGAGAAGCTGCGCCAGATGCGCCGCAAGATCCAGATCGTGTTCCAGGACCCCTTTGCCGCGCTCGATCCGCGCCAGAAGGTCGGCGATGCCATTGCCGGCGGTCCGATTGCCTATGGGACGCCGGCCAGGCAGGCGATGGCAGATGCCAAGAAGCTGCTGGTTCGCGTCGGCCTGCAGGAAAACGCCGCCGAGCGTTATCCGCACGAGTTCTCGGGCGGTCAGCGCCAGCGCATCTGTATTGCACGTGCGCTTGCTCTGAAGCCGCTGGTGCTGGTGGCCGACGAGGCAGTGTCGGCGCTCGACGTGTCGGTGCAGGCGCAGGTGCTCAAGCTGCTCGCAGAACTGCGCGAGGAGATGAGCCTGGCAATGATCTTCATCACCCACGATCTTCGCGTCGCCGCCGAGATTGCCGACCGCATCGTCGTGATGCGTCGCGGCGAGATCGTCGAACAGGGGCCGACCCAGGCGATCTTCGAGAATCCGAGCAACGACTACACGCGCGCCTTGCTCGATGCGATCCCGGGCCAGCGTATGTTCGCCGGCCCCGGAATGAAAGCAGCCGTAATTGCGTAGGGCGGATTAGCGAAGCGTAATCCGCCGTTCTTCGCCGCTTGATGTCGGCCGGCGGATTACGCCTTCGGCTAATCCGCCCTACGATAGAGGCCGGATCAGTCCAGTTTGACGCCGGCCTCGGTCACGACCTTGCGCCAGCGCGCGACATCGGCCGAGACCATCTTGCCGAATTCCGGACCGGCGACATCCGGCACGTCGGAGCCGTTGCGCTCCCACGCATCCTTGATCGCGGTGCTCTGCAGCGCTGCCTTCAGTTCTTTTTTCATGCGCTCGATGATGTCTGGCGGCGTGCCTTTCGGCGCGAACAGCCCGTACCAGGTCGCGACCTCATAATTCTGCAACCCGGCTTCCGCAGCTGTTGGAACATCCGGGAAGGCCGGCACGCGCTTCGGCGCGGCAATCGCGAGAGCACGCAACTGGCCGGCCCGGATCGGCGCGGCGGACGAGCCGAGGCCATCGAAAACGACCGGAACGTGGCCTGCAATCAGGTCCTGCATAGCAGGACCGGCGCCGCGATAGGGCACATGCTGAATCTTGGACTGGGTGAGGATCTTGAACAATTCGCCGGCGAGATGGTGCGTGGTTCCGGCGCCTGCGGAGCCGTAGGAGAGCTTGTCCGGATTGGCCTTGGCAAAGGCTATGAACTCGCCGAGCGTCTTGGCCTGCACCTTGTCCGGATTGACCACGATCACCTGCGGCGGCCGTGAAATCAGCGCCACCGGGATGAAGTCCTTCTCGATGTCATAATCCAGATTTGGATAGAGCGACGGCGCGATGGCGTGATGCGCCGCGCCCATGAAGAAAGTGTAGCCGTCCGGTGCCGCCTTGGCCGCAGCCGACGCACCGACGGTACCGCCCGCGCCGGCACGGTTCTCGATGATCACGCGCTTGCCGAGTTGGCTGTCGAGCTGGGCTGCGAGAGGCCGCGCGAAAGCGTCGGTTCCGCCGCCGGCCGCAAACGGCACGATGAAGGTGATCTGCTTTTGCGGCCACGCATCGGCCCGCGCAGGGCTTCCGAAAGCTGCGAAGCTTGCCACGGCGGCAAGCATGGCAAAGTGAACGGCTTTGATCCGCACGGTGGTCCTCCCGATATTCTGCGTCATTGGCAACGCTTCCCAGCATGTTCGGCGAGTTTTCCCGCCGATGCAAGGTATCGGGAGCAGGTGCAACTTACACTTTAGGCGACGTATTCCGACCGATCCCGATGTTTGGTTGCGAGTGAAACGGGACATTTCGTCGCGATGACCTCTCCGAGTTTGGAAGTCCGGTATCCCCAAATGTGGCTCGACGCCTCCATTCGCTTCGTGGCATGGCAACCTCAATAGCCACCGCTCATTGCGGCGCAGAAGATCGATACAAAGGGCGGAACATGATTATCAGCGGTAACCGGACCATCAGCTATCCGGAGATCATGCAGCGCATCGCCAGAGTGGCGAACGGGTTCAAGGCGCTCGGTGCAGGGCCCGATGCACCTGTCGGCATGATGCTGCGCAACGACTTCGCTTTGTTCGAGACTGCCTTCGGCGCCGGTGCGGTGGGCGCGCGCGTCGTCCCGATCAACTGGCATCTCAAAGGTGAAGAGGTCGGCTACATCCTCGCGGATAGTGGAGCGAAGCTGCTCGTATGCCATGCCGATCTATTGCCACAGATTGCCGATGGCTTGCCCGCCGATCTGCCGGTTCTGATCGTGCGCACGCCGCCGGAGATCGCTGCAGCCTACGGCGTCGCAGATGCCGCGACTCACGTCCCGTCGGACTGCACCGATTTCGACTCCTGGCGCGAGCAGCACGCACCGATGACCGATGCGCCAAAGCGTGCGCTCACGATGTTCTATACATCAGGCACCACTGGCCGTCCGAAAGGCGTCAAGCGTGCGCCGATGACGCCCGAACAGGCTGCCGCATCCGAACGCGTCGGTGCCATCGCCTACGGCCTGAAGCCCGACAATCAGATCGTGATGATGAACGGGCCGATGTATCACTCGGCGCCGAGCTCCTACGGCTTGATGGCGTTCCGCCATGGCAGCACCATCGTGCTCGAGGCGCGTTTCGATCCGGAAGAAATGTTGCAGCTGATTGAGCAACATCGCGTCACCAACATGCATATGGTCCCGACCATGTTCGTGCGCCTGTTGCGCCTGCCGGACGAGGTGAAGGCGCGTTACGTTCTGTCGTCGCTGCGCAACATCATCCACGGCGCGGCGCCATGTCCCGTGCATGTGAAGCAGGCAATGATCGAATGGTGGGGACCGGTGATCAACGAGTATCTCGGTTCCACCGAGACCGGCGTGCCGATCTGGCATTCCTCGGAGGAGGCGCTGCGCAAGCCCGGTACGGTGGGGCGCGTGATCGAAGGCGGCGTGGTGCGCATCTATCGCACGGACGGGACGTTGTGCGATGTCGGCGAGCCCGGCGAGATCTATATGCGCCAGACGTCGGTTCCGGACTTCGACTATCAGGGACGCCCTGAGGCGCGCGTCGAAGCCGGCCGCGATGGCCTGATCAGCGTCGGCGATGTCGGTTATCTCGACGAGGACGGTTACCTCTTCATGTGTGATCGCAAGCGCGACATGGTGATTTCCGGTGGTGTGAACATCTATCCCGCCGAGATCGAAAGCGCGCTGATCGGCATGGACGGCATTCGCGACTGCGCCGTGTTCGGCGTGCCCGATGACGAATTCGGCGAGCGACTGGTAGGCTGCGTCGAGCTCGAAGACGGAGCGACGGTATCTTCCGCGGATATCCAAGCCTATCTGAAACAGCGTCTCGCGAATTTCAAAGTGCCGAAGGAAATTCACTTCCACGACGCGCTGCCGCGGGAGTCCACCGGGAAGATCTTCAAGCGCAAGCTACGGGATCAGTACGGTGCGCCGGCGGTGATGTAATTTCCGTCATTGCGAGGAGCGTAGCGACGAAGCAATCCAGTTTTTCTTCACTTGGCTTCTGGATTGCTTCGCCCAAACGAATTGGCTCTGCCAATTCGTTTGGGCTCGCAATGACGACATAACAAAAAAAAAGCGCGGGGCTCGTCACCCCGCGCTTCTTGTTTTTCAAGCCGAACGGATCAGGTGTTGATCCAGACCGCCTTGATGTTGAGATATTCATCGATGTGGTGGACGCCGGACTCGCGGCCATAGCCGCTCATCTTGTAGCCGCCGAACGGCACGGCCGGGTCCATTGCCTGATAGCAATTCACCCACACCGAGCCGGCCTGCAGGGACTTGGCGAGGCGGTGGGCCTTGCTGACATCCTTGGTCCAGACACCGCTGCCGAGGCCGAACATGGTGTTGTTGGCACGCTGCACGAGGTCGTCCATGTCTTCGAAAGCAATGGCCGAGATGACCGGGCCGAAGATTTCTTCCTGCGCGATCTTCATGTTGTCCTGCACATCAGCGAACACGGTGGGCTGAACGAAGAAGCCCTTGGCGAGATCGCCGTCGGTGAGACGGCCGCCACCTGCCAGGGCCTTCGCACCTTCGCCAGCGCCGGTGGTCAGGTAGCCGCTGACGCGGTCGAGCTGCTCCTTGGAGACCAGAGGCCCGAGCTGGATGCTGGGATCGACACCGTTGCCGACCTTCAGCTTCTTGGCGAACTCAGCGACCTTACCGACGAATTCGTTATAGATCTTCTTTTCCACGAACAGGCGGGTGCCGGCGCTGCAGATCTGGCCGGAATTGGCGAACACCGCCATCGCGGCGCCGGGTACTGCAGCGTCGAGGTCGGCGTCGGCAAACACGATGTTCGGCGACTTGCCGCCGAGTTCCAGCGACACGCGCTTGAGGTTGCCGGCCGAGGCGCGGATGATCGACTGGCCGGTGAAATGCGAACCGGTGAAGGCGACCTTGTTGACGTCCTGATGCGAGGCGAGGGCCGCGCCCGCGGTTTCGCCGTAGCCCGGAACCACATTGATGACGCCGGCGGGGAAGCCCGCTTCCAGCGCGAGCTCGCCGAGCCGGAGCGAGGTCAGCGGTGCTTCTTCGGCGGGCTTGAGTACGACAGTACAGCCCGTGGCGATGGCAGGCCCGATCTTCCAGACACTGGCGCTCAGCGGTGAATTCCACGGAATGATGGCACCGACAACACCGACAGGCTCCTTCAGTGTGTAGGAGAAGATCTGGCCGGGCAGCGAATTCTCGATGGTCTCGCCATAGATCAGCGTGGCCTGGCCGGCATAAAAGCGCAGCATGCCGATGATGCGTTGCTTGCCCGCAAAGGTGCGGCTAACGGGGGCGCCCATGTCGAGCGTGTCGAGCAGCGCGAGTTCATCAAAGTGCTTTTCGACGAGGTCGGCGAATTTCAGGAGCAGCGCCTGGCGCTCAAACGGCTTCGCCTTGCTCCACGGACCTTCGAAGGCGCGGCGGGCGGCAGCGACAGCGAGATCGATATCCTTCGCATCGCCTTCGGCGACAGTGGCGAGCAGTTCGCCGGTGGCGGGGTTGTGCGTCTCGAACTTCTTGCCGGACTGCGCATCGACCCATTTGCCGTCGATCAGCATCTGCTTGTAGGAGCCGTTCGCATACGGGTGCGACGTGGCGGAGATTGGCTGCATCAAGCCCATGATGATCCTCCCGGGGGACTGAATTGTTCTGCCGTTGTGGCGCGCGGAATATATCGTTTCCGCCAGATGGGTAAAGCTAGGGAACCCGCGCCGGGCTGCATGGGAGGTCTTCGCGCGCAATTCACGAGCGTGAATTCGCATCTGGACTCATTCAATCCAGCGCGTGGATCCATCGTCCGAAGATGCGGCTTGCTCGATCCTGCAACTGCGGTGCGACCGCTGCGGTTGCGGTGCGCAATTCCGTCACGGGAATCCCGGCTGCCGATAGTTCGACGGCGTGGCCGACATACCATTCCTCGAGTTGCCGCGGATCGGCTTCAAGATGGAATTGCAGCGCGAGTGCATTGCGACCGAAGGCAAATGCCTGATTCTCGTAGTGTGTGTTGGACGCAAGCCGCATGACGCCGTTCGGGAGATCGAACGTATCTCCATGCCAGTGCAGGACATGGGCGCCATCCTCGGCGAGCGGTGCGAGGCAGGACGTCGCACCTTGCTCCGTCAGGGAAATTTTGCCCCAGCCTATTTCCTTTGTGTCGCCGGCATAGACGCGGGCTCCCAATGCACGGGCCATCAATTGTGCGCCAAGGCAGATACCGAGGGTGGGGCGGTCCTGCTTCAACCGTCGCTCCAGCAGCTGGATTTCCCGTGTAAGAAATGGATAGGCCTCGGCCTCATAGACGCCGATCGGGCCGCCGAGTACGATCAGGAGGTCGGCATTCTCGATCGAGGCATGGCCGAGATCGTCGATGGCCGCCTCGCAGAAAGCCACGTCCCAACCGGCACGATCCAGCACGGCTGAGAGCAGGCCGAGATCTTCGAACGCCACATGGCGCAGAGCGACGGCAGAGCGCCGGTGACGGTTCATGGAAAGGCTCACGCAAAAGACCGATTGTTCACATCATCGTTATATCCGCATGAATATATCGATCAACCGGCTTTTGCGCGCCGCAGCGATGCGCCGCGTCAGACGTTCAGGTTCATCCAGACGGCTTTTGGCTCGGTGAAGTTTTCCAGCGCGGCGTCGCCATGCTCGCGGCCGAAGCCGGAATCGCGGGAGCCGCCCCAGGGCAGCCGTACGTCGGTATAGCCATAGGTATTGATCCATACCGTGCCGGCCTTCACCTGTTGGGCGAAGCGCTGGACCCGGCCGATATCCTTGCTCCAGACGCCGGCAGCGAGGCTGTATCGGGTGCCGTTGGTCTTGCGGATCGCATCCGCCTCGTCGCTGAAACGGACCACGCTGACAACTGGGCCGAAGATCTCCTCCTGCGAAATGCGCATGTCGTGATCGACATGGGCGAAGACGGTCGGGGCGACGAAATAGCCGCGCTCGCCGATCCGTTCGCCGCCGGTCACGAGCTGTGCGCCTTCGCCGCGACCGATATCGACATAGTCGAGCACGCGCTTCATCTGCGCTTCCGAAACGATCGGCCCCATGGTGGTACCGGTTTCGCGGGGGTCACCGACCTTGATGGCGCGAGCCCGTGCGGTCAGGCGCTCGACGACCTCGTCATAGACGGCGTCGTGAACGAGGACACGGGAGCCCGCTGAGCAGACCTGCCCGGAATTGAAGAAAATGCCGGAAGCGGCAGCCTTGGTCGCAGCATCGAGATCGGCATCGCCAAAGATCACATTCGCAGATTTGCCGCCGAGTTCGAGCGTCACGCGCTTCAGGTTGCCTGCAGCACCCGCCAGGATTTCGCGACCGACCGTCGGCGAGCCGGTGAAGGTCACCTTGTCGATATCCGGGTGGTCGACAATGGCGCGGCCGGCGATCCTGCCGTGGCCCGGCACGACATTCAGCGCGCCCGGAGGCAAGCCGGCTTCGAGCGCCAGTTCGCCGATCCGCAGCGCCGAGAGCGGTGTAATCTCCGCAGGCTTGAGCACGACCGTGCAGCCGCAGGCGAGGGCCGGGGCGATCTTCCACATGCCGATCATCAGCGGGAAATTCCATGGCACGATGGCGCCGACCACGCCGATCGGTTCGCGCACCGTATAGGTCAGCGCATCCGGTCGCGTGGAAATGACCTGGCCGCTGATCTTGTCAGCCCAGCCGGCATAGTAGCGCAGCGTATCGACGGCCGCGGGCAGATCCTGCCGTTTCACGGCTGCCAGCGGCTTGCCGGCATCGAGGCTTTCGAGTGCGATCAATTCCTCGGCATGATCCTCGAGCAGTTGCGCCAGGCGCTGCAACACGAGGCCGCGATCGGCGGCGCGCATGCGGCCCCAGGGACCCTCAAAGGCTTTGCGGGCCGAGACGACGGCACGGTCGACGTCCGCGGCGTCGGCCTCGGCGACCACGGCGATGATCTCGCCGGTCGCGGGATTGAGGACATCGAGGTCGCGGCCGGAGAACGGTTCGACCTGCTGCCCGTCGATCAGGAGACGCTTGCGCGGCAGCTCGGTGGTGGAAGTGAGGTCGGCACGTGAGATCGTTTGCATAAGTCCCTCCCATATCTGTTGCCGATGGGATCAGGAGGGACATCGGCAGTAAATATGATAACGAGAGACAAAGAACGGCTGCAGATATGAAGTCTTGGACATATCTCAGCTCGAGGAAGAGGGGAGGCGATGCGGATCGACATCGAGACCGTCTGGCGTTTTCGCAAGCCCGGCTCGCGGCAGCCGACGGCGGTGATGCTCAGCTTCCTCAAGGACATCAGCGAGACCGGAAAAATCACCGTGGCAGCAAGCCGGCATCATATGTCGTATCGCCATGCGTGGAGCCTGGTGAATGACTGGTCGGCCTTCTTCGGCACGCCGGTGGTCGAGCGCAGCAAAGGCAAGGGTACGCGGCTGACAGCTTTCGGTAAGAAGCTGGTCTGGGCTGGCGAGCGTCTCGAAGCGCGGCTCGGCCCGCAGCTCGAAAATCTTGCGCAGGAGCTCGCCACCGAACTGAAGGAGCTTCTGCCCGGCCATCCCGCGATCATTCGCGTGCATGCGAGTCACGGCTTTGCCGTGTCGAAACTGCGCGAGATGCTGAACGCGGCGACGGATGTCAGTATCGATCTCCGCTATGTCGGCAACCAGACCTCGCTGGTTTCGCTGGCGCATGACACCTGCGATCTCGCCGGCGTTCACCTGCCGCGTGGCGAGTTGCGCAAACAGAGCGTCAACGCCTGCAAGGATTGGCTGGACAATCGTATCCATCGCGTGATCGGCTTTGCTACGCGTGAAATGGGATTGATGGTGAAGCCGGGAAATCCGCTGCGCATCACCTCGATGGAGGCGTTGGTCAATCCCGCCATCCGTTTCGTCAATCGCGATCAGGATTCCGGCACCGGTCTGCTATTCGACCAGATCCTGCACCGGCACAAGATCGCGCCGGAGCGCGTCAATGGCTATGAGCAGGTGGAGTTCACCCACGCCGCCGTTGCGGCCTATGTGGCAAGCGACATGGCTGACGTCGCCTTTGGGGTCGAGGCTGCTGCACGGCAGTTCGGCCTCGATTTCGTGCGACTGTTGACGGAGGACTACTACTTCGTCTGCCGCGCGACGCTGCTGGAGCAGGAGTCGATGAAGCACATTCTCGCGGTGCTGCGCGGCATCGATTTTCGCGATGCGTTGGCGAAACTTCCGGGCTACGCCGAGGCGGACACCGGCATGATCAAATCGGTGAACGAGGTGTTTCATGGTAAGAAGCCTTAGCCATGCATAAGTGGCCACCCGTTCTGCGTTGGCGATGATGTGACGTGCCGTACGTCGAAGGAATGTTAGACCAGATAACCGATCAGGGAGTGCGTGCATGGATTATATCAAATTCGGAAATACCGGTCTTGAAGTTTCTCGTCTGTGTCTGGGATGCATGACCTATGGCATTCCGGATCGCGGATCGCATGCCTGGACGCTGGACGAGCAGAACAGCCGGCCGCTGATCAAGCAGGCCATAGAGCTCGGCATCAATTTCTTCGACACCGCCAATGTCTATTCCGACGGGACCTCGGAAGAGATCGTCGGCCGCGCGCTGAAGGATTTTGCGAAGCGCGACGATATCGTCATCGCCACCAAGGTGTTCAATCGCATGCGTCCGGGGCCGAATGGCGCCGGCTTGTCGCGCAAGGCGATCATGACCGAGATTGATCACAGCCTGCGCCGGCTCGGCACCGACTATGTCGATCTCTATCAGATCCATCGCCTCGACAAGACGACGCCCATCGAGGAGACGATGGAGGCGCTGCATGATGTCGTGAAGGCCGGCAAGGCGCGCTATATCGGCGCCTCCAGCATGTATGCGTGGCAGTTCGCCAAGGCGGTCTACACATCGCGGCTGAATGGCTGGACGCAGTTCGTCAGCATGCAGAACCATGTCAACCTGCTCAACCGCGAGGAAGAGCGCGAGATGCTTCCGTTCTGCGCCGATCAGGGCATCGCGGTGATGCCGTGGAGCCCGCTCGCCCGTGGCCGCCTGACCCGCGCCTGGGACGAGACCAGCGAGCGCCAGAAGACCGACGAATTCGGCAAGGGCCTCTATGTCCAGGCCGAGGCCGCGGATCGCAAGATCGTCGAACAGGTCGCTGCGGTCGCGAAGTCCCGTGGCGTCCCGCAAGCTCAGGTCGCCCTGTCCTGGCTCTTGCAGAAGCCGGGCATCACCTCGCCGATCGTCGGGGCGTCCAAGCCGGCGCATCTGACCGATGCGGTGGCGGCGCTTTCGCTCAAATTGACGACGGAAGAGATGGCGTCCCTGGAGGCGCCTTACGTCCCGCATGCGGTGGCCGGCTTCGGCTAGCGAAAATATTTGCATCCGTGCCGATCGTCTCGACACGGATGCGATGCGCTGGTGCGCTGCGATAATGTCGCTAAATCTCTGGTATAGATCGATAATTGTGACAACCGGAGACGAGGCAGGCTGCTTACCTGCCTACGCGATCGCAGAAAGTCGCCTGTGGATTCTGCAATCCCAGAAAGAGCCCCTTAACCGGTAATCATCCACGCTCAAGAAGGGGCCGAGGACTCCGGTATTGTTTAATATTGATGCAAGACCTAGCCGATATTTGAAGCCATCCGAAAGCGTGGCAGGAGATTTTTGTGACCCAACTCGATTCTGAAATCGATGATCTGATCGCTGCCTGCCACGGCGACACCCGCGGCGTCGTTGGTGCGCTCATCATGGTCAACCGTCAGCTCGAGACCGAATTGGCCGAGCTGAAGGCGCAACTGGTCGCTGCACGCGCCGCCGAAGCACCAAGCGCCCACGCCGTCCTGCACTAAGGCCCCAAGATTCTGCCGGCCGCTTACTAGCGGCTGACTGAGCCTCCGGGCCATATCGTCCATCTCATGTGCGCAATGAACTCTCGCCATATGCGTTATCCGACTTGATGAACCTATCAGGCAGGCACAGCGATTTGGCTGCCTGCACTACCGAACAATTTTGAGGGTCTGGACGGTACGAGACGGGGCTTCCAGTCTGGGGATCTGTGGGTGTTGGGGATCATCAACGTCGAGTAGACGCCCGCCCGCTGGGAGGGGCAGCCTGCGGCGAAATAACCTCATGGCCGGGCGACAGGTGTCCATCCAGGCTCAGCCCTCTCGAGGCCCCGTGCATTAGGCTACAGGCGCCTCCAAGTGTCCGGCAGGCGCGCGTTTCCGTTTGATCTACCTCTGGCTGTGTGCGAGCATGGACAAAAAGCTCTCCCATGGAGAGCTTTTTGTCGTGCTTATGCGTTTGTCTTTTGGGGGCTTCTCATGATTTCGACGCGATACGTGGTGGCTGTCTTCCTAACTCTTCTGCCGTGCCACGGTCTGCGTGCTGACGAGTGTAGCGATGTGCTTGCGGAAGGCTTGGGCAATCGCGTTAACGTCGAACAGCGAAACGGCTTTGATGCCGCCAACAAGCACTTCCGATGCCTGAAGGCTAATCAGAATAGTAGCCAAGGGTCTGGCGGTTCGGTCAATGCGCGCTACGGAGCATTTTCTGGAGGAGGAAGCACTAGCTCGAACTCTAGCAGCGGTGCCAGCAATGAAGACTGCGGATCGGGTAACGCTCAGCAACATGAAAGTGCATTTCTCTACTACTCGCAAGTCATGTACACCGGCGCGATTGATGCTTGGAAGGCCTGTATGTTGCAAAGGCAAAGCTTTGCTTGCTGGGCTGAGCCTGACGGCGGAGATCAGGATGTTATCATCAATCTGCGGTGGGGAATTCTCGGCAGTGCGCCGGAAATCAAGTATTCTAGACTTACTGTCGGCGGCAGAGAAACGAACACGAGGTTTACCGTCGGCTCTAAACTTGATCTTGATGAGAACGTAATCTCCGTGCCGCGTTCATCGAGAGAGGCAATTACTTTCGTGGTTCAAGCTGCACCGCAAGGTATGGGAAGTAAGCGGTGTGTCGTGTATGTGCCCCCCAAATCACTGGCGCGCCCACCGGAAAGAACCGTTCATCAAGGGCAGTGGCAAGCAAGCTCCGTTGGCGGGGGAGGTATCATGGCTCCTATGTGCAACTGCGTTCAAGTAATTACGCCGCCGCCGCCGCAGCCGCCTATGCCCGCCGGACCCGGTATGCCTCCTCGCTTCAATCAATTCGGTGCAGGATCAGTTGCTCGAATTTTTAACAGATGTCAGAACGATGTCCGGTTGACCGTGGTCGGTGAAGCAGGGCAGCCGCCGTATCCTCCGCCGTCAGCGAATTATCCGAGCCGTACGTACATCCAACAAACGCTGAAGAAGGAGCATGAGCTACAGGCCGATATATCTGGCAAGATTATGTTTGGGATGTATGTTGATCTTTGTCCCCAGCAGAACACTTTGCCTCCGCCGCCATTCCCGGGCGGTCCAGGTGCAGGTATCCCTGGAGGTGGGCCTCCCGGTATCATGCCATTCCCTCAGCCTGTCGGGCGCTAACAGCTCCAACTTATATCCCTGATGTTGGTGTCGAGCAGGTTGGACAATCAAGGTAGCGGTGATTGAAGCTCTGCGTGAGATAAAGAGTGGTAGGCTGCGCGACAGGCTGGCAGCAATAATTGGTGCGATTGCTGATGATCAGCACCGAGAGAAGGGCTGACTTCTCACTCCATCTTCGCGGTGAATGAAATCGAGGTCTCGCCGGGCGTTAGCGTGTCCCATACTGGTGCGCCCCAGTACCGAGGAGGCGAGCTTACCCTGAAATTCAAAATCATAAAAAATTCTGAAAAGTTAGATGGTGGGCGCACAAGGGATCGAACCTTGGACCTCTCCCGTGTGAAGGGAACGCTCTCCCGCTGAGCTATGCGCCCGGACGTCGCAACTGGCCCGGATGGACCGGAAACCAAAAGGCCGGGCGGGGCCCGGCGGTGCGTGACGTCAGTGGCGCGATTTAGGGAATTGGGGGCGGGGGTGTCAAGCGCGCCCTGCCAGTTGCGACCACATTGTTGCAGCGAAGGGTAAAAGTGGCCGGTTCAGCCCGGCTGGCGGACCCGGGAGGCGTGGGATTGCAGCGCCCTTATACGATCCGCGAGGGTGCTGTTCGGGGCAAAGCCGGCATCATTGGCCGGGCGCGGCTGGCTGGCGGCGGGATCTGCGGCAAGAATGGCCTCGATGGGCGAATTCGGCCCTTCCAGCGCCATGGCCATTTTCGCGACTTCGGCGGCAATGTCGTTGATGCGCTCGCGCAGCAGGGCGTTTTCCGTCCGTTCGGTGGCCCAGGCGTTCTCGGCCTGCTGGTGGATGGTGTTGAGGTCACGCTGCAGCTTGGCGCGCTCCTCGCGGGCGAGGCGCAGTTCCTCTTCCGCGCCGGCCTTCTCCGCCCGCAGCTGTTCTACCAGCGGCGAGGCCCTGCCACCGGCATTGGCGGCAATCTCGACGCGCAGGTTCCGTGCCGTCTGCTCGGCGGCGTCGTTGGCCTGCCGTAGCTGTGCATTCTCGAAATCCCGCTCGGCGAGCAGTTTGGTCTGCTCCAGCAACTGCGTTTCGAGCTGATCGACGCGGTTGCCGAGCAACTCCGCCTCATGCACCTGGATCGCCAGCTGCTGGTCGAGATCGGTGACGCGGTGATTGAGGCTCTCCACGCGCGTCCGCGCCTCGGTGAGGTCGCGGGTGGCGGTCACGGACTCGCCGCGCTGCAGTTCGAGCTTGTGCTGGGTCGACGAGAAATCCTGCTCCGCGAGGCCGAGGCGGCTCTTCAGCTCCTCCACCTGCGTGCGCACGGTCACCAGTTCGACCTGTCGGCCTTCGGCGACCTGGGTGCGGTCATCGCGTTCCGCAGTGATGCGCGCCAGTTCATTCTGCTTGTCGGCGAGAGCGCGCTCGGCGGCAGCGAGCGCTTCGGTCCTGGCTGCGAATTCGTTTTCGGTCGTCGCAAGCTTCTGCTTCACCGCCGTTTCACGATTCTCCAGATCGAAGATCGCGGCGGTCTTTTCGCTCAGCTCGACCTTCATGCGGTTGATGGCGTCGGTCTTCTTGCCGAGTTCGGCGAGCTGACCCGTGGTCTTGCCCTTGAGCTGCTCGACGCTCATCTCCAGCCGCCGCGCCGACATGGCGAATTCGGCGCGCAGCTGGTCCTTGTCGGCCTGGATTTCGGCCATCGACAGCGGCGTCGCCGCTTCGAGCCGGCGGGTGGTGAGGCGCACGGCGCGGTTATGAACCAGCGGCATGATCAGCAGGCTGCACAACATCGCGGCCAGAAAACCGATCGCCAGATACATGATCGGTTCGACCATGGCAGTATGCTCCCACGCGCTGAAAAGTCGCGGTTAACATGCCATGCGCGCGCAGGCAAAGACAGCGTAACGCTTCGTTAACCTTGACGCGCTGGCCCGCCCGCGCGGGATCAGAACGGGTTCCAGGTCGCTGTCGGCGTGTATTTGAGATAGCCGATATTGGCGCCAAGGCGCAGGCCCAAGCCGGAGCGGATCGGCACCAGTACGATATTGTTGGCGGTCAGCGCCGTCATGCCGAAACCGCCGATGATATACGCGGAGCCATCGATGCCGCCGAAGCGCTGATAGATCGCCTGGGTGGCCGGCAGGTTATAGACCAGCGTCATGGTGCGCGCGCCGTCTCCGCCCCAGTCGAAGCCCAGCGAGGGGCCCTGCCAGTAGACGCGCAGATCGCCGGCGTTCTTGGTGTAGAGCGTGCCTTCGCCGTAGCGCAGGCCGGCGACGATGGCGCCGGAGCCTTCCTCGCCCAGAATGTATCCATTGGGGAGGCCCCACTGGCTGACCGCCTTTTCGATCACCGAGGCGAGGCCGCGCGAGACGTTTCCGAAGAAACGGTGTCCGGCCGTGACGAGCTCTTCCGATCTATAGGTATCCGGCGCTTCGCGGCCGCGTTGCTGGGCTGAGGCCGGCGCGGCGGCAAGTGTGATCGCGGCAAGCGCCAACGCTGCCAGGCGTAATGCGAAGGTCATGAAAAGAACCCCTGGTATTCAATCTGAAGACCGCAAGCCTTAACCGGATGCTGAGAAGCACCACGTTTAATCCGCGGTCAGTGTCCCCGAGTCAGTATAATATCGGTATGAACTATGACGGCACAACGGCGGGATTGGTGCGGGATCGGCCGCGGAGTTGCCTTGATCTTGCTCGTTTCGGGCCTGTGCGCTCCGTTATGGGCCGGGACCAATGAGCGTGTGGTCACCGACCGATACACTGGTCTGGCGATCGGCGGCTTCGACCCGGTCGCTTATTTCACCGATTCGGAGGCTCACGCCGGCATGCCGGATTTCGAGCTGACCGATCTTGGTGCCGTCTGGCGGTTCCGCAATGAAGGCAACCGTGCTGAATTCGCCAAGCATCCCGAGGTCTACGGGCCGCAATTCGGCGGTTACGATCCGGTGGATATGGCGCGCGGCGTTGCCATTGCCGGCAATCCGCGGACCTGGCTCGTCGCCGGCCAGCGGCTCTATCTGTTCAGCCGCGAAGACAATCGGGACGCCTTCAAGGCGGCTCCGGTGACCTTCTTGCCCGCCGCGCGACAAAAATGGCCTGGCGTTCAGGAGACGCTGGCGCGCTAGCCTGGCGTGGGACGGTTCCCCCAGGCGATGAATTCCGGAACGATGAAATCCTCGCGCCGGCCGCCGAAATGCAGCGGATGACCGTGGCTGTCGGCGACATGGCCGCCGGCCGCGACGACCACTGCATGGCCGGCGGCGACATCCCATTCGCACGTCGGTGACAGCCGCGGATAGATGTCGGCCTGGCCCTCGGCAACGCGGCAGAATTTCAGTGCCGAACCGAATTCCTGGCGCATCGCGCCCGGCCGGCTGGAGATGAAGGCTTCGCTGCGAATGTCGCCATGGGAGCGGCTGACCGCCGCGATCCAGGGCTGGCCGGCCGCAGGCGTCTGGCGGGCCTTGACCGGTGTCAATTTGCCGATGGAGAGATCCGGCCTGATCTCGAGACGCTCGGCGCCGCGCCCGACAAGGCCGCGCCAGATCAGCCCGAGCGCGGGGGCGCCGACGATACCGAGCAATGGTGCGCCGTCGACGATCAGAGCGATATTCACCGTGAACTCCTGCCGCCCGGCAATGAATTCCTTGGTGCCGTCGAGTGGATCGATCAGGAACAAGGCGCCGGCATAGGGCGGCTCGGCGAGATGCAAACGCTCCTCGGACAGCGTCGGAATACCGGGGAACAACCGCGTCAGGCCCTCGCAGATCACGCGATCGGCGGCGAGGTCGGCGAGGGTCACCGGCGAGCCGTCGGATTTACCTTCCACCGTCATTGCGTTCCGGTTCACGGCGAGAATGGCTGCGCCGGCCTGCACTGCGAGCTGCGTCAGCGGCTCCAGCAGCGCCGCTGCATTGTCGAGGTCGAGATGCGGAAGCGAATCGGCGGTCATGGCAAGCTTTCGTGTCTCGCTCGTGATTATGGTTCTGGCGTCAGCCCTTGCGGCATCGGCCCAGCGGTGGCCGGGCTGATCTGTGCAGTGTATCAAACCAAAGAGCAAATGTTTGATTCGCCGTTCATGTCGCGCGGCTTCAGGAGCCTATCCCATGTCTGATGCAACTTCGCCCGGTCCGGCACCCGACGCTCTCGAACTCGCTGCGCTGCTGTCGTCGCGCGTCTGCCACGATCTGATCAGCCCGGTCGGCGCCATCGTCAACGGGCTCGAAGTGCTCGATGACAATCCGAAGCCCGAGGACAAGGAATTTGCGCTCGACCTCATCCGCAAGAGCGCGAAGACGGCGTCGGCGCGTCTGCAGTTCTGCCGTCTCGCTTTCGGCGCCGCCGGTTCGGCAGGCGCACAAATCGATCTCGGCGATGCGCAGAACATGTCGCGCGGTCATCTCGAAGACAACAAGACCAAGATCGAATGGAATCTGCCGCGTCTCCTGCTACCGAAAAACAAGGTGAAGCTGCTGCTCAACATGCTGATCATCGCGCAGCAGACCATTCCGCGCGGCGGCGTGCTTAAGGTCGATCCGATCGGCGAGGGCGAGCCCGCGGGATTCCGGATCACCGCAACGGGCATCAATGCGCGCCTGCCGCAGAACATCGTCGATATGCTCTCCGCTGAGCAGGTCGGTAACATCGACGCCCATGCCGTTCAGCCCTACTACACGCGTCTGCTGGCGGAAGGCACCGGCCTGAAAGTGACGATGGCTCTGGAGAATGAAGCTGCGGTCGTCACAGCGGCCTGACGACGCACAGCTGCTGCTAACTTAACGAACTCTTTACGGGTCGCCCATTTCGGCGGCCCGTTTTCGTTTTCACGTGCGGGTTCGATGCTCGTCGCTCGTTCTTTCTCGGAATGCTCAACTAATATTAAACGCTTTGCGGTGAGAGTGGCACTACTTCGATAAGGGTCACGCGACGGCGCGGGCTCCGATTGTGTGAAGGCCTACTTTCATGGATGATCTTCTCCGCGAGTTCCTGACGGAAACCAACGAAAGTCTGGACACGGTTGACAACCAGCTTGTCCGTTTCGAACAGGATCCGAATAACGCGAAAATTCTCGATAATATTTTTCGTCTTGTTCATACGATCAAGGGGACCTGCGGCTTCCTTGGCCTGCCTCGTTTGGAGGCGCTGGCTCACGCTGCCGAAACGCTCATGGGTAAATTCCGCGACGGGATGCCCGTGACGGGAGAAGCGGTGACGCTCATCCTGACCACCATCGATCGCATTAAGGACATCCTTGGCCAGCTCGAGGCGACTGAAGCCGAGCCGGAAGGTGTCGATCAGGATCTCATCGACGAACTTCATCACATGGTCGAACGGGGCATGGAAGCGATGAACAACCCGGCCCCATCCATCGCACCGGAAGTTGCGCCCGCACCCGTCGTGGAATCGCCGCCGCTGGTGGTGCAGACGCTGGAGCGCGAGCTGCGTCCGGGCGAAGTCTCGCTCGACGAACTGGAGCGCGCTTTCCAGGAAACCGAAACTGAATTGCATCCGGTGATCGCCGCTCCGGCGCCCGTGGCTGCCGTGGTCGCCCCTGCCGCAGCACCGGTCGCCGAGACCAAGCCTGTCGCTAAGCCTGAGCCCAAGCCGGCCGCCAAGAAGACCGCTGTCGAGGTCGAGCATCCGGAGGCCGACAAGGTCGCCAATCAATCGATCCGCGTCAATGTCGATACGCTCGAACATCTGATGACAATGGTCTCGGAGCTGGTGCTGACCCGCAACCAGCTGCTCGAAATCAGCCGTCGTCACGAAGACACCGAATTCAAGGTGCCGCTGCAGCGCCTGTCCACCGTGACGGCCGAGCTGCAGGACGGCGTCATGAAGACGCGCATGCAGCCGATCGGCAATGCCTGGCAGAAGCTGCCGCGTATCGTCCGCGATCTCGCCGGCGAACTCGGCAAGCAGATCGAACTCGAAATGCACGGCGCCGACACCGAACTCGACCGTCAGGTGCTCGACCTCATCAAGGATCCGCTGACGCACATGGTGCGCAACTCGGCGGATCACGGTCTTGAAACCCCGGCCGAACGCGCTGCGAGCGGCAAGCCCGAGCAGGGTACGATCCGTCTTTCCGCGTATCATGAAGGCGGTCACATCCTGATCTGCATCGCCGACAATGGCCGCGGTCTGAACACCGAGCGCATCAAGGCGAAGGCGATCCAGAACGGTCTGGCCACCGAATCCGACATCGAAAAGATGTCGGAAGCGCAGATCCACAAGTTCATCTTCGCGCCAGGCTTCTCGACTGCGGCTGCCGTCACCAGCGTTTCCGGCCGCGGCGTCGGCATGGACGTGGTGCGCACCAACATCGATCAGATCGGCGGCACCATCGACATCAAGTCGGTGGCCGGCGAAGGCTCCAGCGTCACCATCAAGATCCCGCTGACGCTCGCGATCGTCTCTGCGCTGATCGTCGAAGCCGGTGGGGATCGTTTCGCGATCCCGCAGCTCGCGGTCGTCGAACTGGTGCGCGCGCGCGCCAATTCCGAACATCGCATCGAGCGCATCAAGGAGACCCCGGTTCTCCGCCTGCGTAACAAGCTGCTGCCGCTGATGCATCTGAAGAAGCTGCTGCAGATCGACGATGGCTCGTCGGCCGATCCCGAAAACGGCTTCATCGTCGTCACGCAAGTCGGCAACCAGACCTTCGGTATCGTGGTCGATGGCGTCTTCCACACGGAAGAAATCGTCGTCAAGCCGATGTCCACCAAGCTGCGCCACATCAACATGTTCTCGGGCAACACCATTCTCGGTGACGGCGCGGTGATCATGATCATCGATCCCAACGGCATCGCGCAGGAACTCGGCGCGCAGGCCTCCAATCTCGGCGAGATCGCTGACGAACACGCCGCGGCCCGCGCGCTCGGCGCCGAGCAGCTCACCTCGCTGCTGGTGTTCCGCGCCGGCTCGTCGCAGCCGAAGGCCGTGCCGCTCGGTCTCGTCACCCGTCTGGAAGAGGTCGGTGTCGACAAGATCGAACTGTCGAATGGCCGCTACATGGTCCAGTACCGTGAGCAATTGATGCCGCTGGTGCAGATGGAAAACGTCGCCGTCCGCACCTCTGGCACCCAGCCGATCCTGGTGTTCGCCGACGATGGTCGCTCCATGGGCCTCGTGGTCGATGAGATCGTCGATATCGTCGAGGAACGCCTGCACATCGAAGTCGCTTCGAGTCGTGATGGTATTCTGGGCTCTGCGGTGATCAAGGGGCTCGCCACCGAAGTCATCGATGTCGGTCACTTCCTGCCGCAGGCCTTCGCGGACTGGTTCTCGCGGAAGGAGATGCGGGTGTCGTCCACGGCCCAGTCGGTGCTGCTGGTCGATGACAGCGCGTTCTTCCGCAACATGCTGTCGCCGGTGCTCAAGGCTGCCGGCTACAAGGTGCGCACCGCGACCAATGCC